>Ga0206126_10001245_pt1 | contig 31300 bp, 29 predicted proteins | sample Helgoland_Spring_5_FD_148621 | JGI IMG/M metagenome (GOLD analysis project Ga0206126, IMG submission 148621) | Pelagic subsurface seawater microbial communities from Kabeltonne, Helgoland, North Sea - Helgoland_Spring_Bloom_20160412_1 | ecosystem: Environmental > Aquatic > Marine > Epipelagic ...
AATATGAATGATGATATGATTAAGCTTTTAGCCGAAAAAGAAGGTGTCATCCAAATTAATTTTGGTTCTTCATTTTTATCAAAAATCTCTCAGGATCAATTTTCCGAAATCAAGACCTCTTTAGATGAATATAGAGCGGCTGAAGGCTTGTCAGAAAATGATTCAACTTATGTCGCCTATGCGGCTCAATATTTAATCGATATGAACCCTTTTGAGGAAATCAAAACCGTTGCGGATCACATTGATCACGTGGTAGCCATTGCTGGAATTGATTATGTGGGATTGGGTTCAGATTTTGATGGTGTCGGAAACTCCTTGCCTACAGGACTGAAAGATGTCTCGATGTACCCTAACCTAATTTATGAGTTATTAATGCGCGGGTATAGCGATGAAGATATCGAAAAAATTTGCTCCCAAAATGTATTTCGTGTGTGGGAAGAAACCTTGAGAGTTGCGTCAAAAATTCAAACCCTTTAGTTTTTCTTCAGAGAACGAATAAAGGACGACCAAGCAAAGGGGTTTAAATAATTATTGGCGGCAGGCTGATATTGATACCGATTATAATTCATTTGTTCATTCATGGCATTGCGGAAATTGGCATTGCCACTATTGACTTGATTGCGATACATTTCTCGCATAATCTCACTGTTCATCCAGACATTTAGGTTACTTTGATCAAACTCATTAGGTAACCGTGTAGCCAAAATACCTGCCTTAAAAGTAGCTTCCGAGGGGTAGGGAAAGATGGCTACATCCTCCAAGTAAAATATATCTTCAATTAGATAGACAACCAACTTCAAACTATTGGGTTCCTTATGAGAAGGAATAATGTAGTAGGTTTTATCAAAGCCTACTGCAGAGAATATAATACTGTCCCCTTCCAAGACAGGCATCGAAAAAAATCCATATGGATTGGTGGTCGTTCCACGTCCTCCTTGAGGGACATACACGTGAACCCCCGGAACAATAGATGCACTATCATTCGCAAAGATGACTCCAGTAAATTGGATCACCTTTGGTGTAATTTCCCTAATTTGACCATAAGTCAAAGAATAAAGGGCAAGACAGAGAACAAGGAGGACGCTTATTTTTTTCAAGAATGAAAAAGTAATAAATTCATACGAACTAAACGCAAAAAGTTGACTTTTGTGATAACTTAGTCGAAAAATATTAATTTTGAAGCTTAAAAAATTCAGTCTTTTAATAGGAACTCAGATATTTAAGTCCTTTTCAGAGGAGGCCAGGGTTCGAATCATTCAATTACTGCTCGAAGCAAAAAGCCTCACCATTTCGGATTTGGTCTCTATTCTCGACTTTACCCAGACAAAGACCTCAAGGCATGTCGCTTATTTAAAGAATGCGGGTCTGGTTAAGTCGCATAAATTAGATCAATGGGTGGTTTACAGTCTCAAAGAGGAAGTGATAGAAATCGTGAGCAAGATGATGGTCTTTCTTCAAAAAGATCCGCAATTATTGAGAGATCTTGAGCTCTATGCTATTATGGATTCCAATAGAGAATTGGCCATGTATAGGGCTAAGGCGAAAGAACTGAGAGCGTGAAGAAGCTATTTTTTGATTTAGATCATACTTTGTGGGATTACGAAACCAATGCGGGAGCCACATTGCTTGATATGTATCGTGCTTTCGAACTTGACAGATTTTTCAGTGATGAAGCCCATTTTACCCAAATATTTAAGCAACAGAATGACCAGTTATGGCATCGCTATAACATGGGAGAAATAGATAAGTTTGACATTCGAAATCATCGGTTTAGTTACATTATGAATGCCGTGAAAAATACAGATCTTATCTTAGCTCAAAAATTATCAAATCAATTCATCATTGAATGTCCTCGGAAGAAGGTATTGATGCCCAATGCACATAAAGTACTTGATAGACTATCAAAAGAGTTTGAATTAGGGATTATTACCAACGGTTTTGATGATACTCAGAATATCAAATTGAAATACAGTGAGATTGATCATTACTTTAAGTGGGTGGTGACCTCTGAGTCTTCAGGTCATCGAAAGCCAGCTAAGGAGATTTTTGATTTTACACTTGATTACTGTGGAGGAATCCAAGGGGATATGGTCATCATTGGGGATAACCTGCAAACAGATATATTAGGAGCTGATCATGCAGGATGGAGGTCTGTTTGGTACAATCCCCAAAAAGAATCCAAAGCACCCTCGCAATGGCAAGTTCATGACTTGATTGAACTTCCGGCACTCTTCCTGTAAATCGTTGATGATTGCTTATATTTGAACTATTGAAAGTAAACAAATAAACAATGTCGTTCGGAAATTTCAAAATACCCCAACCTATAAATGAACCTGTGCTTAATTACATTGAGGGTTCCTCTGAAAAGCAGGCAGTTAAGGAAGCTTTAAAACAAGCAAAATCTCAGGAAATAGATGTGCCTATGTATATCGGATCTGAGAAAATCAGGACCGGAAAAAAAGTTAAAATGAGTCCTCCTCATGATCATCAACATGTCTTAGGACATTTCCACGAGGGGGATGCCAGCCATGTTCATGACGCTATTGAAGCGGCGTTGGCAGCTAAGGAATCTTGGGCGAAGTTGAGCTGGGAGCATCGGGCGGCCATATTTCTAAAGGCAGCGGATTTGATAGCAGGACCTTACCGAGCTAAAATTAATGCAGCAACCATGCTAGGCCAATCCAAAAATATTTACCAAGCCGAAATAGATGCTGCTTGCGAGTATATAGACTTCTTGAAGTTCAATGCCACTTATATGGAAGAAATTTATAGTCAGCAGCCTAAATCTTCTGCTGGTGTCTGGAACCGCATGGAGTATCGACCCCTCGAAGGATTTGTGTTTGCAGTAACACCATTCAATTTCACATCCATTGCAGGTAATTTATGTACTGCTCCAGCAATGATGGGAAATACCATTTTGTGGAAACCTGCTTATGCACAGATTTATTCCGCTCAAGTCATCATGGAAGTCTTTCAAGCTGCAGGATTGCCCGATGGAGTGATTAACATGATCTACGTCGATGGCCCCGTTGCCGGAGAAGTGGTATTCAACCATCCAGAATTTGCAGGATTACATTTTACAGGAAGTACACAAGTATTTAAAAATCTTTGGAAAACCATTGGACAAAATATAGATATTTATAATAGTTATCCACGAATTGTTGGCGAGACGGGAGGTAAGGATTTTATTATGGTCCATGCTTCAGCTGATGTGCAAGAAGTTTCAACAGCTATCGTCAGAGGAGCCTTTGAATATCAAGGGCAAAAATGTAGTGCAGCTTCACGCGTATACATTCCAGATAACCTTTGGAGGGAGGTTCAAGAGCATTTAATAAATACTTTGAAGGGTATTAAAATGGGCTCTCCAGAAAACTTCATGCATTTTATCAATGCGGTGATTGATAAGAAATCCTTTGAAAAAATTACTCAATACATTGATCGTGTGAAAGCATCTAGTGATGCTGAAATCATAGCGGGGGGTAATTATGACGGTGCTAAGGGTTATTTTATTGAACCAACCGTGATCTTATCCAAGAATCCACATTACGAGACGATGTGTGAAGAAATATTTGGACCTGTAGTTTCTGTCTATGTGTATCCTCAAGATGAATTTGAAGCTACCCTTACGCTCGTCGATCAAAGTTCAGCCTATGCTTTGACGGGAGCAATATTTAGCAAAGACAGATATGCTATCGAGCGGTCTTCAGATATTTTACAGTATGCGGCTGGTAATTTTTACATCAATGATAAGCCTACCGGAGCCGTAGTGGGGCAGCAGCCATTTGGTGGAGGGAGAGGCTCTGGAACCAATGATAAAGCTGGAGCTCAAATGAATTTATTGAGATGGGTAAGTGCGCGCACGATAAAAGAAACATTTATGGGAGTGACTGATTATAATTATCCTTTTTTAGATGCTGAATAGGTTAGTTCTGAATTAACACAAAAGGGTTAGAATTATAGCCTTACTAATATTTTGAGTTCTATTTTCCTTTAATTAGAGTAAGGAGTATACTTTTCTAAATACAAACAACGTTATTACATGAGTAATTTTTTTTGTAAATTGAACCCATAAATAAAGAAAATGAAAAAAGTTGGGAGAAATGATGTTTGTCCCTGTGGGAGTGGCAAGAAGTACAAAAATTGCCACGGAATCAAGACGATGGTCAGTAGGCCGGGAAACAAAACTTTTTGGATGATTGGAGTATTGATTGTCCTTTTTATATCCGCAATCTACGGATTGTTCAACAAAAGCGAAGAGAATGGTAGTATGCGACCTGAGGGGCAGGCTCCCGCAGGTAAAGTATGGTCAGCAGCACATGGCCATTGGCATGACGCCTAATTACGCAAAGGTCATGGGAAAGTCAATAGCCTAGATTTTTTTAATAGGACATATTTTGAAACAATACCAGTGAATGTTAGGATTTTCCCATTTAAGAGTCCTTTTAAATGTTCTCATGTCAATAAGTCAGAAGAGATATTTTAGTTTTCCGTTATGTTCGAATGGTCTAAAGAATCAGTAAAAGAAAAGTATGAGAGGTTTTTTAATAATTTTTGTGAGCTTGATACCTGTTTTTTGTTTTTCTCAAATAGATCATTGGGAGAGCGTAGTCCTGCCGGGGGATAACTGGTATTATACGGTACCAAGTAGTCAACCGAATGCTTTATGGAATCGGCTAGATTTTGACGATTCAAATTGGAGTCAAGGGATCTCTGGATTTGGTTACGGAGATGATGATGATGCTACTTTAGTTCCTGAAAATACTATTTCAGTTTACTTGAGAAAAACTTTTGAGATCGTTGATCTTAAAGCGATCGAAGGGTTGCGATTGGATATTGATTATGATGATGGCTTTGTAGCGTATCTCAATGGCAAAGAAATGGCAAGAGATTTGGTTTCGGGAGTTACCCCAAGCTTTGATCAGTTAAGTGATGGGCACCATAATGCGTTATTACCTAGCGGTCAAAAACCAGAATATTTTGATATCGATGTCGATTTTTTGATGGAGGGAACCAATATCATTGCTGTGCAAGTACACAATCAGTCAAGTACTTCATCAGATATGACGGCTTTACCAGTGCTTTCATTGGGAATCAATACTACGGAATATATTTATCGAAGTACACCGAGTTGGTTTTCAGCGCCTATTTATGTGGATTTTCAATCATCTAATTTGCCCATTGTAGTTCTAGAAACCGTGAATAATCTATCGATTCCTTCAGAACCTAAAATCGCAGCAAACATGATTATTGTGGATAAGGGCGTAGATTCAAGAAATGATATTTCGGATGTAAATAACCCGGATTACTTAGATTTTAAAGGGGCTATAAAGATAGAGGTTCGTGGTTCCTCATCTTCTATATTACCTAAAAAGCAATATGCGTTGACTACTTATGATAGCCTGGGTCAGAAAGAGGACGTGAGTATCTTAGGAATGCCCAAAGATAATGATTGGATTTTAAATGGGATTGCCTATGACTCTTCGCTGATCAGAGATTATTTAAGTTATCAACTGTCCAATCAAATAGGTCAATATGCCTCGAGAGGTCAATATTGTGAAGTGATGCTGAATGGGAATTATGAAGGAATCTATCTTTTTCAAGAGAAATTAAAGGCTGATAATAACCGGATTAATATTAAGAAAATCCAACCAGAGGACCTTTCATTACCCAATCTTACTGGAGGTTATATCACTAAGACAGATAAAATTGAGGGGGCAGATTTGGAAGCTTGGAGTATGCCCAATTATGGTGGATGGGGGAGCAGCTTTGTCCATGAATACCCAAAATCTACAGAGATAAACTCCGTACAGCACGAATATATCAAAGGAGTGTTTGAGCGTCTTGCAAATACATCTAGCAATAAAAACAGTTCTGTTGAAGACGGCTATCCATCTGTGATAGATGTTCCTTCATTTATCGATTTCATGATTTTAAATGAGTTTTCAGCTAATGTCGACGGTTATCAATTCAGTACATTTTTTCATAAAGACCGTAATGGGAAATTACGAGCAGGACCGATTTGGGATTTCAATTTAACTTATGGCAATGATCTTTTTATGTGGGGGTATGATCGAAGTTTCACTTACGGATGGCAGTTTGATGATGGGGAAAATATGGGGGCAAAATTTTGGAAAGATTTGTTTGATGACCCGGTTTATAGATGTTATTTAAATAAAAGGTGGCAAGAACTTACTGATCCAGGGATGCCACTAAATACACTGAAAGTAATGGACTTTATCAATGAAACGGTACTTCATATTTCAGAAGCGGCAGATCGACAAGAAGCTTTATGGGGGACCACGGGTATATTTGATCAGCAAGTCAGCGACCTGAAGAGCTTTATCAGTGATAGGAATACTTGGCTATCCGGTCAATTGACATCAACGACGTCTTGTGCATCGGTAACGCAGCCGGCACTTGTGATCACTAAAATTAATTATCACCCTTCGGCTGAAGAGAATGAAGATTCAAGAGATTATGAGTTCATTGAAATCACCAATGTGAGTGATGCATCTGTCGATCTTACGGGTCTTTATTTGGGAGAGTTAGGGCTTACCTATCAATTTCCAAAAGGCATATTTATGCCCCCCCAGAGCACTTTATATTTAGCTAGTGAGACAAATTCTTTTGAAGAAAGGTATGGATTTATTCCTTTCGATGAATTTACTAGGAGTTTATCGAATCAAAGTGAAAAAGTTCAATTGCTGGACGGCTATGGAAATATAATAGATGAGGTTTTGTATTCAGATGAGGCTCCCTGGCCTATCGAAGCAGATGGTGCAGGGGCTTATTTATCTTTAAAGAACGTTAACTTAGATAATAATGAGGGGGCCAATTGGGAAGGCCAATTAATTTTACCCGCTTATGAGAATATTTTAGGTAGCATTAATACCCTACAGCCTTTGGTGTGCGTCTTTCCTAACCCGGTTCAGGAAGTTTTGCACATCACTGCTATTGGGAGGATTAAAGTGGTTAATGTTTGGAATATTGAAGGTAAATGTGTCGGGCAATACAAGTTTAATGTTAACAAAGCTGTGATGGTATTAAACAGTTATCAAGCGGGAATCTATTATCTCGAAATTTATTCTGAAAAAGGGAGATTCTTTAGAAAATTAATTAAAAATTGATTGAATTTTTAATTCAGGATTATAAAATAATCACACTTAAATTAAGAGGGAGGATTTCCAAATAATTTGAAGAATTCACATAATAACAACAAAAAACTCATATCACTACTGTGGTATGAGTTTTTTGCATAATAAATTTTATAATGATATTAATTAAATAAAAGGTTTAGTTGTTATCATTTTCGGATAAACACTACAAAACTTTTTATTTGTTTGTTTAGAAGTGAAAAAACTTAAGTTAATTATTAAGTCGTATGTATGTGCTTCTAATCTTACTTTCTAATCTTCTTACTTCTTTTACCTGATCTTGATGCTCTTTTTTTCCTTGGCATTTCTTTCGAAGCGACAAAAGACGTTCCTTCATTTAGTTCTAGATCAGTTAAAATCGCATTTCCGCTATCACTTAATGAGAAATCACTAGGTGATGCTTGAATCATTGAGAACATGAAGAGTGATATAAAAGTGGCTATAATTTTTTTCATAGTTTCTATTATTTGTTTCAATTTTACTATTATTTTAATTAAAGATAATGAAAAAAGAATTGCTTTCTGTCATTTCCTTTAATTTTTTATCCAAAATCATGATTGACTATTTGTTTTTGTAGATAGATTAAAAAAAGTTCTCGAGCTCAAAGTACACAATTAAGGATAACTTAAAAACTTTTAAGAGCACATAAAAAAAGCCTACATAAAAAATGGCAAAGAGGCTTTTTTCCATTATTGTGCGGGACTTGTGGTCGATAAAATTTGACCTAAAACAATAAGTTCCCATCCGTCGGGCATGATTCCATTGAGGTTGGTTTGAGGCCAATCTCCTAAACCATCAATATCATTGGCTAATACTTTACATGCCGGCTTTAGTAGCAAACGCATTCCAGGTCATAATATTAGTGTTCTGTTTGGCATTTACAGAGAGGAATTTAGTACCTACACCCCATGCTTTCAAACTTGTTTTGCTCATTTTTTTTATGATAAGCTATCCATGCCTTCTCGCCTTTCAAATATCCTTCTAGATTTTTGGTTTACTAAGGTTTAAAAAAAGGTTGAAAATTTAATGGTTTAGCAACGTGTCTTATTGTGCAGAGTTTGCGATCATCTGAAAAATAGGCATCATCATAAAACCATCGGGATTGTGATCCTTCATTTTAGATTTTTTGAGCAGATCTGCTGGAAGCTTGTACCCAATTCGATATTTCATTAGCTCTTCTAGCGTATTAAACATATCCCATGTAGATACTTTGGCCCAATTGGCACCTAATGGAGCTAGTTTTCTACCTACGCCCCAATTGACCATGCCCATACTATCCATAGTTTTTTCGAAATAGGGTTTCCATAAGGTTAAATTTTCTTGGATGAAGCCGTCAACATTTTCTGGACGGGCAAAATTAAATTGAATAAAACCTCCAAGTCCTTTGGCAATACTGCCTTCATCTAGATAGATATGTCTTGAATCACTTGTCCAAGTATGGGTTGCACTCAGGGCACCGACAAGGGCTTGTTCTTCTGTACTAAGTACATTAGCGGCATGATTCCACCAGCTATTTTTTTCACTAAGCATCGCCTCAATATTGGTATTTGCCTGAACGAATACATAGTTGAATCTCTCTTCATCGTCAATATTGTCCATGGTCACATGCTTCAGAAATGCCCAAAAGGTGATATCCCCTTTTTCAGCAGCTTGCTTGGCCACTTTTTGCATGTACATAGATTGAACTTTTTCAAAGTCGGCTGTATTGCCTTCTATTCTTACAAAATGCATTGAATACACGCCATACTCTTGTGCTTTAATCATGTAGATACTTAAGGCGAGCATGATTGAAATAAATAATTTTTTCATTTTTATGTTGGTTTAAAGGTTCAAATATCAAAGATATATTAATTGGTGATATTCAAAGATTATTTCTAAAATTAATGGATTACTAAAAAGGCCTAGACTGCTCTCAAATTTGAGTGAATTATTTAATCAGTATTCTTTTTTTTAAAGTCGATTGGATTAAATGGATCTGATTATTTGGCAATATTTTTTACCTGCTCTCTATGCTATTGTAATTAATCAGTCTATTGAGAGTAGTCTTTTCTTAAGCGAGACCCTATTATTTCACATTCAGATTTTATTTATTATCTTGTTAATTTTATCTTAATGAAGGAATTATCAGTTTAATTTGCTGCTAATGAAAGCGAAGTATAAAACTCTTGGGCTTAAAAAAGGAGCTTCTCAAGAAGAGATTCAAGAAGCTTATGATCGGTTAAGTAAAGAGTTGGATCCTATTACCAACAATAATGAAACCTTTTTTGTAGAGCAGTTTGCTAAAGTGAAGGTAGCTTACTCAGCTTTGATGACTAAAAAAAAGTACGATGAGGAGGAAATACTGACAAAAGAGCTGAATTGGTTTCTAAAACTCTTCACCATCGGTGATAAGTTTAGTTTTCGAGATTTCTTCGATCGGGCCAAAAAAATGTTCATTGAGTTTATGGCCATTTTTTTTGGTGTATTTCTGTCTTTAGCAGTAGATCAAAAAAGAGAGAACAGTAATCACCGTGATGACAATATCAACAATATGAAGAAATTGAAAGTTGAATTACAGGATATTCTTTTGTACATCGATGAACATGTTGGTAATTTATCAATTTATCATGAATTTTTCATGAATCAATATTATTCATGGGAGGAAGATTCTGATTCTGTTTTTTTGATCATGTATGGTGAGGGGGAAGACGCTTTCGCCATCGCTCCATTGAGTCTTTATGAGGAAGTTATGCCGTTTGATCCACCAGAGGTTACATACAACTCAGTTCAGCTCGACGGAACCTTTCGATTTTTAGATGATACTTTAGAGCATGAATTAACTAAGATTTATTCGGGGAGCGATTTGTTTTTTATTAAAGAGAATGCTTATAAGGTTGATCAGAGCATAGTCGATGATTTTGTGGCACGAATTTCAAATAAGTGGGTGTCAGATATTGGAAGTACTGAGACTCAATACAATGAATTTTGGTTTGATAATAGAGAGTACATTCAAAAAGATTACTACATGAAAAACAATCTTCGCCGAAGACTTAAGAACTTTGACAATGTGACGGGACAATTAGCTGAGCACAGGGCTCGCGTTGAAGGAGCACAACATTTATTAGATTCAATCTTGACTGCGAAAGAGAAAGAGATTGAAATTATTTATTGGGTGGTTGATTTGGATTTTCTTAAACTGGAGTAAAGCTTATTTTGATGAATATATTGTCTGTTGATTTTTCTTCATTTATTTGTGGCTGACCTGAGCAGACCCTTATCATATTTCTTTCTCTTTATTGAATATTTAGCCCATTATATGAAGCCGAAAATCAATCTAATTAGTCCCATTTTTCAGCAAGAAACCAGATGAGAGTCAATGATTTTTGATCTCATTTAATTCAGGTATTCATATTTAATTTCACAATAAAAGTCACCTTACCGACATTATTTTTCTGAGAACGGCACGATCGCGAAGGTTCCTGATACCCATCATGGATTGATAATTCTTATCTGCGTCGACGGCAGGCATTGATGATGCTTTGATATAATCCGAATATTTGGCATACCAATCTATGGTCAGGTAATTCCAATGCAAGTCAGTGCCATACTTATCAATTCTTTTTTGTAAAGTCCAACCCGTTCTAAATTTTTCATCAGCCATGTTCGCCGTAGCTAAATCTATTTCCATATTTTCGAAAGTCTTGAATTTTCCTTCCTTGACCTTCATAAAATTCATCACCATAAATTCATCAGGGCCAATATTGGTATTTGAAATATTTTTAATGGAAGTAATGATATAATCCCCAATAATATCTCGACTTTTAATATTCTCCTCATAGAAGTTTTCAAGATCCCCATCGGTCATATCAGGAAAGACTTTCTGCATATTTACGCCCGAGTAAAGACTGTCCATCTTAGATAGTTCTACCAAGGTGACAATGACATGACTGAAAGGTGTTTGGCGAGAGTTGACGACTTGCCATAAATCCCAACCATTGATGATTCCATCTTCAATACGTTGCTTGTGGAGGCGGGCAAATTTTTGTGTTAGATTTTCCCGATAATTACTTCCTTCTTTGGCTTTGATGAAGGTAAGTCTCAGGTACGTGTTATTATCTTGTCCCCATACATTTAGGCAGAAGCAGATGGATAAAGTAAGTATTAAATATTTCATCGAAAGAATCTTTTGATTTCAATATATTACATCTTTTGGGATCGATCAAGGGTTTTAGCAAAAATTGGACGTATGTCGAAGTAAGGATTTTCAAAATGAATCTTTAATACAAGGATTCAAGAAGTCTTTTCAAAGATTTAGGTGGGAGTAATGTCTGGCCCTTTTTCATATGCGGATCAGCATAAAAAGGGTGCTTGATCGCCACTCTTTTATATATATAAATTACTGATTTGAAACTGAATCTTAGAGTTCAATCAGATGCTAAGACCCATTATTTTTGGAGTACCCTTATCTCATCGTATCTATCGTTGGTATAGGTTTCGAGTACCTCTGCGATGTCTCTTCTCCAGCTACCCATACCATTGATTTCTTCATAACTGGCAGCAAAATTTTCAGGAAGGCCATTACTCTTTTCAAATCGGATAAATGATTTAAAAGGATAAACCAATGAGATATCCTCTCCATTTTCAGAGCGGAAAGGGCTGACATAAACCCGGCGTACTATAGATGCATTTGTGGCCACCATCGCCTCCTTAATTTTGGTAATGGCCTCCAGTATTTTTGCCATACTATTGGCTTTATTGTTCAATTTGAAGGCTCTGATCAAAAGATAATCTGAACTGCCAAATTCGGCTGGAGTACAACTGGCCTCCCAGTGAAGTTTTGCATGCTTAATCTTTTCATCGGTGATGTAGCTTTGGATACTTTTACCCCAGTCTGCCATGTGCGCGGTATCAGGTTGTTGATCTAAATCGACATAGGTGATAGGCCCATCTAACCAAACAAATTTTCCGGAATTAGGTCCCGTCAAGATACTGTAGAGACTGGCTGCACTTTTGCCTCCCGTATGATATTTTGCATTATGGAATTTTACACCTGAGATTAATTTACCCTCTAATTTTTATTAGGGGTCAGGATTATATTTTCATAGATCATGGTTTCCTGTACCATCAAAGAGGGTGAAAACTTTAAAAATAGTTTTAAAAGTCTCATAACCTAGTTATTTTAGTGGTCTATTAAATAAGTTCTTCTTTGTAGTCTTATTTACATTAAATGTACTGTTTCTCATCAGATTTACTTGCCGTCAATAGGCTCAAAGAATAATATATTCCTCTTTTGATATTTAGAAATGTAATAAACAAGATCGAAAGGTATTGAAAATTTTTCAGATTAGGCCGTTCCTCTTTCTAAATACTCTTTGAGATGATGCCGTTGTCGGTGATATCTCTGGTATATATCCAGGCAATAGTACCTGTATGAAGTGCAATCTGATGGAGCTCGTAGTCAATCTGATGGTTTTTAAATTGATCGATCTCAATAAGGGTTTGCTGATTTATTTCGAATACATCGACTACGATGTGGTGTTCTTCACCGTTTTAGGGAAGGATTCAGGGATAATCGAAAATAATTAAATGATACTTTTTCGTATCGTATAAGTGCCTAAAAACAATGATTTTTGTAGAAAATGATATAATTGCCATAGCCTTTTCTCAGGGTGCCATAGACGACCAATTTTATTGTTTTAGGGGTTGAAGATTGAAGTGATATTTTAATTGAATGCGGCTCAATAGGATTCATAATCAATGATTAAGCAGTTCTTTTTTGTTAAAAATACATGGATTATTTGATAATCTATAATTTTGTCGCTGCCGTTAATGAACCGTTTCAATAAGGCATTGAGTACCTCTAAACGTATATGAGCTCCCTGGCGTTTTACCGAGCATGGCTTGTCCGATGGGAGATGAGGTCGAAAGAGCAAAAACTTTTACATCGGCTATGTCCAAGACCCCAAAGTTGGCAGAGAAATAATAAAAATTATTTGATTCTTTGACCAAGGCTCCAAGGCCTACTTTATTAATGGATTTACCGAGGTTGATTAAGTCCAAAGCTTTTTTTAGCTTATAGGCTTCTATTAGTTGAATGCCTAATTTTTCTTTTTCAAGCACAATCATGGAGCGTCCGGTTTCATATTTGTCTCCCGCCGAACTTTTGGTGTCTTGATTGGACGCCTCTTGAAGGCCTACCAATTCTGATTTTAAGCTTTCAATTTTTATTAAAGCGAGATATAAGCATTTTTGATGGACCTTTAATTTTAGCTCGGCTCCGTCCATCATAATTAAAAGTCAAATTTAATTCCTTGTGCCAAGGGAAGTTCTTTTGAATAATTAATCGTATTGGTTTGCCTTCGCATGTAGGCTTTCCAAGCATCAGAACCGGACTCTCTTCCTCCACCTGTTTCTTTTTCACCGCCGAATGCGCCTCCTATTTCTGCACCCGAAGTGCCAATGTTTACATTGGCGATCCCACAATCTGAGCCTGCATGAGACAAGAAAAGTTCAGATTCACGCAAGTTATTGGTCATGATGGCGGACGATAGGCCTTGAGGTACATTGTTTTGAATTTGAATGGCCTCATCTAGATTTTTATATTTAGTCAAAAACAAGATAGGGGCAAAGGTTTCTTCACGGACCATTTGATGATGTGGCGCCATCTCATAAATACAGGGTTTTACATAGCAGCCTGATTCATAACCAGTACCGGTCAAAACACCGCCCTCTACCACAACTTTTCCACCTTCAGCGACGATCTTCACGCGTGCGGTTTCATAAGCTTTTACCGCATCTTGATCTATGAGTGGGCCCATGTGATATTGTTCATCAAGGGGATTGCCAATGGTAATTTGTTGATAAGCATGGGTTAATTTTGATTTCATAGCTTCAAATTGACTCTCATGGATGAGTAGTCTTCGGGTGGAGGTACATCGTTGTCCTGCAGTACCGACGGCACCAAAAACAGCACCAGGAATGGCGATTTCAAGGTCTGCGTTTTCAGTGATGATCATGGCATTATTACCCCCCAGTTCTAAAATTGATTTTCCCAATCGAGCACCCACAGCAGCGGCTACAGATTTTCCCATTCGGGTTGATCCTGTAGCTGATATCAATGCGATACGAGGATCTTCAGCCATGGTTTCTCCTATTGCGGCGTCGCCGATGACCAAGCCACAGATACCTGCTGGAACTTCATTGGCTTCGAATATTTTTTGCATTATTTTTTGACAAGCGATGGCTGTTAAAGGCACTTTTTCTGAGGGCTTCCAAACGCAAACATCTCCACAAACCCAGGCTAGCATGCTGTTCCAGGCCCAAACAGCTACCGGAAAATTAAAGGCTGAAATAATACCTACTACCCCTAAAGGATGCCACTGTTCATACATTCTGTGTGCGGGTCGTTCGGAATGAATGGTCAAGCCATAGAGCTGGCGAGACAATCCCACTGCAAAGTCACAGATATCTATCATTTCTTGTACCTCACCTAAACCCTCTTGAAGTGACTTACCCATTTCATAAGAAACCAATTTACCCAGAGCTTCTTTTTGTTCTCTTAAGGCATTTCCAATTTGCCGAACAATTTCACCACGTTGAGGGGCAGGAGTCTGTCTCCATGTCAAAAAAGCATCTTGAGCGGCTGTGACCACTTGATGGTACTCTGTTAAAGTAGCTAAATTGACCTTGCCGATTACGGCTGCATCTACAGGCGAAACAGAGTTGATAGAGGTGCCTTGCGTTGGAATCCATTGTGCGCCTATGGCCGCTCCGTAATTTTCTTTTTCAATTTGCAGTTCCGAGAGAAAGGAGTTGTTTATAAGGGTCATATTTTCGGGGTTTAAGATATGTGTACAAATTAAAGGAATCTCTCCTCTAGAACATAAAAAATCCGATTCTAATTAGAATCGGATTTAGTTTAATAGAGGAACGAGTTACCAAGCAATGCCATAATACACTTTTTCGCCATTAGGATAGTATCCTGTGATCAGTATGCCATCTCCTTTTACAGTATCCAAATAAATTTTTAACTCTTCTATATTTTTGATAACCCTTTTATCAATCATAGTGATGATAAAGCCAGGTTGAATACCTGCATTTTCCCATTTCCCTGGCCCAATTTCTTTGAATCTAATGCCGCCACTGAGCTTGAGTTTATCAAGCTCTTTTTCAGATAAATCCTCAAAAGAAGCACCTCCTAAGGTCAGGCGGTTAACTGCCTTGACCACCTCCATGGTACCTAGGCTGTTTTGTAATACTACAGATACGTCACGGGTTTTTTGATCACGAATGTATTTGATCCAAACTTCATCTCCTGGACGATTCAATGCGACTTGCTCTTGCAATTCTGAGGTGTTACTCACAGGTTTCTCATTCACAGCGATGATCACATCTCCAGATTCTAAACCCGCAAGATTCGCAGCGGACTGATTTCCAACCGAAGCAATATATACGCCTCGATTGACCCCTAATTTTTCTTCCTCGGCCAATTTAGCATTCACATCGCCAATTCTGATCCCCAACAAGGCGCGTTGTACGGTTCCATATTCTACCAAATCAACATATACTTTTTTGACTAAACTGACGGGCACGGCAAAGGAATAACCCGCATAAGATCCTGTTGGGGACATGATCGCCGTATTGATACCCACAAGTTCCCCCTTTAAATTGACTAGGGCTCCGCCGCTATTCCCAGGATTGACGGCGGCATCCGTTTGAATAAAGGATTCGATACTTAAGTCATTGGCATTTTTTCTAAGGATATCTATATTTCTGGCCTTTGCGCTGACAATACCTGCTGTGACGGTGCTATTGAAGGTATAAGGATTACCCACAGCAAGGACCCATTCTCCGATATTGATGAGATCTGAGTTTCCCCACTGCATGGCTATGAGTTCGGTTTGATCAATTTTTATGACCGCCAAATCGGTGGTTGGATCAATGCCCACCACAGATGCTTTGAAGGTACGGTTGTCATTTAGCAAGACATTAATTTCTTCGGCGCCATCGACGACATGATTGTTAGTTACAATATATCCATCAGACGATACAATAACACCCGATCCTGAACCGGAGCGTTGTCTTTTTTCTCTAGGCACCTCCTCGTCCAAATAATCTCTAAAAAAATGGTACAGTGGGTTTTGTTCCATATTATAGTTTGCCGCAACTTTGGTACTGATGTGAACGACTGCAGGTGTTGATTTTCTGGCAGCGGTCACAAAATTGAGACCCTCAGGGACTGCAAAAGATGTTGTATCAAGCAGATAACTGGTCAAAGCAGCAGGACGATCTGTTTTTTCGTTGATGGCAGGAATTACAATAGGCTCTGGATTGGGTTGCATGAGCATAAAACCACCGAGTGCCAAAAATCCCCCCATGAAGGACGAGGCTATCATCGCGAAGAATAATTTTTTTCTAGCCATGTTTTTAAAATTTAGGTTCAAATTTAAAAGTAATGAAAATATAATGCTAAATCATTAACGTAAAAAATGAATCATCTGATCCCTTCCTTAACATGATTTAACAAAAAAAACAAAAAATAGGGTCGGTACAAGTTCCAAAACCTATTCTGACCCTATGATAAAATTGCATTAATTGATTGCGATTGATTTCTTGACCATTTTCTTCTCATCCTTTGGGATGTCAATAGTTAAGATCCCATGGATATGATGTGCTTCAATTTTGTCTTTATTGATGTCCTCTGGCAAAGTAAATGATCTGCTGAACGTACCAAAATGACTTTCAATACTATTGAATTTTTTGCCTTCATCGCTCTTTTCAATGTTACGTTCGCCACTTACGATGATTTGATTTTTTTCTATGGCGATATCGATTTGCTCTTTGGGTATTCCAGGGAGCTGTAGCTGGATCTCAAATGATTTGTCAGTTTCTGCGATATCTACCTTGGGTGTAAATTTTTTAACCATACGACCACCAGAAAAGTCATCATTAAAAAACTGATCGATAAGATAATTGAAAGAAGTAGATCTGTAAACTTCTGGATTGTATTTTAATATTTCCATTTTAGTAATATTTATTGTGTTTAACATTTTGAATATCATTCTTCAGAATTTATGCCATTCTATTTTTTTTAATCAACAGCTGTATTTTTATGACATATTGTCATAATAAGTTCATTTTTAATCTATAAATATGACATATTGCCATATTTATGAATATCATAATAGAATTGAAATGACTAGAAAAATTTTTTAAGGCAAAGGCTTTGCATAATTAGATACTCACAATACATTTGCAGTCCTTTCGAAAATCTCATGAATGATGTAATGTGTATGAAAGGAAATCATTCCTCCTTAGCTCAGTTGGTTAGAGCATCTGACTGTTAATCAGAGGGTCCTAGGTTCGAGCCCTAGAGGAGGAGCCATCATAGACAGGAGGTCATTTTTGACCTCCTTTTTATTTTTATTCTTTCGTAAAACCTTACTGGCCAACATAATAGACTCAATTTCGGGAGTGAAAATGTGGTTGCATCTTTCGAAATTGAAATCTTGGAATTTTTCTTTGAAGATGCAACCAAGGATCTTCTTAGTATTACCATCCGCCTTATCCCAATACTGGCTTAGGTTTTCGATCATTGGAGGTATTTTTACTTAAATATTCCTTGGAAGGACTATTGGTAGACTTTAACTGGTCTAACTTAATTTGTTTCAGACTTAACTCAGATTCGATTCTACTCTTTATTTTCTTGTAAATATAAGAATCAATATTTTGATTAATATATGAATTTTGAGACTAATTACTTATTCTATATTTATATGCAAAATTAAGTCAGCATGAGATTTTTTATTACAATTATAGTTTTTTTATCGATTTTAAGCTGTAAGCATGAAATCAATATTAATCAAAGTTTAATAACTGACCCTGCAGAGACTTGGTGGAAAGAAGCTATAGTGTATCAGATTTATCCAAGGAGTTTTAAAGATACTAATGGAGACGGAATAGGAGATTTACAGGGCATTGTTAAATCTCTAGACTATGTAAAAAGCTTAGGAGTGACAGCTGTTTGGTTAAACCCCATTTACAGCTCTCCCATTTACAGCTCTCCCAATGACGTTAGTGATTACAGAAATATCATGGCAGATTTTGGGACTATGGCAGATTTTGATCAGCTTCTTAGTGAAATGCACAAGCGAGACTTGAAGCTTATTATGGATATTGTGGTAAACCATTCCTCCGACGAGCACGAATGGTTTAAACAATCAAGATCTTCTAGGGGCAATCCTTACAGAGATTATTACCATTGGTGGCCAGCAGAAAAAGGCACCAAATTACAGATATAGCTTGTTTGACGCCGCTGGAAACGCTTGGAAATATGATTCTCTCACCAACGCCTATTACTTACATTATTTTTCTCCTAAGCAGCCAGATCTAAATTGGTCCAACCCAAAAGTGAGAAAAGAAGTCAATGACATTATGATTTTTTGGGCAGAGAAAGGCGTAGACGGTTTTCGTTTAGACGCCTTTCAGTTTGCGGTCAAAGACATTAGTTTCCCGGCCTTTCCTGAAGGTTATGAAAAAGATTTTTTTCAGTATTATGCTATGCAGGAAGGAGTTCATGAGTGTCTAAGAGGAATGAATGAGGCTGTTTTCAGTAAATATGACGTTCTAACGGTCTCTGAGGGTGCTGGAAGAAATTTTAAAGAGGCACATGAATTGGTAGACGCAGATAGAAATGAACTTCAAATGGCTTATGCATTTGATGGAGTTGACATTCCTAACATTGATGGTTATGAACTCTCTACAGTGAAAGAAGTGTTTAGTAGTTGGGATCTTGAATTTTCTGAAAAAGGATGGCTATCAGTTTTTCTTTCCAATCATGACCAGGCTCGTATGGTGAGCAGGTGGGGTAATGATAGTCCAAAATTTAGATCTGTTTCTACTAAAATGCTAAACACCTTTATTATGACCATGAGAGGGACACCATACGCTTACTATGGAGACGAGCTGGGTATGACAAACATAGATATGGGAGGTATAGAAGACTATCAAGATGTGGCTGCCTTGGGCGGATATGAAAGAACTAAGTCTCAAGGAGGAGATATGGATGCTTATATGGCAGGTCTTCAAAAATTATCAAGGGAGAATGGTAGAACGCCTATGCAATGGGACAGTACAGAAAAAGCAGGATTTAGTAGCGGAACTTCTTGGATGCGCAGAAATCCTAACAGTAAATTCATTAACGTTGCTCAACAAAATTCTACTAAAAGCTCGGTTTTAAACCATTTTAGACAACTTACAAATTTAAGAAAGTCTAATAAAGCATTAATATACGGAGCCTACGAATTGGTGCAACAATCACACCCAGACGTATACGCCTATACCAGAAGTTATAAAGGGAAGAGATTTTTGGTAGTTTTAAATTTTAAGGAAACTGAAACAAATTTTGATCTAAAAACCTTATCACCAATAGGTACTCCATTATTGAACAATTACTTTCAGCTAATTAAAGAGGATGATGTGCTAAAATTAAAACCTTATCAGTCTCTCATTTTTGAGTTAACTAATTAGAATTATATTTCTCTTGATTCAAACCCATTAAATTAATTCACTAAAACCAAAATTCAGGTTGTAACTTTGAATAATAGGGAGAGCAACTTAGAATGATAAAACCGTTATAATGTAGCGATTTTTTTTTATGTGATTCAAAATCCGATTATGAAACTTATTTTATCCATATTAATTTCATTAAATACAATAAGTGTTATTTATTCTCAAGAGGCAGACCAGTTGTTTGTTCGATTAGTAAAAATTGAAATTGAGCCCGACGCTTTAGCTCAGTATACAGAATTACTCAACCAGCAGATGAATACCGCGGTAAAACTCGAAGAAGGAGTGCTTGAATATAGAGTGGTCAATGAAAAAGAAAATACTCATCGCTTCACATTAATTGAGATCTATCGAGGTTATGACTCATATCTTTCTCATATTAAAACGCCGCATTTTCTTAAGTATAAAACAGCTCTCAAGATATGGTTAAATTACTTGAACTAATTGATGCTAATCTTATTGGGAGGACGAAAAAAGATTGATTTTATGCTGCAGCTTTGAATGATAGGGGGAGCAATATATAATGATAAAACGGTTATACTTTTATAGTGTAACCGTTTTTGTATTTTTACAGCAGTTGAAAAATATTATTTACATCTTTTCCGCGCTTCTGTTTGTCTCATGTACCAAATCGACTAACACTTCTTATTATTCTCGAGATTCTAATGACTTATTTGTCCGTTTAGTTAAAATTGAAATCTTTCCTACTACATTGTCAGAATATACTGCTATTTTGAATGAGCAAATGAATACTGCCGTTTTATTAGAGAGTGGAGTTTTAGAGTATCGTGTAGTAAACGAAAAAGACAATCCTCATTTATTTACTCTGATTGAGACCTATCGCGATTACGCTTCTTATTTGTCACATATTAAGACCTCTCACTTTTTAAAGTATAAAGTAAGATCAGAAAATATGGTTAAGTCATTAGAACTTATTGATGCTAATCTTATTGGAAAAACGAGTAAAAACAATTAATCTCGTTGCAACTTTGAATAATAAGGGGAGCATTGAAAATCAAAGAGTTACAGGAATGTGGCTCTTTTTTTATTTCCCATTACGTCATAATTACGTTATATATCAAATAAGAAATGCCCACGATACGCTTAAATAAGCCTTTCTAAGAGGTTTGTGGTTGGGTTAGGCTGAGGGCAGTTTGAAGAGTAAGTTTCCTCAAGATATTCGATGGGAAATTGAAAAAAATTGTATTTTTCTATAACTTGAGTATAAATAATTACCCAACTATGAAAACTAAAAACAATATTCTGCTCGCAGAAAAAATGAGTTTATCAAGATTTGATACGCTCACCTCTAAAATTATTTGGGCAGTGAACTTAGAAAAAACGATTACAGGAATAACCCGAATTGATAACTTAATTTTTGTTACTATTATCTCAAAATGGGGTATAGGTCAATACACCTCATTATTGAAGTTTGATACAGGAGAAATTTTATGGACGATAAAAAAAGTATTTACCAGTGTTCTGATAACAGATCAATATGTTTTTAGTCTGAAGGGGTCTAAGTTAGAAGCTTTATCTCTTAAGACCGGAAAAGAGCATTTTATCATATCTACAACTTTTAAATGGAGGCCACCTAAATTGGCATTGATAGGGGAAAAATTATATCTTTATTCAAAAAAAAAGGTGCTTGAAGTTAATCAGAAAAATGGTCAGTTAATGGAAGTAGAATCCCCAAAGGGATTGGATATCCGAAGTATCACTATCTTGGTTGATGAATTTCAAATGAATATCAATACCATTGCAACACCTGATTCGGGAGTCGGTTTTATAGGTGATTACGGTAGTGTAGGAGGAGATGCGTCAGGAGGCGACGGAGGTGGAGGTGATGGAGGTGGTGGTGAATGATAAATACTACATTATTTTGATTGGCCGAGTTGTCTAATTTTGAAATGCAATGTACATTTGTTACTCCTCTAACTATATAAATAATCATGAAGAAATTCATTATAAAAAGAGCCATGACGGGAGTTTCAGGAGCACCTAAGCATGAGTTAGACAAGGCAGGGAAGGCGTCTGAAGCGGTCCTTATAGAGATGCGAGCAGAAGGTAAGGAGATCCAACAAGAGCAAAGTTACGTAGCTGGAGATGCTATTTATTGTATTTATCATGCAGCATCAGCAGATTTGATTCTGGAACATGCAGAACGATCGAATGGGGTGGCCACTGAGATTACCGAAATAACGACACTCATTAGGCACAATACCTCTGTGGTGAGTTAAATACTTCAGTTTTAAAATTTCAAGTAGACCGTAGCGTTTTTTTTAATATGTCAGCGTAACTAGCTTTTTAAAAAATAATCAAAATGAGGGTAGCGTCATTTGAGAATAATAATACTCAGAATAATTAATATGAAAACTACTTCAAAATATGCTCGAGAGTTTTAAGACTCTTTCTCACCACTTTTTTTAGCTTCTATTCGACAAACAAGACCCCAACACTTTGTGCTTGACATGCGGTATTGAAAACCTGCACCTGCCCCTTAAGTAAACTTTCAGCATGTTGCTTATGAATGGCCCATTCGGCATCCAATTCAACTTTACGTGATTCACTCCCTTGTGTAATTTTTGGAATAGGACTATTTGATTCACTGATTAAATTAAGATAATGTGCTGTAAATCCATTTTCGAAGTTTTCAACATCATCATAGGCCTTGGATAATCTCTGTACCATCATACCATCCCATAAGGTTAAGTCTTCGCTTAAGGAATTACCCATAGCGATCAGTTCATTATGATTTGTTGGATTCATTTTCGCAAGCAAACTTTTGAGCTTTGTATTGATTTCATTGAGAAGATTGGTCATATTGGTCATTTCTCTGTAGGTGGCAGCGGCAGAGCTCATGAATTCATGGTATGCGCGGTATTGTGCTCCACTCAGATCATACAAAGGATTCGCTTGAATGATCGCTGGAGTTTCAAAATGATTATCATCATAGGTTAGGGTCAATTGATAAGTACCCGGAATGGCCTGATGACCTGAATAGCCACCTTCAATATAGACCTTGGGTACTCCAGGTAGCAAAGGATAATGCATGTTCCAAACAAACCTATTGAGTCCTGCATTTTTAGATAAAGTGGGTTTTTTTGGAGGATTTCCTTCATAGGTGAGGTAACTTTTATCAACGCTAGATGAAAAGGTATTGACCATATTACCTTGAGCATCTTTGATGGTCAAGGTAAGTTCAATTTCTTTGCTTAAGGAAGGTAAGTCATAATAAAGTACCATACCACTGGCAGGATTTACACCTTTTAGTAGATCTACCCCTTTACTTTTATTCGAATTGAGCCCACTGTACCAATTGGTAATATACGTGGGGGCAGGAGCATAAAATTTACCTTGGCGGGAGGTTCCATCATATTGGCGAAGGATCGTTAAATCATCTAAAATCCAAAAAGATCTTCCTTGTGTGGCGACAACGATATTGCCATGACTGATGGCGATATCGGTAATCGGTGTAATGGGTAAATTCAGCTGTAAAGGCGACCAATTAAGGCCCCCATCCCATGATGCATACATGCCCGTGACGGTGCCTGCAAATAATAAATCTTTACGTTTTTCGTCTTCACGTACTACCTTGGTATAGGCCCCTTGTGGGATTCCTGAAGTGATGAGTTTCCATGTTTTTCCATAGTTTGTGCTCTTGTACAAACCAGGCGTATAGTCATTAAACTTATAGCGCGTGGTAGCTAAATATACCGTACCGGGATCATGGGGTGAAACTTCAATGGCATTGATTAACGTTTCGGGAAATCCTTTTGGAGTCACATTGTTCCAAGTAATACCATTGTCTTTTGTGAGATTAACCCTTCCGTCATTACTACCCGTGTAGATTACTCCTTTTTCATGTTTAGACTCTACAACATAAGTCAATGTACCATAATTTTCTGCACCGACGGCTTCAACGGTATAAGGTCCGCCTCCTTTGCCTTGCTTCGCATCTATATTGGCGGTCAGGTCCGGCGAAATAACCTCCCAAGAAATCCCCTCATCTCTAGTTCTTAGTAAATATTGGGCTCCATGAAAATAAGTATTGGGCTCATGTACGGACTTTATTATAGGAGCATTCCAATTGAATAAATACTTCATGTCCCGAGCCGCGAGGCCCAAATATAAATTAGGCTCTATCTTAACATTTGTTCCAGTTTTGGCTTTGGTATCTAGTAGTTCAATAGAGCCTAAATAACTCCCACCCATGACTTTCACAGGATTGTCGGGATCAAAAGCCAAAAAAGCACTCTCACCGCCTGCAGAACTGGTCCAATCAGATTCAGTAATACCCGAAGACCCCAGACCAATGCTCGCGATTTTGACTGAAGAGTTATCTTGTTGACCGCCATAAATATTGTAGGGAAACATATTATCAGTAGTGACTCGATAAAATTGAGCCGTTGGCATGTTGTCAATCCGGGACCAATGCGTCCCCTTATCAAATGAAATTTCAGATCCTCCATCATTGGTGAGGAGCATGTTTTTATTATTCAGGGGGTTGATCCAAAGGTCATGATAATCTCCGTGATGACTGCGTATTCTTGCCCAATCCTTGCCTCCATTTATGGATCTATACGTGCCTGCACTTAACACGTAAACGACATTTTCATCCTTCGGGTCCAAAGCGATCTCAATGTAATACCAAGCCCGCTGTAAGAGGCGGTGATCCCCGCTTATTCGGGTCCAATTTTTACCTGCATTTTTAGAAACAAATAAGCCTCCTTTTTCTTGCTGAGAATCACTTTCTATGAGGGCATAAACCCAATCCGAATTTGCCCGAGATACAGCAATCGCCATTTTTCCTTTCTCTTCTGGCAATCCTTGATGAATTTTTTTCCATGTATCACCACCATCCGAAGATTTATATAATCCGCTACCTTCACCGCCACTAATGACTTGCCATGGGGTCCGCATATGCTCCCACATGGCAGCATACAATATATCAGGATTATGGTAGTTAAGGGATAATTCACTGGCACCCGTCAAATTATTTACAAAAAGGGTGCGCGTCCATGATTTACCCCCATTTGTTGATTTAAAAATACCACGATCCTCATTAGGTCCATTGAGTGCTCCTTGCGCGGCTACCCATAAAATATTAGGATCTCGAGGGTGAACGACTATACGTGCAATATGCTGCGTTTCCTTGAGGCCCATATGGATCCAGGTTTTACCGGCATCTGTTGATTTGTACACGCCATCACCATGAGAGGTCATTACCCCCCTGGGTGCGTGTTCTCCCATTCCCACATAAACGACATTGGTGTGGCTTTCTGAGACCGCTATAGCTCCGACAGAGCCCATTTTGAAAAACCCATCAGAACAATTAATCCAATGCTGACCCGCATCGGAGGTCTTCCAGACGCCCCCTCCGGTAGTGCCCATGTAATAGGTTAAAGGATCGCCGATGACACCCGTTCCTGCATTGGCGCGACCACCTCTGAAAGGGCCAATACTTCTGTATTTCACATAATTAAAAATTGAGTCTAGTACTTGCGACTGTAGGTCATATGTGAATATTAGACAGCAAATGATTAAAATAGATGTTCTCATTTTTCTGAAGTTCTTATTATAGTTAACCTTTGAAGAAAGGATATTATTTTATTGATTCTTTTTGAAGCGATAACTCAGACCCTCTTCATTAATAAGTTTAAACAACTAAATTGATTAATTAATTTAACCAGGGCAAGAACAATTTTGTGAGTGGCAAAATTAATTGAGTTCAGTCATAGGAAATTACACTTTTTTAATAAGACTATGTATCAATTCCATAACGTAAGAGACATCCTCAGAAGTCGTTCGCCAATTTACGAAAGCCGCGCGAATCCCTTTTTTTTCTCGGTAAAGGGTAGGAGACATGAATACCTTGCCCGTCTTATTGAGTATAGATAAAAACCTAGTGACCCGCTCATCACTGTAGTCGTTTAGGGTAAAGCAAACCGTATTGAGTCGGATAGGTGCTAATAATTTAAAATGGCTATGTTTCTCGATCCAGTCTCCAAAAAATCGCGCATGTTCAATACTATCATCTACCATTTCTTGGATGCCCGATTTCCCGTAAGCAAGTAAGGCAAACCATACGGGCAGCGCTTTCAATCTTCTTGAGTTTTCGGGCAAAAGATTTAAATAATCTACAGTACCTGATTGATTTTCTAAATAAGGAGCATTTGAGTTTTGGAAGGTTTCAATCTGAAAAATTTTATGGGATTCTTTTATAAAAAAAATTGCATTTTCATAGGGGACATTGAGCCATTTGTGACAATCGATGGTGTAACTATCTGCGTATTCCCAACCATAAACCAAATGTTGATGACTTTTGCTACAGGAAGCAAAGCCGCCAAATGCCGCATCTATGTGCCACCAAAAATTAAATTTTTTCTTGAGATTAGCGATGCCTTCAAAGTCATCAAAGTCCCCTGTATTCACCGTACCAGCACTAGAAATTAAAATAAATGGAGCACCAGATAATTGGAGGATTTGTTTTTCAAAATCTTGCAAATCCATCGATTCCCGATGACCATAGTTTGTTTTAATGGTCGTTATATTAACACTACCTAATCCCAATAAAGACATGGCCTTTAAAACAGATGAATGGGGTATGGCAGCTAAAACATGAATGGGTCTATTGATGCCTTCTTTGGCATAATCTTCCCCTTGCTGTTTACCTATCCACTGTCTTGCAGCAGCCAAACAAGTCACATTAGACATGGTTGCTCCTGAGACGAAACCCCCTGATAATTTTTTAGGTAAATCAAATAACTCAAGGAGTAATCGAATGGTCTCCACTTCAATTTGGGCGGAAACATCCCCTTGACCACTGGCCTTAAAGGCATTTTGGTCGTAAATGGTGGTAAGCCAATCTCCGGCAATAGATGCCGGAGTCGTGCCTCCGGTGACGAAGCCCCAATATTTAGGACCCGAAGAAGAAACCATGATTTTCTTAAAGGTATCATTGAAGTATTTGAGTGTATTTTTTGTGCCCCATCCATCCAAGGGAAGCTGCGTATCAGGGGTTATTTCATACGTATTCGAGGTAGGACAGTGCGGCAAATGCTCGAGATATGAGAGCCCTTGATTTTTCACCTCATTTAGGATACTGGCTATTTCATCTAAGTCTTTTTTTAACTTTTCGTTCATTATACTAAATTATCAAATTGTCGTTTACTCATAAAGTTAAATACCATAAGCTTAGCGTGATCCTCAATGAAAAAGAATATGGGTTAAAATAAGACTTCCTAAGAGAGTCCAGCCAAGCCTACTCAATGAGATGGAACTGGACTGAAATAAGACTTTATAAGATGAAAAGTTACTGATTTTACCTTCAGTTGCGATCAATAAACTGATAAAAATAACCCAAAATGCCCGTAAAAAATAATTCATGTCAGGCAGTAAATATTGCAGGAATAAATTTGAAGGGAGGGTAATTAAAAAAGCCAGCAAGACCTTTTTTTTATTCGGAATGAGCAATAATGCAGCTGCACAAATCATCACTGTAATTCCACAATTGATATAGTATCTAAGATTATTCAATGTATGGGTAAAGGCGGCACTTGGATTCTCAAATTTCAGGTAGAGCAATATCATACCCATGGTAAGTGAGCTGATGAAGCTGACAATAATAGCCTGCCGCCCCGCACGAATTTTTTGATAATCAGAAGGGGTTTTATTAATATAATTTGAATAGATGTCGACCGACCATAAGGTAGCAATCGAATGAAAAGTTGAATCCACCGTACTCATTAATGAAGCAAATAGGCCACAAAGGATGATACCTCGGAGTCCTATGGGCACATAGCGATTGACCAAATAAGGGAATGACATATCTGGATCACTCAGGCCCTCACCTAAGATGCCATAGAGGGCAATACCGGGGACTACTATAATGAGTGCCATGAGGTATTTTAATACCCCGCCGACTAATAATCCTTTTTGTGCCTCTTTTAGATTTTTGGCAGCCAGTGAACGCTGTATGATGGTCTGATTTGCACACCAATAATTAATATTTAAAAAAAATAAGCCAAATAGATGGGTCCAAGGCAGGGTCGGATGGTCGGCAGGTAAATGTAGGTGCATCCGGTGACTCGTTTGTACATAAAGCTCCTCCCAGCCACCCAGTGCGCGAACGCTTACGATCAGTACAAATAAGCCACCAAATAATAAAATAATGAACTGAATGATATCTGTTTTGACTACTGCATTTAGGCCTCCTAGATAAGTATAGATAGCCGAGAAGACACCTAAGATCACTATTAAGAGGGCAATACGCATCATGCGGTCCTCATGCAGTACGGCAAGTTGTTCTCCAAATACTTGATCGGCAGCGTAAGCACCCCAAAACAAGGCAGCACCCAAAGTAATGGTAGAAAATAAACTTAGGTTAGCTATCGAATAAAACAATCCAGCATGGTTACCAAGGTTCATAGTGATGAATTCAGTAACGGTGGTGATTCTGTGTCTTAAAAACATCGGAATAAAGACGAATGCGGCAATCAAAAGACCTTGAATGGCGTTGATTTCCAAATTGGCCTGAGCTAAACCATAGAGATAAGCCGAGCCCATCATGCCTAAAAATTGATAACCTTGGACATTGGTCGCGATGGTAGAAATGGCAATAGAGGGCCATCTTAAATTTCTAGAACTTAAAAAATAAGCATCTGCATCTACTATTTTAATTTTTGAACCGTTTAAAGCCGTGATCAAGATCAAAGCGAAATAGCATAATACAATAATAAAATCCAACATAATATTAGAATCTGGGTCCTTTGCCTAAAGGTGTGTTTGGAGGATCTCGGGGAATTCTTCCATATATCTCGGGCAGAGAGATGGTTTTTAAATGAGGCAGCACCCATTTTGCGAAATATTGGGCTTCTTGATGATGCGGGTAACCAGAAAAGATGAAGGAGCGTATGCCCATACTCATGTAGTCATTAATTTTATCAAGAACTTGTTGGGGATTTCCTACTAGGGCGGCCCCACAACCTGATCTTGCAAGTCCAACTCCAGTCCACAAATGAGGTTCAACGAAATGATCTGCCGTAGCTGTGGCCCGCATTTCGCTTTGTTTGGATACGCCCAAAGAGTTTGCATCTTGGGCCCTTTCCCTAATTTCAGTTCCTTTTTGGATATCGAGCTTGGAAATCAATAGATCAGCGTATTGCCGTGCCTCTTCTTCAGTTTCTCGTACGATAACATGGACTCGAAGTCCGAAATCCAATGTCCGATGATAGGCCGCTGCTTTGGCTGAGAGGGTTTCCATTTGAGCTTTAAGTTTTTCCCTAATTTCAGGCCACATAAGATAGACGTCACAGTGCTGGGCACAAAGATCTATGCCTGCAGGAGAATAGCCGCCAAAATAAAGCATGGGTCCACCCTTCTGTTGATAAGGCTTGACGGGGGCAGTAGGAAGACGTAAGTCATAAAAATCACCATGAAAATCAATAAAATCTTCGTTCCAGGCTTGTTTTAAGATGGTGATGACTTCTCTTGAGCGCTGATAACGTGCTTCTGAATCTAGCTTAGTCCCGGGGAGATTAGAGGAAATGATATTTAAGGTCAAACGACCTTGCAGAATGTGATCAAGGGTAGCAATGGCCCGGGCGAGCATCGGGGGATGAACTTCACCACATCTGATGGCGGTCAATAAGTTGATTTGTTGGGTTTTCGGGGCTATGGCTGCTGCAAAACTCAAAGTATCTTGACCTACCTGATAGGAGGAGGGGCATAAAATATTACGATATCCTAAGACATCTGCTTGTTGAACAATGGCTGCGGTATTTTCCCAGTTGCTTTTATATCGGTCATTTCGAGTGCCTAAAAAATCATCATCGCCATCGCAAATAGGAGCAAACCAAGAAATTTCTGCCCCAGAAACACCGGAGGCTTTAGATGGGGTTATATGAGGTAGTACCATAGATTAATACAATTATGGATGATATTTTATAGAAAGTCTTAAAAAAATAGTTAATCTTAGTGATGCTTCTCAAGAGTGGATGATCATCATTTTTCACTATTTTAATCGGTGAGTCATGATTTTTTTATTGCGCATTCATTTTTAATTGAGGAGCCAATCTATTGAAAAAAGCGCAAAATTAATTGTTTTATTTTCTTTTTCGAAAAGAAGCCCTATCTGTGAATCATTGATTTGGGTAAGGTCAGAATAGGCTGAGATACCTGCGTAAATTTCTTTTTTTATGGGCCAGGTAGCCCCATTATTCTCACTTGCTTTTAGGGTCATGCGAATCCTTTCCTCTGTACTATTTGGCCCACTGTAAAGGAGTAAGGTATGTGCGGCATTTTGAAACAGGAACAAGCTTGATTGGCAAACTGGAGTGATTAATTCAGGATCAAAATAGACGCTGCCCCAGCTTTGACCCCCATCATTACTTCTTGCAATCAGTCTTCTTTTAGTGGTTCCATTTTGTTGACGAATATTGAGCATTAACTCACCATTTGGAAGTACGGTCCCTATTGCCTCATTTGATGAGGCAATAGGGACATCTTCACTTACTTGCCAACTTTTTCCGTGATCATCGCTGAAATAGCCATAAGCGTTATACTCATTAAATCCAGGTTGAGGATTTCCTGTCGAGTGGTTGGCTGGCACGTATATTCTACCCTTAAATACCCCTTCATTAAACTGGATTGCATGCCCTGGCGTATTGGCATGGGTACGCCAATCTTTCTCATAATTAGGTGTATGCTTATTAAAATGAACTTGTTGGGTGATTTCTGTTGGTGGGGACCAATTCATACCAAAATCTTCAGAGGTGATAAACCAAACCCCTCTTTCTCCATTTCCGTTTCTAATATCTTGCTCTGATTGGGTGCCCGTATTGAAAAACAAGAAAATTCTACCTGAGGGAAAGAGTGGATCATGAAGGTCTACGACTGGGGCAGGATTGCCTACTTGTGATGATCTATTATTGATGAGTATTTGTTGCTTGGACCAATTGAATCCACTATCATCACTGGACTTCATCACAATATCTACGTTTCCAAAATCATTGCATCCATCCACACGCCCCTCGGCGAAGGCTAGAAGTTTTTTGCTTTGGAAATGGATAATGGCAGGTATTCGATAACAAGCATAACCCTCTTGACCATTCTTAAATAATATTTGCTCACTAAATTCCGAATGTTTTTGAGAAAACAACTGATGGATACAAATGAAAAAAAAGAAAAGATAAATTAAAATACGCATTATGGCTTAAGATAAGCACTTTATCATTTAACTTATTAAACTAGTGAATTTAATGAATGAGAGATCGAGCATTTATACCCACTTTGAGCTCGAAAAAAGGAATGAAAAATAGAGCATAACCCTCAGGGTTGAGAGATTCAGGAGAAATATTTTTTTGGTATAAATAGTTTTACTCTGATTTATTTGAGATCTATAATTTTTTTATTCTTGAAAAGAATGCTGTAACTTTTTTTGTTAATCAGCGTTAATTTTTTAATTCTTTAGTTTATGTTTAATGGTTTGTACATATAAAATAACAAAAAAAACAGGTTGATGAAAAATTTAGTTGACTTACCCTTAGAGCAACCACTCCTAGAAGAAATAGCAGGGCATGCCCAAGAAATAAGTGTTT
>Ga0206126_10001247_pt1 | contig 31278 bp, 14 predicted proteins | sample Helgoland_Spring_5_FD_148621 | JGI IMG/M metagenome (GOLD analysis project Ga0206126, IMG submission 148621) | Pelagic subsurface seawater microbial communities from Kabeltonne, Helgoland, North Sea - Helgoland_Spring_Bloom_20160412_1 | ecosystem: Environmental > Aquatic > Marine > Epipelagic ...
TTTGGAGTCACAACTCCTGGACCAGTGTATGCTTCGCCAGCGAAAACGGAAGTTGGACCACTATTAAGATCCCAACTTCCAGTTAATAAGATAAAACCTTCATTATAAAGCACGACTCCGGCGACAGAACCAGAGCCTGTGCTATCAACTGGTCCAACTTGAATTAATTCTCCATTACGGTTTTGATCTTGCAGTTGCCCAATCAAAGTTCCGCTAACATAAAATTTAAGGTCTACAGAACCCTTCTCAACCTTTGATCCAAAAATAATGGAGGGTATACTAACCAGACTTACGTTCTGTGTGCCCTTGTCTCCGAGAACGCCGTTAAAGGCATAGTGATTACTAAGTGGTTGGTAATAATTAAGAGTGTTTCTTAGGGCGTTCAAGCGGTTCGCGGAGCCTGTTCTGGAAATGGCTGTAGCAGCAAAAAACTCATGAACGATGCTGGAAGACATCGGATAAGATCCGCTTATTGTATCACCATAAGCAAAGTCAGAGTTAAACGAAGCTGTGGTGATTGTTTTAAAAGAAGAAAGAGAACCATTTTTGCTGATAAACGGATAAATCAAATTATCAGAGGATCTATCGACGTTTAACTCATAAAGGCTTACATGACCTGTGGGAACATCACCGGCATTAGAAACATGCGAGCCACTTATCGCATCGCGGTTGTTTAGATAGATGTTGCTGTCAAAAATCGAAAAGTCAAACTCTGGTAGTAATTCTAGAGTATTGTAAAATAAATCGTTGCTTTTAAATTTTTTGTATGCCATTCCATTGTATTTTTTTAGTAGTCCAGACGAACCCTGACTGTAAGCTCAGTATTCGGATCCTTCTTCAATGGTTCTGAAAGTTTGGCAACAGCGAGCAATTCATTATCCGATGAGTATAACCCAACAGTTGTGATATAACTAACAGGATTGTCTGAAGTTGTGTTCTTCACACGAAGCTTGCTTGAATTCAGATAGGTTGGGTTTGCACTGTAATTGAATTCGTTGTTGTTAGCACGGCAGAAATAGATTGTTGAATTTAGTTCTACTGTGTTATTAAACGAGATATTCTGAATACGGTTTCTAATTGATGCTGCTAAAGTATCAATAGTTGAACCAGTGGCAAGATTATAGTAAGATGCTGAAGAAACTCCTGGTCCCAGATCTGAGCCAGATCCAGCGCCCGTATCATCATAACGAAAAACAGATCCAGTAATAACAGCAATGCCTGCCTGATAATACAAAAGTCCCAGTTTCTCTGTTCCTGCTGTTGCAGCCGAGGAAGATGGATAAAGAATTGCATACTCACCTGCTGGCGAATTAACAAAATAACTTGTGGCTGCACCATGGTCAGAGAGACTTAATACATCAGTAACTGGATTTGGGCTTAGCTCGGCTGGGACACCGCCTGTCATCAAAGAGAGAGTAAAGCTTCCTTTCTTGATTTCATCTTTTGTTAGAAGTCTGGAAAAATTAATAAAGAAAACTTCTTTTGATTTTCTGCCGCCGCTTGTAATATTTCCGTCTTCATCAAACTCTAAAATAGCTCCAGTCTCACTATGACCAACAAGAACAGAAGCCATTTGATTATAGATATTGATTTTTTTTGAGTTCTGTACTCCTGGCTCAGGTTTTGAAAGGTAGGAGCTACTGGTGTATCCATGAGTAATATCAAGAATATGGTTTGCAGAAGAACTCAAAAAAGGATAATCAAAACTAGTCTCAAACATTCCGTGAGTGTATGTTTTAATATTATTGTCAGAGTAAGTCCCAGAGAGAATCGTGCCTGTCAGCGGGATTGCCTCGTGAAGCAAAGTCCTTGTGTTTACAATATCATTTGCTGTCAATGTCTTAAAAGTTGTTGCCATGTTTTAAATCCTAAATTATGTTGGATACTTAATAAATCTAATTGGAATCTCTACTCTGTATCCGGTAGTTGCTCCAGTAATTCTTATAGTTGTGTCGATGTGTCTTACATTGTCAGTGGCGGCACCAAAAGTGCTTGTTGAGCCAAGTTGTGTAAATAAGTATGTGCTTGTAGCTAAATTTGTAGATGCTCCAATTAAGAACTTCAATCTTGTACCACGAGGTCCAGAAAGCATGTCGCCGCTCATATTGGTGCCCTGTTCACCCGATGGGAAAAAGGTTGTATTAGTCGTTGTAGACAAATAATAGGACGCAATGTTATCGTCGTCAATAAATGATGGTGTCGCTGAAGTGCCAGAGTTAGGATCGGCAAGAAATGCAAGACGGTTATCAAGTTCAACAATAAATTGAGTTTCCACCAAATCAGCGTCAAGAGCAATATCGTCACCGCTTCCAATCTCGTTGCTTTCAATTCCTTGATCAACAATAATTGCATTGTTGCTCTCCTGCGTCAAAAGGTTATTTTTAATATATGGAGTGTCGGTTGGAAATTGATCGCTTGTTGTTTTGTCAACTAAAACAACAAGTGAGTTAGCTGCTCCAGTCGTATTTTTCTGTAAACCGCTGACTGTGTTCTTAAGAACAACCGGCAAATAAAGCAGATTGGTTCTGGAGATTGAAATTAGCTTTGACTTGAGTGTTGAGGTGTTGTTTGTAAATGCCTCTAAAACTGGTGTCTGAAGGATCTCTGCGTCATAATATGCAGAACCACTTGGGTGATTCTTATCGTAAAGTTCATAGTTAATTTCGTCGTCGCCAAAAGCAAATTTGGTAATTTTGAATGAACCATCTCCTTTTGCCAATCTCATTCGTCCCGTGTCAGTTAAAACTGCGTCGAGGATAATATCACCTGAGTTATCAAGAAATGCCATTTATATATTCTCCATGTCGTTATTAATTAGTATTTAGTAAGATTAAAAGTTCAAAAATTTTAAGTAGTAGGGTATAAGCACTAATTTGTTTTCTTCCTGCTCGGTATAACCTTACAAGTAAAATTGATATCAAACTTTTTACCAGAGTGTTTAGAGGTGATCCTCATCTTAAATCTTTTGTCCCAAGCAGATTCGTCTGCCAAGCCAAGCGAGACATTTGAAGCATCGTATGCCGAGGCTGTGCTTCCGTCAGGAATACTCTTGTCATAATTGATAAGAGACTGAATTAGATTTGGATTTACCTTGAGGTATCTTCTAAACGTTCTTGAGGTCTTCACATTATTATACCCCATTTCTTCAAATTTAAAAGTATAAATATTAATATCAAAGAAAATCATACCTTCAAACTGAACAAGTTCCACTTGATATACATCAGTTGGGTTTGAGCGGTTACCATGAACATCAATACCTCGGAAAGTATAATAATATTTTTGATTTGAAATTATATCATCAACAAAAGATACCGATATTGCTACATCGTTGCTTTGAGTTGTTAATAGATTCCCATCAAAGTCCTCGTATGAGGAAGGAGGGCTATCTAATCTGTATATTTCAAACCTCTGAACAAAGTCATCTGATCTAAAACGGATGGGCTCGTTGGGTAATAGCTTTCTTGCTTTTCTAAATTTTGCAACAAATCGCTTATCTCGCTCATTAATTATAATTGGTTGCAATTCATAGTCGCCCACGTTTGAACTTAAGTTAATGAGCAACTGATCTGCGACACCCTTGTAAGGCACAATATCAACGTTGGGGGCAACAGGCGCATTATCAAGAATTCTTGCTTCTTCAACAAAGATTGGAATTTGTGCAATCTTAAGTGATGGCTTATAGCTTACTGTATAGTTTGTACTATACTGGTTTGTTGATTTAGTGTATGATTTTGCACGAGTAGAGCTATAGCTGTACTCGGTTCCAACAATTAGTTGTTGTGCATATACTTGATATGTATATTCTTTATCGTATTTTACTTGCGTGTCGATATAGGTTAGCACATCTAACAATTCAGTATTTGGAACAAAAATAGTTTGTGTTGCACCTGAGTTAACTGATTTCTTGCGAATCTCGTATACAAGTGTTTCGTTATATGCCTCAACACCTTGCAGCATCTCTTCATATGTTCGAAACTTGTCCTCAACAATTTGATTAATCTTGCCAACGAGGATAAGAGATAAAAGTGTGTTCTTAAACTTGCTACATGTATCTGACTCTTCGGATTCGTTTACTGGAACTCCAAGAAAGATAGTTTCTAAATTAAAGTTTGGATCTAATGTGTAAGAAGAGTTTTCATCAAAGTATGTCTCCAGCCAAGTTTCTAAATCTATAAGAGGAACTTTTTGTTTGGTTATATCGGTTTTATATTTATATCCTGTATCAGAAATAACAATACTCTCTGCTGAAACAGCAAACTCCAAAGCATTTTGAGCGGCGGCAGGAGCAACATTTCCACCAAAGGCAATTGACTCATTCATGATAAGTTTTGTAAGCTCATCGGTCATACCTGCGGTCTCTGCGGCTCTCAGAAAGTGCCCAGTCTGGTCGGTTTTCATTTCCAAGGTGTTATACATGGGATACAAATTATCGATGTCTTTGCCATCTAACAAAGCGCCAATTTGTGAGGAAGGAAATGCAATATTTCTAAATTTAGATGTTACATCATAACCTCCGTTTGAAGTGGCAAATTTTGGTAAACTATTAATATATTGAATACCTGTTCCAAGATCGGACAATTGCTGTTGGAGAGTGTTCCCGTCTTTTGTTAATTCAGAGTACAAGTTTTCAATTTGATATTCTCTGGTGGTGTCAGGGCTAATCAAGCTTTCGTAACCTGGAATGTAAAAATTGTACAATGGCTCCACATCTCCGTAAAACGGATTGTTAATAATATTAACGTATCTGTCTAATTCTTCTTGTGTAAAAGGTGTTACAATATTTGTGTAGTGATCTGTAAATGTGGTTGCTGTATCAATAAGGGGCGATGGTCTGGATAGTCCTGTGGTAGCATCGGTGCCGCCGTCAACAAAGATTCCCCATGCTGTATTTAATATGCTATCAGAGTAGTCCGGTCCATCGTTGTTTTCGATAAAATAGTTGCTGATTACCTTAAAGTCTTGTTCAAATTTACTAAAAGTATCACCCGTGATCTCTTCTGGTTCATCGTAAGCCTGAATTCCAATCGCGGGATTGCCATAAGTTTCGGTGGAGTGTAAAAGCCACCAACTTGAGCCATCCAAGTATGTGTTGAGGTAACTCATTTGTCCGTTTTCGTCTGTTGCGAAAAAGGTTCTAAGCTCTGCTCGAAGAGGATCCGCGATATCTTGTGCTCGGATCTTTCTTATTCTTCCATTACCAAAAGTTTCTAAAACATTAAAAATGCCTGTCTCCACGAGTGGTACGTCGCCCTCGGTAACCAAGTTATCATAGACATTTTTTTCAACTATCTCTATTGTCTTACCAAGAGAAACTTGCGCTTGAACTTGTCTTGTCCGTTTAGGGCGAGGCTTTTTCTGTTGATCAACAGTCTCTTCCGCTGTTTCGGTAGTTGTTGCCTCTTCTACGATGTCATCACAATCTTTTACTGCCATTATTTTTTAACCTATAGTAATTCGTCTCTTCCGCCGCCGCCAGTTGTAACTTGGTCGCGGTATCCGCCAAAACCACCTTCTCCTGACGCTCCAAGAGTTGGTGTCATATTGGGATCCACCGCGCCTCGAAGTCCGCTGCCTGAAGATGAGCCATTTCCATTTCCATTGTTATCGTCGTCTGTGTTGGTCTCAGTTCGCGAACTGGAAGTGATATCAATTGGATTTCTGCCTGTCTTTGATGAATTTTTTGCTAAAATATTTTCTATTCCCAATACTACCTGTGTGGTCCTACTATCACCGGAACCAAAATTAAGTTGAACACCTTCTTGCGTCATATTGCTTGGATTAGTAACTTCTGCAACTTGTTCTAATACAGTTTCTGCTACCGGCTGCTGAAGATCAAGCTGCACACCCTCTTGAGTAATTTCAGGTGTTGCATCAAAAGTTGTTTCTGGTCTTAGAAGAAAGAAGCTATCAATAACATCGATATCGCCTTGACGAATTTGACGACATAAGTAGTAAGTATTAGATGAAAGCGCTGGGAATGTTGTAAGTTCGCCAAGCTGTTTTGTTTCATAAAGTGTGTCTCTTAGTGCAAAATTATAACCAAATGTTTGATTACCAAAAAAAGGAATGTCTATTATATTTGGTCTAACAAACCCTGTCAAAACATTAACTTGTGCTTGTAGATTAACGGGTTCGAGTGGCTCTTCCTCAGACGGCAAAGACGCTATAACGAAATTATTGAAACCTAAAGTCACCTCTTGTCCTCTTAATTTGTCATTTGTGGTCTCCACAAACAAATCCTGTGGACTTACATTGCTTACATTTAGATTACTAAGGGCACCGTTTGAGCTTTCACCCAAATAGTTTGTAGCCCCTTTAAATTGATTTTGTAAAAGGGTTGAGTTTCCTTTTTGGGGAACTTGAAAATTTTTAGCAGATTGTTCATATTCCCCCTCAGATTGGAAAACAATACTAATACCTTTCTTCCTGAATCTGTCTTCTTGTTTTGCTTGCTCATCTAACAGTTCTTGTTGAGATTTTCCACTAAAAGAAACGGGCTCTGGAAAAAGTGTTTGTGAAGCGTTTGCTAATTCAGAAAAACTATAAACTGTTAAACCTTTAAAGCTCCTTGTTTTATTGGCACTAATATTATCCACATAAGTTTCGTTAATAAATCTTGAGTCGATAGTGTTATCAAAATCTTCTGTCAAACGCATGGTTTGTAACTTAAACACAGAGGTGTTGTTTGACGGTTGGTTTTGTAAAGTATCTTCAACACCACCACTGCTGTGCCCCACACTCATAGTATTATTGATTTGGGCAAGCAACAAGTTCAATAAATCGCCAAATAAGATAACACCATCAACTGTTCCACTTGTTGGAGATATAAGATTTAAAATTTTAAGTTTAAAAATATCTTTCTGAGTAAGACCTCCATACTGTGAGAGTGGTACAGTTCCAACATCCACAAAATATGACAATGCACTTAGATACGATTCTACAATTGCTTCAAGATTAATAAAATCAGGATCAGATCCGAAAGGTCTTCTGGTTGCATCAGATAAAATTGTTATTCCATCTGGTGTGAATTTTCTCGCTTCAGGATCATATACATTTGGTATTTGTGTTAACACGACATACTTTTGATATTCAGCCGCTGCTGTTGCAGCATTTTTATAAATTTCATCCATTAACGAAATAAAGCCATCAATAATTTCAATATCGATGTCGTATTGATAAATTCCATCTGATTTTAAATCAGTATCAACGCCTGTGAAATATCTAACAAAAGTGTCAAGAGGCTCTGCTTGGTTGGATAAAATTAAATCAATCTCAGTTAAGTTTGTATCGTCTAATGATAATATCACAGGTGTAGTCGGTGTATCATCGCTTAATACAAAATTTTGAACTGGTGAGTTTATATTATTGCGGGCAGGCTCTTGTTTTACTTGTGTTTTACTAAGTATAAACTGAACAATTTGTGAATTGTCCATTATAGTTTTTCTCGCAGTCTCTGTCATCTTAGAAATTAAAGATGAATATTTTGAATTTTCTAAAACATATTTGCCATAATCAAAAGCAAATAAAAATCTAATATCTCTATTTTCATCTTTAGTGATTGAGATCTCAGAAAAATACGAGTTCTTTGATATGGTACGATTTAAAATTTCCTGTTGCCCAGGGAAGGTATTTTGTAAAGTAGTTAAGTTTTCAAATTCTGCAAATAATACATTTATTTCGTCTCTTATTCTAAAATCTTGAACATTATTAATTGGCGCACTTGTTTTTTGCAAAACACCGTGAGGTTCAGAAATATGGGTCGCCCCTTCCATATAAATTTCTCTGGCATCTTGCGGACCACCTGATGAAAATAAATGTATGTGAACTGCGCCGTTCCAAATTTCACCGCCCTCTGTGAGAAATATTCTTAGTTCGGGATTAACAACGGAATTTTGTATCACCACTTCTTCTTCAAATCTACCAACAGGGTTTGTTAACGACGAGGGCAACTTAAGATTAAAATCTGCTTCTAATGACTCTGTGTCTAATTGAACATAAGTAAAAATAGATAAATGTTGCACAGGTTCATTTGTATCAAGGTCAAATAAATATGGAATTATTACTTGTACGGTCCCATCAGAGTTATCATATGTTGATATGGCATCATTTAAAGTTTTGCTATTGTATCTGCCTGTTTCTATATTATTGTTTGTCCATTTAAAATTGCCTGAATTGTTGCCCTCTTCAAAGAACGTCTCAAACTTATCTGTTAATTCCTGTGTATTTGACACAATGCACCAAATTTTGAAGTATTCTTTTAAGTTTACTTCTTGTGCTCCGCGTTGAGCCGCTTGTCCTTCGCCTTGTTTTAATTGAACCTCAAGGGCATCCTCTAACATAGAAAAAGTTCCGCTATCACTAAGCTCATCAACTAGTCTTATGTTGACGCTAATTTTTGGTGTTTCTAAATCTATAATACCATCATTATTGGTATCAACAAGTGCCTCTTCAATAAACACCTTATCAATGTAAGAGTTTGGTACGAGACCGCCATATAGTGAACATTCAGCCATTATGAATTGTCCTCACACTCATCTGTAGATTGCTTTTGTGCATATGGTGTATTAAACTGGAATTGTTGCTGTTGTTCTTTACAATCAAAATCTTTTCTAGCAAATTTGTATAAATCTTTATCGCCATTATTAATTAGTTCGCATATGGTGGCAGCATCAATTTCATCATCTAATTCAATATCAAAATAATAATCCGCGAAGCTGCTATCTATTTGAGATGGCTCTAAACTATTGCCTTCTATTTCATCAAGCAATATACCATTAACAACCAAATCAGGCTCTGCTAAAAGGCGTAATTGATTTAGCTGCTCAATCAAAGTTGCGTTTTGAACTTTATTATTTGTTCTTACGTCCTCGATACTAAAAAATTCAATTTCAAAATTGTCGTTCCCTTGAGGTACATTTTCTTCTAAGATTTGAAGTATAAGGTCATCTTTATCTATTGAAATATAAGTGCCATCATCAAAAACACGAACATCAAGAAATTCTAATGCGTAGTTCGTATCAATAACACCATCATCGTCATCCAAAACAAGGGTACTTAATGGCTTAATTTCTTCGTTTGCAAATTGTTCCTCTGTGTAGTTCGCTGCTAATTTAACTTTTGGTCTGTATCTAATATCTACTTCAATTTGTGGTATATTTAACACAGTAGCCGAACTACTAAGAGTTAAGGTTGATGTTGTGCTACCTGTTAAAATTCTACCACTTAATGCCGAAACATTCCAAGAGGGAGCCTTATCGGTTGCCAACTGCGAGTTGGCTAAAGGGTTGACTAAAATTTGTGCTTTTTCTGGTGTTGGCTGGATCATTAGCTGTGCTAATTCTTCCTTGCCAGAATTTTTAGCCTGTACGGCACGAGTCATATTGTCATCTATGCTATGGAAATTGTGTAGAGTTTTTAAATTTGGTGTGTCCTCTTGGATTCTTGGGTGGCTGTTATTTTGGTCTTCACTAAATCCCATATATTGAGAATCATATACAACTCCGTCATCATAAAAAGCATAAAAAACGGGCTTAAACTTACCCAACGACAAAAGATGTTTGCCATATTGTGTAAGCTGTAAGTCTATAACTTCTTCTTTTTTGTTGAAAAATTCCATGTCTTTATTAAATATTAGTTATCATTGTTTTTTAGCGATTAAATCTTAGGAAAATTATTGGGAAGATTAAGGGCTTGGAACTCTTCTGTTTCTTCAACCTGTTCTAAAACACTACCCTTGGTAGGCTGACCAAGTTCAACTTGTGCTCCTTCGCGAGATAAATTATTTCCTACATTCTGATTGATTTGTTTTGGAACACCGAATTGATCAGCTACTCCTGCTTGAGTTAAAGCCTGGTTTTTGCCATCAGCAATAGCTTCTTGAACATTCGCATATGCTTTTTGTCCATCACCAAAATCAAACTGCACACCATCTTGTGTGAGTGGTTCGCCAAGATTTTCTGCTATCGCGTCTTGCACAGTTGCAAATGCTTTTGCTTCTGCAATTGCTTCATCTACCTCTGATGCAACTGGTGCCTCGGTGGGCGGTCCAAAGCCAACATCCTCTTCGATAGAAACTAATTCAACAAGCGAGAAGAAATCATATGGCCAGTTGTAGCCGATAGTTTCTTCTGATTCAATTGTGTTGGCTCCCTTTGTCGATCCGCCGCCAAGGAAGTCGGTTTCCTGTACCCCTTTTTTGCTTAGTGCTGCACCAAGACCCTCGCCAGCAAGTGAAGTGGGAATATCAGTTTTTGAATTTGTGTTAATTATTTTTTCAAAATAGTTTGTTTTGCCTCGCTGTTTAACCTTGAACACCATCCATTGTAGTTTTTCTTCAATTGTTGTGAGTAGTTCACCAACTTCAAGATTGTGTGTTATTTCTTTTGTTTGCATAACCTGATCTGTTTGCACCCCACTGTTAGGCGCATTAACAGGATCAAAAGCTCGTGCGATTCGAGGGGATATATTTTGCCAAATATCAACAAGATCCTGTTGGTTTAATTCGTGTTCAAATTCAAAAATATACATTGTTACTGGTTTGACATCTTGAGGATATGATATAAAATCAAATGATGGCGGAACAATATATCTGCCCATAGAATCAATCATTTGTTGAATTGATTCAACCTGAGAAGTAGCAAGAGTTTCCCTTGTTAAAGCATCAGATTGTAGATTAATTAAAGATAAAGGAATTTCAAAGAATTTTCTTTCATTATCTTTTTCAATAAACGGAACAGCGACAACTGCTTCGCGGATTGTTTTTGTTTCAGCGACTTGTCCTAATCTTTGTGATGTAGCACTAAATCCTATAAGATTGGCAAGGCTTAAATCTGATCTTGGTGCTGAACCAACGGGGTTTGTAAAATTACCATCCGAATCGCTCGACTCTACGATTAAAGGTCTAAATTTTGGCTTCGAAATTTCTAAGAAAACTCCTTCTTCGCCTTGTGGCAGCCTTCCATATTGATGCCACATGCCAAAGGGGCGTGTATTTATGCCACCTGAAACCGCCGCAGAACCAGTAGTGTTAGAACCAATTGGAGTTAGTCCAGCAGAGGAAGAAACATCAATAAAGTTTAAAATTGGTGTTTCAAATTTTGTTTGAATAACCCAGCGATCACCACCTGTTAAATCGACATTCTGGAACTTGAAAAGATCTTTCGCGCTAACTCTTCCAAGAAGATTGACTGAAGCGGAAATTTGCATTGAGTTTGTTTCTGCTCTGTTTTCAACTTGAAAACTAGCTGTGCCAAACGTGCCTGGACCACCCATAGGACCATCGGCTCCTAATGCACCTGTTAAGTTCCAATTTGGGAATCTATGATAAGATATTGTTACTTGTGATTGAATTTCCTCAAGGGTATATTTTTTGCTCTCTGTTGGATTAAATTCAAAAATAACATATGCACCTCCATGATAATAAGGTGGTGTAAATGGTCCATTAATACCAAAATTACTTCCACCAAACATAGAACCACTCGAATTGAAAGCTGAAGCTCCCACACTACTATTCGGCGCGGCGTCATACCCTGTTGATGACAAATCGTCTGATGATGAAACAGGCACTCCGACAACACCAGAGAGTGCTCCTAAGATTGGTGGTCCAAAAGCAGACGGGCGACTATACATAACCATGTTTTGTCTACCACGACCGGGATCAAATGGATATCTCTGTATATCAGAATCAAACTGATTTTGCGTAGTTACAAAGGAACGCCTCAGAGCCACTTTCATTGTGTATTTGCGATTTGCTTTTGCCTTTTGGAAGTTTTCTTCTGGACTGGAAATAAACGATACAAAGTTGCCATTTTGTAAGAAAAATTCTGGTGTTTCTGCTAAGAAGTTATTCATAGCAAATTTAAATCTGTTGTCTCCATTTCCATCCCAAGAAGCTGTTGTCGCTAAAGACGCAGATGGATGAGGCTCCATATCGGAAAAACTAATATTTGAAATATACTCTTCTGGTTGTGCTAATGCCTCAAATGGCACACGATAATCAAAATAATTGTTAGCAATATAAAAATCTTCACCACTTTGATTGTTGGTTAAGTCTGCACCATTCTCGGTGCCATTAGATGCTTTTACAGATGCCGTGATCAATACACTTGATGTAAGCACCGGGTAATCAACAGCAATTCCAGATTTAATTGTGTTGTATAATACACCAGGAGCGATTACAGGCGCAAAAATAGCACGCATTGCTGCTTGACGACGATCAGCGGCTACAAATGTTGGATTACCGGAGTCAAGTCGTGTTAATGTGAAATTTTGCGAGTATGAGCCAGAAAATAATCTGGAAAGTTGTACTGTTCTTGATGCTGGATAAAAACCATCGTATGGCAGCAATTTAAGTAAAGCATTACACCTAACAGTTATCTCCGTTGGCTCATAAGTTGTTTTTTGTTTAACGTCAGACTTGGCAACTGTAAAATACTTTGAAAAGTCCGAGTGACTATAAATTTTGTAAAATTCGTTTTCTTCGCTGTTGGTAATATTGGCAAGCGCCCCTGTAAGGTTGAGTAATTTTGTATCATTAAATTTATCAACACCATTAAGAAGATAATCTTCCATACGCTCAGACATACGATATTCTGGCAATATGGAATAACCTTTTCCAATATTATTCATGTGCTCGGCATAAGCATCATAAGAATCATAGAATGGAGATTTTCCTGATTGCTTGCCAGCATCCCATGGAGCATCACCAGAAAACTGAACTGCATTTCGATGTTGAAGGGTTCCTGCCACATCTCCTAAAGACGTTCCTAATGGACTTGTTTTTAGTCTAACCGATGAGCCTGTTGTCAAGCCATGAGGTCTGCTATAAAGACAAGACGCTGTAATAATTTGTGGTCCGGGCGGTCCAGGCTGTGCCCCATCTTTGCCACTATGGAAAATTACACTTACATTTTGTAAAATTCCAGTTCCAGATCCACTGATAGGGTCACTATTCCCCGGCGCCAGCCCATCAAACACATCATGTCTTGCTGTTTTTACACCTGGAGTATCTGTATTTATAAAATCAAGACGTGCATCAAGTGACCAAAGGGAACTAGTGTAAGTTCCTTCACTTAAATTATGATCCCTAAATCCAAAGACTGACCCTGTAAGAGCAATCTTTCTGTCAAGTCGGTTGTCTCTCCAGAAGTCGTTATTGAAACTTGTTCTTTGACGAACGTGCTTCTTATAAATGTTCAAATCACTTGGATATAATGTTTCAGAGAATATAATCTTATTTAACTGACCCGGTATCTTACCACCTTGTGTGGAATCCATGATCAGATTTGCAGGAGTTTCAGTATCAGAAGTTAAATTCAATTTTTCATTTAAGATTGAATTTGAAAAATGATCTTTTTCCATTCCATAAGAAGCTTTAACAATAGCGTATGATGCATCCTTAAATGGACCCTTATATTCGAATGTCATCGGTTTATATCTATCGTATGTGATTGCGGGCTCGTGATATTCCAATACTTCGCGATCTTGTGTTGAGATATAGTCTGGTTCTTGTCCAAAAATATTAGCCAGAGTTGTTTTGCTCGCACGCCAATCATAGCGGGCAACTTGTTGGTTTTCTAATAAGGTCTGTGGGTCAATAATTGAATATGTATTGTTTTTCTTAAACTGGCGAACAAGTGGGTGATATTGATTATGAACCTGTTTCCAAGAAGAGAATCCTGCGGTGCCTCGATTCAGATGTAGAATATAACCGTTTGTTATATGTTCACCATTAGAAACCCCGCCGTCGTAATAGGCATCGAAAAAGTCTAATTCAACATTAATCGAACCAGTAGGTCCGAGTCCGATTCCGCCAGTCATTAATCCTCCGCTGGAGGACATTTCGTTGAAAGAGCCAGTGGGAACATGGTAAAAAATATTAAGACCAGCAAAATCAACTGGATTGCCGCTGGCACCCGTCACATTACTTGCTGTTAAGAAATCAATTGCTGACACAAAGCCAAGCGTTCCAGATGCCAGTCCAGACTTATTTGCGTGACCAATTGGGCGTGAGCCGGAGAAGGAGGCGCTAATCCAAGAATACTGAAAATCGTTTTGTGGAATTGGATGTTGAATGTAGAAGTTGTCAAATACTGATGCTGTTGAATATGAAACTCCTGGTGCTCCAGGTGAGCCTTCGATACGGAACAAAGTATTTCTATTGGTTTTAAAGAAAGAAGGTGACGTGACATATGAGGTGGCTGTCACAGATCCATAAGTCGCATCAGAGCCGAATTGCCCAGCGTGGAGGGCTGCAAGAGTGCGAAGACCACGACGATGACCGAGGTGATCTGATACCCTTATAGAACTACCAGAAATTAAAACATTTGGATCCTCGCCAGACCCTGAGCCTCTAACAGAAAGATTTCTGAACGGTAGTGCATTATAAACAGACTTCTCTGCTGCAATAACATCAAGGAAGCCAAGAGAGCTAATTTCTGGTCCGCCAGGAGAAGAGAAGCGCTCAACGATAACAGCGTCCTGCTTGGTTCTGTCTGGCAATCTAAACACAGTTCTGTTAGATGTAACAGCATTTTGAAAAGGCTCATAGCGGTTACTCAGACTTCTTGCTGTTCTGGTTATAGCTGTTGCATCATCTGCACCGGCACCAGGCAAGAAAGTGTTTCCACGAGTTCCAGCAGCATCTCCATAGAATGGTCTTAATCCAACAAGAGTATGAACGTTTGTTGTTTTAGGGTTATTTGTTTTAAACCTATCAGGCAACAAATCAGTCTGTCCATCGTTAAACCAGAAGTTGTTTGTGCTACGACCGGAAGTTTGAACAATTTGATAAGTCTTTTCATAGTTACCGATTGGTCCGTGCTCAAGAGCGCCTGAGATATAGGTATCAACGGATGCTGATGTTTGGAGAATATTCTTTATATTAACTGGTCGTTTAGTGGTGCCCTCGCGGAAGAACCAAGCACGCTGCCTTTCTTTGTCTGGATATGGTCCACCATAATCTGGACCTGTTAGACCAATTGCTCCAACTCCTTCGGGACCACCACCAAGTAGAATTCTCCACGATTCGGGTCTTGTATATTGCCCATCTAAATTATTTAGTGCTGCGGGTGAATGTGTTCCATCACTGCCCGTCCTATTAGTGTCATAATTATTTAATCTCACATGTCGCGACTGGTGTCCGCCAACGAACTTCTGTGTAAACGGACCCTGCATAGGAACATCAGATTGACCATTTCCGTAGCCATCACTATGGAGATTAACTAACTGAGAGCCTGATAAAAACTTGTCTTGGACAGCCGCGTTGTAGCCTCGTAAGTCAGTGTTTGGGAAAGAAGCCGAATATATATTAAACGGCATTGCCTTTTCGCCAGAAAAACCATCAAATGATCCAGAGTGGTTATTACCTTGGAACGTTCCAAAACGATACTTTCTTTTTTGGTTTGGAGCTAATTCGTCATTACAATCTTTAAATCTATGTACATCCACATCATATGCATTTAATGTGTTGACAGGTAATCCAAGAGATGTTTTTGCGCCGTGAGGAAAATTAACTCCTCTGTAAAAATGTATTTTTTTACCTTCGGAGTAGTTAATACCTCCGTGAATAAATCTGGTTTTGATTGCGCTATACTTGTATGGCGTTGTATAAGATCTTTCTAACCTTTCGACAGATGAACTCAATACAGCGTTTCTATTTTCATCAACGTTAGAATTACTACTAGTAAGAATGCCCTCATCTCTTTGAGCACGTTGGCTCCAATAAAAACAATTATCAGATTGTAAATTAGAAACTGGATGGTGTCCGAACTTCCAATTGTAAAGGTGTCTGTTGATGCCGATAGCACCTGTCTCTGGTGTGGGAACGTTAAACTCAAGTGTTGGAAATTTGTTGTAATATTTGTTTCTCTCCAAAACATGACTTTCAACAACGTTATCAATACCATCGCTAAATTGTGCTGATGCTGGCGTAAGCTGCATTAACATAGTTTCAAGTGTGGAATCAATCCACTTGTAGAATTCAACAAACTTATCTAAGTCTGGGGTGTTGCCTACTCTTTCAAAGAAGAATTGGCGCAGATATTTTATATCTTTATATTCAGGACGATACCTATTAATTGGATCGCCAATTAAGTTATTAAATTGTACAATAGAACCAAAATAGTTAATAATCTCATCGGAAATGACCTGATACATACTTTTCTCAAAGGCATAGTATGTTTTAGTAGGGCTAGTTTCCCTTGTAAAGACTTCTGTCTCCTCCTGATTTAATACGCGAATGTTATCATCGCCATATACGATCTCGGGAAGCTGCTGCTTTCCAGCATACAGATATTGCGTTTGTACTGAGCCTGTATCATTAATACGGAATGCGTCACCTCGTCCGGTGTGTTGATACTTGAGAATCTTACCGAGCCAATTATAACGAGAAGTTAGTGCCAGGGATCCAGAAGATACGTCTTCTACATTAAATTTTCCATCAAATGTGGTTAAAACACCAGATCCATTATCTGAACCTGTTACTGTTTGGAAATCCCAGTAAAGTGCAAGTGATTCAATTTCGGGCACCTGGATACTTGCCAAATCAGACTCAAGCATATAAGAATCACGAACAGGTGTTTTAATCCCAAAGTTGCCAGGATCAATCGCATGATTTTGAATCGTCTCATTATCAAGGTAATTAAACCAATAACGGCAAGACGTAATTTTAGTATCTGCTTCTTGTAGTGTTGAGCCGGTAAAGTTTGTCTTGTGAGAGCCAACATAAATTCTTTTTGCAGAGATCAAAAAGTTTTCTGCTGTTTGTTTTTGGACCGAACTGCTTAAAATAAATTCATTAATTTTTCTGTCCGCGATGTAGCTAACCCCATAAAATTCCACGGTATAATCGCTATCTAAAGCTCCGCTAGCAAAAGATTGGGGGTATCCTTGGGGCTTAATTCTTACGGCAAAATTCCACTTTTGATTATCGTAAGTATTTTGATAATAGCTACTTGAAAGTTCTGGAATTGGAAAAGGAACAGAGGAGGTTAAAACAAATCTTACATCATCTGAGTAAAACTTATCTCGTATCGCGTACACCTGTAGGTTTGCATTATCTGTGGCGTGCCACGTCAAGTCTGTCTCCGTGCCATCCATAGTACCAGAAGTGATTGCGGTGTGCATACCAAAAAGAGATGATGTTAAGAAGCCAAATTCCTGTGTGGCTGCGCCTTCTCGGTCTGCTGGGATTTTTCTTGGAAACACAACCTCTGCTTCCAAAGTGATTGGAAACCCATCTTCAAGTGTTAAACCCTGTGTAGATGAGCCAGAAATATAAGAAACACTATTTGGGTTATTGGGGTCTGCAAACTGATACACTGTGCCTGCAAAGTTGTTAACATGATTAAAGTTAATTGCTTTTGTTGTTAAACTATCTGCCCGTCTTTTTGTATCAAATTTATATGTTGTGTTGTCGCCATATGCATTAAGACGGATTACATCATCACCAACACCGAAACATCTAATCAAATTTCTAAAGGCTTTTTCTGTTCCTTTTGCTTTATAGATGTCGGTCAGGTTGTTATAAATGTTATTGTAAATAAGTTTTTTGACTGTATTTAAATCTTCTTCAAATTCTTTTGTCTCATTGCGATTGCGATAATATTCTAAAATCGTACCATTTGAAAATAGTTCAGGAGCCTCTAACCCATGAGACCGGACGGCTGTTTGAATATAGGGGTAAATTTCGAAAACTTTATCTGGATTGCCATCGTGAGCAACACTACTACTTGGATACGCCGCCATATTAAGCTTTGGCAGTTCTCCAATTGTCAAGTCAAGGTTATCTAAATAACTTGCCATAATCTGTGTTAGTTTTCTTAAATCACCACCTGTGCCATTTGGACTATTTGTTTCGTCCTCATCAATAATCCAAGTGGGCATCGTGTAATATAAGGAGGAGTTGTTCTCATAGTCCCAGAGTGTTCCAGACAATTGAAGTTCACTTTGAAGATTAACAACATCTGGGTGGGTATGACGAATAATTGGATCAAGTTCCTCTGTTCCTACAGAGGCAGAATTGATTGCTGAACCAGTATTTCTCGCAGCCGAGGACGGATAACCAGTCCATGTTCCATTTGATATACGACCAGAATAATCAAGCACAATATTATCAGTTGTGGCTTCAGTGGTGATTCCCTCATTAAATTTGTAATAAACGCCCAGATCAAGATTGGCTGTATCGGTATTTGTACCGGCGCCGAGATTACTTGTAAAATAGTTTCTTTTGATCTGTTTCTCGGTTCTTCTTGTCTTCCAAAAGCGGAACTCATCAATAGAACCAGAAAGCTTACCGGAACCTAAATTTGCAAATGACTCACCTGAAGGATTAAATGTTCCAGTAAGCAACGCGCCAATGTTCGCTTCTAAATCTTCGCGGATTTCGCCAATATTTGATCCAGTTGTTTTCGTTTCTATCAAGGCGCCATTTACATAAAGCTTTGCTTCAATGTTGGTGCCGCTGTTAACAAAACTAAATGCGTAATGTCCCCAATCGGAAAATGAGTTTAGATTTAATGTAGAACCAATCTCAACAGAAGATGTGCTTAAACCAGCCGTACCAGATAACACCGTGACCATAAAAGGGGAGGACGCACGAGTGCCATCAAGCTCAATCCTTAAGCGTCCGTAATCAGCGCTGGACGATACTTGCCCGTTCCACAAGTCGAAGACAACCTGTTTTTCTGTTAGCGCAGTATCTAAAGAGCCTGTCTTTAACCAGAACTCAACCGTGACGCCGCGATCCAAATTAGTTTGAAGATTTGTAACCCGTTGTGCAGATACTGGTCCTATCGAACCCGTGATTGTTTGATCAAAGATATTTGATCTGGATCCAAATACATCAGATAGAGAGGATGTACCAAGAGATGCACCATAAATTGAATTTGGTCCACCTTTGATATTAATATATTCATAGTCACTACTTGCAGGCTGTCCGTATCCATTAACAATACTACCTGCTAATGTTCCCCAGCCATCACTTGCAAGGACGGCATATCCTGTTGATTTCGGATACCTATTGTCATAAAGGTAGATGTCAAGAAGTGTAGCGCTGTTTCGCCATTCGAGTCTTTCTTTTAAGGAACCATCATAAGGATACTCATCATAGATGTATTTTATTGACTTGTCATAATATTCTTGAGCAGATCCGTATTTTACAAAATTTGCTGGATTGCTAAAATCAATATGAGGCTCAAGATGTGCTTGACTCTCAACCGACTCTTTAATAAACTCAGGTGACTCAGCATCCTCTGCTAATTTCTTAATACTAGAGGATACAACAACTTGTGAACTTCTGTTAAAAAGATCCTTTATGGACATATTATTCCTCTACTCTAAATTTGAATATATCGGGGTATTCATTCCAGCTTTGTGCAGCATCATCATAAAAAGCAAACTTAATGCCGTAAGCGTAGCCTGATTCCAACATATCTATATCAAGATCAAAGTAGCTTCCACTGGTATCGAAGGATAATTCTGTGTGTTTATCGCTTCCTGTGCCAAATGGTACAACATCTAAGTTATCTACAAGTCTCATGATTTTAAAAGATCCGCTTTCAACAATAAGATTCTCTGGAACTTCGCTTGCCTTTACATAAATAGTTGGCTGCCAATCTTTGTTGCGGGTATAAAGCCTGAATTGTGCTGTCTCATTACGATAATAGCGATCTCGGAGATTGGTTATATTAATTACATACTTTGAGTAAGGGTTGTAAGCAAGTGATTCAATTGCACTTGGATTAAAGGAGGATGTTGCATATTGCGTTGTGCCGCTGTGCCACACGTCGAATGCGGTGGTTAGTGGATTGGCAGCAGCAGTTAGGGCGAAGGATGCTGAATAGATCCCTGTGCTAACATATCCGCCAGTCACCACATAAGGGTTGCCTGTGATGACGTGAGTTCCATCTTGAACCTTAACAATCCGACTTCCGCTGGGAGCAGAATTATCGGCTGAGCCGGAATAAACACTAACGTAAATTGAACCTGTGCCCACATCTGGAATATTTCTTAATCTTCCGCGAACATTATTATAAAGATAAAGAGTGTTTAAGTTATCTTCAGATGTTGCCAGAGAACTACTGAAGAAGAAGTTGCCACGATCATCGCGAGTAGAAGAATCCCAACGGGCTTCAATAACGGGGCGGCTGAAGAAGAACTCGGAACCACGAGCAAAAAACTTCTTTGTGTAAGAGGATGAAAAAGCTGTTTCATTCTCCATGCGTACACCAAAGCCATAATTTGTTCTGGTCCCTGCAATCCAACGCTCAACAGCATCGCTGACATCAAGCTCGATGTCCTCTGTCCCGTCAACGAAAGAGGCTGTAAAGCGTGGCTCTGCTTCATAGTCACCACCTGCTGTAGACCAAGCGGTGACACCAGAAGATGCGCTTGAAGCTGCGGTCCAGTTGGAACTGCCGCTGCTGGAATAATCTTCCATATCCATGCCGGTTCCCTCGTTCCAAGCACGAGAAATTGTACTAACAATCATGTCGTAATTTCTTGGTAGAGTAAACGGGTGTTTTGCGTTAAATAAACGAAGATAAAAACTGACGCTTCCACTTGCTGGTAAAACGCCGTTGGTTCTATCGGTAGTAATTTCTGAGACTGGAAACTGAACAAGGATGCGAGATAACTCAGAAGATCCTGAATCTTGTTGTCCGTAAATTCGGAAAACCTCCATAGAATCAGAAAGACCCATGTTGGAACCAGTAGCACGAGTCGTTAAGTTTGACTTATACGCATTTGTAATTGTGTTGTCTGCGTCTGCTGTATATCTTTTAATGCCCATTATCTGACTGTTCCTTCAATGTCTGCATTGGGGTATCTTACTTCAAATACGACATTTTTTGGTGCTGCAATGAGTCTGCCATCGGGACTCATGTAATTTTTAACGTTAAAGATAGTAGATGCGTAACCTGCGCCAGTTTTCTGAAATACTCTGACAAAAGTCGCATCAACAACTCCCGGTGTTGAATTTATTAGGGAATAGAGATCAGTAATACTAAAAGACTCTCCGATATCTAATTTGGTTGCAAAATATTCGTTCATTCTTCTTTGAATTCTATCAAACACAACCGTCTTATTTTCGTTATTGTTTGCGATAGCTGAAAATCTAACACCAAGGTTTACAACTTTTGCATCAAGAATATCCACAGAGTCGTTGATCATTCGTTTGGTATTTAACCAAGTTTTGATGTTTTCTTTTAGCACAGTATTCGTAGCCTCAAGTATACCATCTGTCGCCTGACTGACAATATAAATGTTAATATTTCTTAAATTAGAATCAACATCTTGAATCACAGCACATCGTTTTACACCACCAAATTTTGCTGGCATTGATAAAACGAGTGTTTTAAAATCTTCGGCTGTAACTGCACGATTTTGGGCTGAGTGTGCTCCCATAATAAGTTGCCTTAATTCAGTAATTGTTGGCGGTGCAACATTGCCTTGGATTGGGTTTTCATTTGACACCTCCAAACTGCCCCTAACTGAAGAAATAACGCTGGTGTCTAAAGTGACCCTATTGGCGAATTCTAATATTGCATCCGAAACTTGATTAACTGCACTTGCGCCCGCATTAGAATTTTCTGCGGTGTTGGCACGATATGTTACAGTCAATGATGTATTTGATGGTCCAACACCAAATTTGTCACCTTTTATTAAAATTGTGGGATCCATTGCTCTGTCGGTAACATAGGTTTTTGAGTGTAAATCCAGCACCACGTCGCGAGCGTCAGACAGACTTGGAGAACTTAATTGATCATCAGATCCATAACCAAAAATTAAACTTGTTTGTGTTTGTGTTTTTCTAACAATATAGCGTCTTGGAACTACAAAAGGTTTAACGATTGTAGGGGCTTGCACGTTAGTGGTAACATCAGTATTAGTAATTGGTACATAGATTGTATTTTGAGACAAATGGTCAACTTCATAGTATTCTCTTCCCTCTGAATCAACAACAGAAACTACCTCGGTGGTCGCAGAGCCTGGAATTTGAAGACTTCGGAATCTTACAAATCTTCCAATATCGAACGATTGAGTACGAAGCTCACCAGACACAATTTGACCAGTGGCTTTAATTGCGTATTGAATTGGAACTCCCGTTGTGTTACTTGTAGTTGCAACAACTATCTCATTGTTTGGATCAGCAAAATCAACGTCAGTTAATAATGAAAAAAGAGAATTGCCACCGCCTTGAAACTGTGACCCTGCTTTTAAAACAGGGGCATAGGTCAAATCAGGACCAGTGTTAGTAGTATTTGTCGGCACAAGAATATAAAGAGTAACATCTCCATATGTTGAGCGTGGACCAACATGCCTGTATCCTACAGTTTCTCCATGTTTAAGCACATTCCCATATTCATTCGCTGTAACCAAAAAGCTTTCATTTGCTTGATAATCAACATAGAAAGATAATACGTCTCCAATATAGGAAACAGCATCTACCATCAAGGCACCAAAGCCTGCATCAGAAAAATCCCTAAAGGTGTCTGGGTAATATCTTTCTGCGTGCTCTATTAAGTCATTCTTAATTGTGCCAAAGTCTCTACTTAGATAATTGACTTTAATGTTTTCTCTTTTGTCAGCCACGAAATGGTGTCTCCTATTACATAATTATGTAAATAACTAAATTTCTAACGATAATGTGTCAGAAATAAATATTGCGGGAATTTGATATTTGATTTGTATCTGAAAATAATTTGATAATGATGAGGGTTCAATCCCTGCTTGAACAAAATCATTTCTCTCAGACAAAAATATAATTCTATCAATAATAATATAAGGAAGATAGACTCTTGCTTGCTGTCTTATGTTCTCTTCTATTACATCAAATGTTGTTTGTGTTGCATTCTCAAACAAATATGTTTTAATCCCAACACCAAATTCAGGTATCATTATCCGCTCACCTGGATTTGTCAAAACTAACATTTTAAGGTTTTGTGCTGCAACTTGTTTAAAGTTTTTAGTCAGAGCGTATCCGTCAATCTGATCAATGTTTAATGGTAATTTTGGTGATAATCCAGGCACTCAATATTGCTCCTCTTATAAATAGTCTTAAAATACCTGATCTGTTCCTGCTTTTTCCAAGAACGGGTCTTGATAAGATATTTTTCTTCCACCATAAATAGCCGCAGCAAATATTTGTAATGTTGAAAGCTTGGTGTTTGTCAGCATGTCAAATAAATTCACACCATTAACTTTTGAATTAAAAATTGCAGAATCGGATAAGGCGCTATATTCATATAGTGCTATCGAGGAAACCATTGCCTTTAAAGGGATATAATCATTAAACATGTATTCAAATTCTTTTGTTTCCAAAAGCTGCTTTTTAAGTCTATTCCAAATAGCATCTTCTCGTGCAGCGATATAATTGTTTAAAGAATTTTCCTCATATGTTTCAAGAATTGTATAATAGTCTGGGTTCACTTGTGTAATAGTTAACACAATTTCCATTTCGTATTTATCTTTCGATGGTTGATCGCGGTTAGGATAAGATATATCAACAGTTAGTTCAAGCCGTCCGACATTAGTAAGGAACTCTTGAAAGTATTGTGTTCCTATTTTGTCTTTATTGGCTTTCTTTTTTTCTTCTTTATATCTATCCTCTGCGTAAGAACGTAGAATATATGACCATTTATCTGAACCAATGTCTTCTGACATGAGATCACTTTGCAATCTATCTAATGATGTTCTAAAAAATCCTCCAAACACGGTCCCCGGATTGATGGTACTGCCAAAATTATAAGGACCATGAGTTACTGTGTAATCCTCTATTTTTGGTGGGTCAGGTGCTTGCCAGCCTTCTTCTATATTTTCGTTTTTACAGGATGTAGAAATAACTACGTCATCTTCGTATCTTAACTCGTAGCTGTATACACTATCTTCAAGATTTTTTACAAAAACATATGGACCTGATGTGATTCTGTTAGTTGGTGTGGGTTGTGTATAAAGTTTTTCTGGTATCAAGGTTCCTACAGCATAATCATTCCAACTATCTTTAGCATCTCCAACAGTTAAATTTAATGAACTTTGAATGTAAGGAACAATTTGTTTTATTTCATTTAAAACAAAATCTCTAAGCATCTCGCGATTAGTGCCTCTATCTAGTTCAGCAATCTCGTAATATCTTGAAACAGTATCTACTAATTCGGAGTACAAATCAGTTTCTATCGTATCAAAGGAGTCATTGTATTTACCCAACTCTGTTTTTAGCCTGCTATAAATTGATGATAAAAATAAATCACTTTCCATAAATCTTAGGTCAAACACATCAAACACCTGAATAGAAATAAGCATCAATTCTGTAATGCATAATCGTACAAGCATCCTTGCACACATAATAGAATTAACTCGCCTCGCTGGATCTAACGTATCACAATATTGATTACTAAAAACTTTTTCATTTACTACTGACAGCAACTCTGTGCCAAATTGCTGTAATTCGTTATATTGTAAAATATCGTTGTCTGGAAATGTTAAATTAATATCATCAAATGCCTCTGGGATTGCTTCAAAACTATCAGCTTGATAATATTTTGACAGATTCATATAATTAAAAAAGTCTTTAAGATATTTTTGTATAACTTCGTGGCGTGTAGACTCAAACGGAGCATCTGTTCCCTGAACTATGGTATCAAAAATATCTTTACTACTTTGTGGATTAAGAACAATATCGATATCACTCGTATCTATTGTTGAAGCAACGGGTGAATAATTGTATGTTTCATCAAGTATGAATCCTGTCGCAATTTTACGACCGAGAAGTGCCGGTGTATCACCAATAGTATAATCTTCAATATTCTGTTCTGCAAATACTGGTGTTGTTTCAACTCTTGCATAAGGAGAAACATCAATTTTTGTAATGTTCGCAGTATTTCTCTCTTCCACTGTCACTGGGTCAGAAAAAAACTTTATTTTAATTGTCACTTCGTTAGTATTTTTCTTTTCATCTCTGTTATCCAAAACAACTTTTAGTTGAAACAATTGTGGATCTTGGTCCCTAAAAGTAAATTCCCAGAAAGGATTAATCGTACTAAATTTTTCGTTGTCACCAAAATCTTTTAACTGAAGCCTATCTGCCTCCAGCATCAGAAGATATGCATAAGCGCGAGCGCCAGAGATACTTTCAGCTTCTGATTTCCCAATGCCATCGATAAAATTTTCAAAGAAGTAAGTATAAAATGTGTGTGTTGAGTTTACAACATATGGCTCTAATTCACTTACAAGTTGTTCAAACTCTTCATCGTCTGCCGATTCTCCATTTCTATTTCTATTTTTTGGTCCATTGACTCCATGGAGCCCGCCTTTACCATCTATTCCTGTGATGTCTATGTCACCACCAAAGGTGTATGGTCCAAGCTCAATCGTGCTAGAAACTTCTTGTAACTCTTCGGATATCAACTCTTCGGGTATACTATATCCTAAAATATAATCGCCACCGAAACCAATACCATCATAAACAAAATTTACACCATTTGTTGAATCAATTATAACTTGATTTACATTTAAGGGATATCGCACATTGTTGTCTTCAAAATATTTTTGATATATTTCAGAATATGATGATGCCTCAGAATTAAAATTGTATACAACACTGTTTAATGCACCTTCTACAACAATTGTTTGTAACTCACTGATTACAGGAGGGGTCTCAGGGATCAAACCTCCAGATCCGAAAATATTTGGAAACGCAGGCGCAAATCCACCTGCTTCATATGAACTTAACTCATCAACTTTTTGTAGAAGCGCAGCCTTCTTACGCTCCTTCTCCTTACTGATAATCTCATCTATTTCTTCAGAACTAAGTGTAGAGTCTTTTCCCTTTAATATTTCTTCACGAATTTTTAAGTTATCAGTTAGATCGCAATAATCTGATGCGATTGGTGGCTCTTCTACAATGTTTTGCGTCAAAAATTGTGGTTTAAGGATATTTCCAATACCACTCATTGTATCTTGAAAGTTTTCTGGTGATGTAAAAATGGTGCTGCCGTTTCTTGTGACACACTTAAAAGCAAGATCAAGAACATCTGGCTGTGCATTACCCCTAAAAACAGATTGTGTTTCAGAAGGTGTTAATATAGTTTCCATATCACCAACACCATCATTTAATTCTGAGAAAAATGTTTTTACAAACTCTGGTGAAACAAAAAAGTTTTCAACGTTTCCAGTCTCTGGATTTGGAAGATTAAGAGATATTCCAGTTTGACTATAAACCCGATCTAAAGAGCCTGCAACGTTACTAGCTGCATTGCCAATTACACCGAGAAAACCTCCTCCGGTTTCAGAAAGCAAAACAGATTTCCAAACTTCTGGATCATCCAGTGAAGCCAAATCAATACCGAGAGTCTGACTAAGCCATGACTTAAAACCATCAGTAATTTGTGTAATGCCATCTGGGAATGATAATAATAAATCACATAAACCCTGAAGGATCCCAAGGATAAGAGAAGATAGTGATGACACAAGCGTGTTATAAAGTGACACAAGAGCATTATCAATTGTTTCAGCTAAAAAATCTAAAGTTGGTAAATCATTTGGTATATTGATTCCTTGAAATACTGGGAAGTTTAGTTGGTAATTTTCGTCTCGTGTGCCATCACAACGATCAAAACTACAGTTATTATTAAGTCCTCCAAGACTTACATTTCTTGCATTTATTACTTGTGCTAAATCTGGGTCATCGAAAACCTCTTGACCAAATGTTGTGATCATATTTTCCAAAAGACACTGAATCGTATCCTCTAAGACACACCCAATATTGACCTTAGCCATGATATCCTCATATAACACCTTTGCTGCTTTGAAGCCACCTTCTTTATCATTAGCTCGCGAGCGGGCATCACCTATAGATTCACGAAGTTTTTTAACTCCCTCGGTAGAAAGCTTATTATCTCCAATGAACTCTTTGGTTTGTTTTACAGCCTTAGCTATATTAGCTTTGGCAGCGGGATCGTAAATTATTGCGTCTTCTTGCGCCCTCTCTTCGTCAGTTTTACAGAGATTAACATCAAGATCTAAAGTTATAAGTTTAGCAAGATTCGCGAATGTAAATAGATTACCGTTCTCATCATATTTTTCTATCCCATCAAGATTGCCCTGTTTAGGCAGAATAATTGGAGTAGGAATTGTATATTTTGTAAAAAAATCAAAAGCGTTAAAGCTTGGTTCGTTTTTCAACTGCAAATCAGACAACATTTGTTTTATGTTCAAAAGATAGTTAACTGTAGTGTTGTGATTTAAAACACTTGACTCTAACAAACAATCGTATCCAATTGTATGCTGATCTCCCTCAACTAAAGCAAACACTGCTTTGTAATCATAGGAAAACCCAATTTCTAATTGTATGTCAACCTCAGTTGGCTGCACACACTCTGGGTTTTCAATATTAACGGGGGCTATATTATTAAGATCAATATATCTTTGAATAGCACGACCTGCGGCAGCTAATCTCTGGGCTTCGCGAAGGATGTTTACATTTGAAATATAATTTTCAGAATTAAGCAAAGTAAAAGTTAGCGATATCATACCCTCTACCACTTCGGAGATTATCGCTGATCCGTTGCGGATTGGTATGAAGGCAGATAAATAACCTTCTTCCGGTTTGTTTATCTCACAAGCGGTGGGATCATCTTCTACTGAATCAAAATCAGTTTTAGGAATAGAGACAAGAACTTTCATTTTCACGCAAGGACGATAGGCTACATAGTAATCTTCCACGCTTGATAAATCAAAAATACCACCTTGTTCCTCTAAAACTCCTGCTGTGTCCTTACCATAAAATTTTAATAACTTAAAAACACCATCACGTTGTGCCTCGGTCAGACGACGCTCTTTTTCGTCACCGGGAGTTTCGTATTCACTTTCAACAGTGATATAATAATTCTCTTCGTCTTCAAAAGGAAAACATTCGCTTCTAGATCTCCAATCTAATGTAAGTGGTTTAAAAATCATTAGTTAACCTTGTTGTATTTACTACAAATATATTTGTTTGATGCAGGGCTTAAATATTTAGTTTTCCAGATGATATTTGTATTAATCCTATTCTTATAATTATCAATCATTCCCTCTGCGTGATCTAAAGCTGTATTAACTCCCGCTCCAATAAGTGAGGGTGAAGGTGTTGTAGCACCCACTATGGTGCCATGTGTATGTGAGGTGAGTTTATTATTAAATTGCATCTGATTTTTGAGAAGGTTAAGCACAACGGCAGATAATTCATTAAATCTTTTTTCAAATTCTTGTAGCGCCTCAACTAAGTTTTCACCTTTAACCATTGATTGAATATCTGAATCATCGTTGCATGCGATTAGCTCGATACCATTATAAGATGCAAAGCCGCCTTTTGAATTCTGTGGCTCCGCTCTTGTCACAAGCTTGATACCATCTGTTCCAATAATTCTGATAGCATCAGCTTTGATGCCAATGCCGGAACGAGCAGTCATGTCTCCTTGTGTGCCAGGAGCAAGATTAAAATTTGCATCAATATCTGTCTTTTGACTAATATAAATTCTCGCACCATCGGAGCGAAAGTTTGGATCTACATTGGTTGTGGCATCGGGTGAAGGACCACCACGTCCAACTACAATGTCAATTGAAGAACATCCAGTGTGACCTTGACCACCATAGCCGGATGCCCTTGAAGCAGGGCGATCCCTACCAAACACAATATGAGAGTTACCCTGTGAAATTACTTTTTCGTTTAGAGATGTAATGTATTTTGGAATTGCCTCAAGAATCGGGTCACCAAGTACACCCATGGTTGTATTGGCAGCGGGGTTTAAACTATCCAAGGCAGCATCAGCAGCAGCTTGCATAATTTTTGGTAAACCGTCTATATTGTAAGAATCTATTTCATTTGACATATTGGTAATTAGTTTATTTTATTAAAGTGAAGCCACTGCCTCTGTTCTTAGGGCAGTTGGTAAGCGTGCGCGGCGATCTGCAAAAGCCTGATAATCTCCAGATGTTCTAATTCCTAAATTTGCTTCCAGATATCTTGCGGCAGAGGCGGCACCTTTATTTGTAAGATACCAATTATAAATACTATAATTTGGTCCCTTACCAACTGCTACAGGAAAAAAAATTGCCATGTATAAATCGGCTGATGAATTCATCCGACCACGGTATTCTCTCAAATATGCGTAAACATAGTCCATTTGTTCTATTGCTCCCATTCTCCTTAACTCATCAGTTGTCTTTCCAACTTTTTCTGCTCCAGAATTTGGGCAAAACTGAATTAACCCGGTGCAACCAAACGATTTGTTTGTAGCAGCAGGGTTTAAGCTAGATTCAAAAAACATAACATTTGCTAACCAACCGGGATCAGGGATTCTTAATCTTCCAGCCACTTGCACGATTTTTTCAGCCCAGCCACTAACGGCTGCAATTTCAGGATAAGCAGCTTTTATATCTTCTGCTGTGGAGGACTCACCATCTTCGGGATAAACTGCATCACTCGGAGTAAATTGTAGTCGTCCGCTTTCAAGACCAGATACACTAAGTCCGCCGCAGGTATTTACATTTGGTGTCTGCACCTCATCGTCTTGTGTTGTTGGTAGTTGTGACATGCTAATTATCTCCTGCTATATTTTTAATAAATGAACGAATAGTGGCTGAGTCTTTAGAAATAAATGTTAACACCCCACCCTGATATTGTGCTAAAGTTGGAAGGGTTGTAGTGCCTGTGCCTTGGTCGGGATTATTGGCAATTGTGTTATATAGACCATTATCATCGGGGAGTTCGCTCTCCCCAGAGGTGCCGCCGCCTTTGGGATGTATTGGGTCAAACATTTGAATTTGTGCAGTGGTGATTCCAACTATATCAAAATATTCTTCCTCAAGAATTACACAACCTCCGCAAACAACTGGTGATGTAAATAAAACCAAATCAGCAACTTTGATGTCGTTAAGTTGCTCTTGTGTATAGGCAAGTGTTTCGGGCTCGGGCTCAGGTTCGGACATAATTTCGGTTTCGGAAGCCAGCTTGTCGGGGTTTTCGCGGTTGTTTTCGTTAATCCAGATGTATTCGTCAGGTGTCTCCACACCTATTGCATCACCTTCAGGATGCGACACTGCTGTTAAAGCTGAGTCTGTAGAACACTGAACACTCGATAATAAGCTGCTTCTATTTTTCATTGAGTTCATCACTATTCTCAGAAACGCGGGATCATCTTCTACAATTTCTGAAATTACTGGTTTAGTCTTATTGTCCACTCCATCATACTCAACCCTGATCATTGTTCCTGGCTGTAAGTCGTCTATTCTTAAATTTATATTAGTTACTGTTGCTTTTGGATAAGCGGTTATATTTTCAAACTCCAATTGTGTATCAGACTCTACCATCAAAGGAATCGGTCTTTGTGGACTTAAATTAGAAAATATAAAAACATAATATTGTGGAAACTTTAAAGTTTCAGTAGATAAAAGTTGTTCTAATTCTTCTGATTCCGAAACATCAGTGGATAAACTATCCGTTGTTCCATACGCTTGTTTAATAAGCAAACCCCATGCTGAATTAGGCAGACTTCTGGCTCCTGCAAGAGCAGCAGTACCTCTTGCAGCAGTAGATGCTGCTTGACTCGCTGCTATTTCAGCAGGACTTGGTGATGGACGTAAGATAATACCATAGTAGCCCCCAATTGGAGTAACAATACTATCTATAAATTCTGATTGGACACCAAGCAAATTCGATGTATTAAGAACATTATCAAATTTTGAGGATGGGGATCTATCCTCTGAAATTTCTAAACGATTGCTTTGTTGTGGTATACCAAATAATTCAACTAATTTTTCTATAATTCTTGCAGATTCAATTTGAGCAGCAAGTGCTGGAGAAACGCCTTCTATCGGTGTATCTGTAGCAGCCGTGGGAGTATTTGCTGGGCTGCCTCCTGAACGCCTCAAGGATGATGCTGCTGTGCGTACCTTCTTTAAAGCGTTAAAAATGCCCATCAGTGTTCTCCGTTAAGCAAATCAAAGATCTCTGATTTATCATCGTCGGTAAGTCCATCCGATGTGCCTTTCTTCTTCTCCAACAGCGTCACTAATTTAACGAGTTGCTCGTTAGAACGCTGGAGTGTTTCAACATACTTAGCTGCGACGGTGCCTACTTCCGTGTGGCGTGCTTCGTCTTTGCTCAAGTATACAATTAAATCGTGTAACAGATCTTTTGTGATCTCGCGATCTTTCCTAATATTCTCAATCGCTTCATCAAGATAATTATCTGTTTTTTTCATGGTATTCGTGCTCCATAATAATTAGAAGCGACGAAGTTTAAAT
>Ga0206126_10001248_pt1 | contig 31259 bp, 29 predicted proteins | sample Helgoland_Spring_5_FD_148621 | JGI IMG/M metagenome (GOLD analysis project Ga0206126, IMG submission 148621) | Pelagic subsurface seawater microbial communities from Kabeltonne, Helgoland, North Sea - Helgoland_Spring_Bloom_20160412_1 | ecosystem: Environmental > Aquatic > Marine > Epipelagic ...
TATTGTCAATTTTTGGAGCCAGTTCCAAAATCTCATCCGCATCAAATCCATGGCTATCCGGCACCACATGCCGCGCGCCCCGTATCACATGCATAAAATTATAGATCCCCGCCCCATGCGACATGGGAGCCGCATAGAGGATTGCGTCTTTGCAATGGACTTCATCTACATCGCTAAAATAGGCCATCGCCATAGAGCTGATATTCCCTGAGCTAATCATCACTCCCTTTGGTCGACCTGTCGTTCCCGAGGTATAAAACAACCACATCAACTCATCTTCATGCATTTCTTTAGGCCGAGCCATTTCTACATGTTGCCGCAGTAAGGAAAACTCTGGAAGATCCGCATAGATTAGTTCTTTGAGACACTTCGGCGCAAATGCCTGCAAGGCCTTACCCACATCTGACGAGACAAAAGCAATCTCTGCCTCAGCATTCTCAATGATCCAAGCTGCCTCTTTGGCGTGCAGCTTTGCATTGATCGGTACCACAACAGCCCCAGCAAACCAAATGCCATACATAGCTTCCAAATATTCCGTGCGATTGCTCATAAAGATGGCTACACGGCTGCCTTTACGAATTCTATGCTTAGCGCAAAGTGCCCCCGCAATAGCCGCAACACGAGTAGCAAATGTGGCATAATCTGCTTCAATCTTTTCTCCTTTAAGCAAAGCAGGCGCTGTGGGAGATAGACATGCAGTTCTTACAAGCCACTCGGCCGGGTTCATAACCTGAAAAGCCCAATAAATGGCCAATCCACAGTGTTGTTATCAAATATTATAATTCTTCCCATTACCAAACTCCTGCACGTTTGAGCCACGTTAGAGTCCAGGTATCAAACGCGCAATGACGCTTTCAGATTGGACCACTCAAGTGGGGCTGCTCAGTTATCATTGAGAGGTGCTGCCAGACTAATGATTGCAAGCATTAGATTGAGGGGGCTATCAAATGGGTAGTGTAAAATAGACTGACATCATTACTGCAAACTAGATGATGTCTGGACTGGTTTTGAAGTAGGGAAAAGAAGACAGTTTTGTCATCCAACGATGCTACAAAGCAGCCCTGCCCGCTTCAAGCTTGTTTAATCTGACAGTACCCAGACAAACCTTATTCGCCGCAAAAAATCCAAAGCGCCTAGAATATAGACGGTCACTTAAGCGCCCTTGCAAGGAACGCTTGTGTCTCTGGGCGTTGAGGCGCGTCGAACACTGCCTCAGGCGGGCCTTCTTCGATGATACGCCCACTTTGAAGGAAACAGACCTTATCGGCGGCCTCACGTGCAAAACCCATCTCATGGGTGGCTAAAACCATCGTCATGCCCTGATTTTTCAGCATCAAGAGCACGTCCAACACTTCGCCCACCAACTGCGGGTCAAGCGCAGAGGTGATTTCGTCAAAAAGCATTACCTCGGGACGCAACGCCAATGCACGCACAATAGCCACACGTTGTTGTTGCCCACCTGAAAGCTGATCAGGGTAGTTGTCGATCCGGTCGGCAAGGCCGAATTTGGTGAACAGCTCTTCAACTTCGCTACGCAATTCGTCACGCGATTTCACATGCAGACAGCGCGGCGCAAGCATCGCATTTTCGAGCGCTGTCATATGCGGGAACAGATTAAAGCTCTGGAAAACCATCCCGATCCGTGCACGTACTATTTGTGGGTTCAAACCGGGTTCGGCGATATCTTTACCATCCAAATATATCGCGCCATCCTCAACCGGTTCTAACAGGTTAATACAACGCAACAGCGTGGATTTCCCCGCCCCCGATGCCCCGATAAGGCAAACCATCTGCCCTTGTTCCACATCCAGATCTATGTTGTCACAAACCGTCATATTCCCAAAGCGCTTGATCACGCCGCGCAATTCAAGTTTCGCCATTAGCTGCGCGCTTTCTGTTGCTTGGCCATCAGGTAGTCGGCATAGCGTGTTGCGGGAATTGTGACGATCAAAAAGATGATGGCAGCCCCCACATAAGGCGTGAAGTTTGCAGTAAGGGATTTAAAAACCCCCGCTTGGCGAAAGATCTCGACAGGGCCGATAAAGCTGAGCAGTGACACGTCTTTTTGTAACGCAATCAGCATATTCATCTGGGATGGCACCACATTGCGCACCGCTTGTGGTAAAACTACATAGCGCATGACTTGCCTCTCTGATAGGCCCAATGACAACGCAGCAGAGCGTTGGCTGTGATGCACGCTTTCGATGCCAGAGCGAAAGATTTCAGCCACATAGGCCGAATAGGTCAGGATCAGCGCCAGCGACCCCCAGATATAAGGCGAATTATACGGACGCGGCAGGCCAAGACCCGGTATACCAAAGCCGATCAAATAGACCGTCAGGATAACGGGCACACCACGGAAAACATCGGTGAAAGCGGCGCCAAAAATCCGCAGCGGAAAGAACGCAGGAGATTTCGCATCGCGTGCAAAAGCGATCAAAAGCCCAAGAATGGCAATCGCAGGCGTACACAATGCGAAGATCATCACATTGACTTTGAAAGCCTCCAGCAGTTTCGGAAAGGTATTAGCAAGCACTCCACCGTTGAAAAAGCTGCGTTGCACCTTTTCCCAACCCGGTGCCATTGGCACAAAGATCACAATCGCTGCGATGACCAAAGCGGTACTTGAGCCCGCAATGATCAGCGACCGGCGGCGCTGTGTCGCTTCGTAGCGTTGACGGCGGGTCATACCTACCACTCGGTTATCGCTCACTTTACTTGATCAGCGGAACACCAGTGGTGTCCTGTAGCCAAGACGCCTCAATAGCGGCGAGCGTACCGTTCTCGGTGATCGCGGCAAGCGCTTCGTCAACGCAGGTCTTCAAGGATGAACCCTCTTCCATCAACATGCCAAACTGGTCAGGATTGTCTGTCATGTCTGGCGCGAACTGGCCCACAACCTTTGAGCCTTCGATCATCACCGCGCTTAGGAACAGTGCCGTTGGCAAATCAAACAAAGCAGCGTCAATCTGGTTTGCGCTAATCGCGGCGTTAACATCTGCGTTGTCGCCATAGATCAACGGATCATCGGTTGGCTGGATCACGGTTTCGATCTTTGGCAAAGCCGTTGTCGATCCCATCACGCCCCATTTCAGATCACGCAGCGCGTCCAATGTTGCGGCCGTATCGACCGCGCCCGGCCCAACCAGAACTGCCATCGGTGCAGTGTAATAGGGGATTGAAAAATCAACCATCTCGTCCCGCGCGGCAGTGATTGAATACTGCTGGATGTTCACATCAAAGCTTTTGGCACCTGGTTGTATCGCCTCGTCGAATGAGGTGCGAACCCACGTGACATCATCCGCGGTAAAACCCATTTCAGCCGCAACGGCGTAGGCAACCGCGGCCTCAAACCCTTGCCCGCTTTCAGGCGCATCACCAATCACCCAAGGGTAATAGGCAGGGTTGCCTGTGGCGATTGTCAGCGTCCCTCCGGTCAGGGTTTTGCCGGCCGCACAATGCCCACCCGCAAATGCGGTAGTGGTCATTAAGGCAAGAAACATAGCGGAAAGTGATAGAATCCTGGACATGGGAACAAACCTTTTGTTGAACGAGTTTAGTAAAATATAGAGTCGCCTATATGGACTGTCCAGCGCGATTGCCGCTGAAGTACTGTCAGACTAATGGTTGCCGCATCAGATTGATGCAGACAATCAAAATCTATGCACTCAATAGTCGACGCCACTCAGCCAAAGCAGCGTCGCAGTTTGGTTATATATTTGAGAAGCTGGAATATGAAAAAAAACAGCGCGACTACAAAGCAAATGACCAAGAAACTAATTTTGAAGTTACTCAACGAGGAGAATTTATTGCATCAGAAAATGCCTATAAGCCGACTTGTACGCTTCTGGCACATATAAAATTCGGACCAAAAGGAGCTGATGTCAGACAGGCGCTCTAGGTAAACTAGATAAGGATTTCGTCCGCATACAAACAACAATGCTCAGGTGGCAACTCAAGATATACATCATCACTTGGAATAGGCTTTTCCCGATCTGCTTTTATTTTGAGGATCACATCGTGAAATTTTGCGGTTATCAACTTATGACTGCCCAAATCTTCAACCCGCTGAATGCTAGCACTTAATCTATTGCTTCCCATCTGCTGCGTAATCCTAATGTACTCTGCCCGAATACCTAATTTTAAGTTATTGCTTTTTATAGCTGCCATATCAGTGTTGGTCTTAATTATCGCATCTCCAAGACGAACCGTTCGTACATCATGAATTTCACAGTTAAGAAAATTCATTGCTGGAGCGCCAATGAAATATCCAACAAAAGTTGTTTTGGGCCTATCAAACAGGTCAGTTGGCGTACCAACCTGGACAATATTACCCTCATCCATAACTATAATATTTTCTGCAAAAGTCATCGCTTCATTCTGATCGTGCGTGACGTAGATCAGAGTTGAACTGTATTTCTGATTTATTTCCTTTAGTTGCCTGCGGAGCTTAAATTTCAGATCGGGATCAATAACTGTCAACGGTTCATCCATTAAGACTGCAGAAACGTCGTCACGAACTAATCCACGACCCAGTGAAATTAACTGTTTTTGATCTGCAGTTAATTTATTCGCTGATTTTTTCAGCAACCCTTGCAAACTCAATGCTTTTGCCACCTCGTGCACTTTAGCTGCAATCACAGGCTTTTCATAATTCCGACACACCAACGGGAATGCCAGATTTTGTTCAACCGTCATAGTTCCATAAATTACTGGGAACTGGAAAACCTGTGCAATATTGCGGTCTGAAGTTGATATGTTTGTCACATCTACGTCATCAAATAATAACTTTCCCTCAGACGGCGTCACAATACCCGACATTATATTCAACATCGTACTTTTGCCACAGCCAGAAGGACCCAGGATTGCGTAACGGCCACCATCAACCCAGGTCATGTCAAATGGGTTCAAAGCATATTTTTTTTCTGCTGCTCCCGGATTGTATGAATGAGCAATATTTTGAAGTGTAATTTTAGCCATTATTGCAACCCACCGTATGGAGATGACTTCAAACGTCCGTCAGGTGCAAACGCGTACATATGTTTTGTATCAAATTTTAGAGACACTTTTTCCCCAACCAAGAAATTCTGAACAAAATTCAATAAACCAACGATTTTTAACCCTTCGTGCCTTACATGGAGAAAGGTTTCTGATCCGCTGATTTCAGACAATTCAACTGAAAATGGAAATCCAGTGTCCTCTTGACTAATGGCTGCCGCTCTTAGCCCAAATGTAAAGTCTCCTTGCGGCAAGCCATTAAAATGATTTGGCAAATCAAACTTAATTTCTGGACCTAGAACAATACAGCCATCCTCAATCTTTCCATCAAACAGGTTCATAGCAGGATCATTTGTAATTTGAGAAACCTTGGTAGAAATTGGATTTTCATAAATTTCTTTAGCGCTGGCTTGTTGAAGAATCCGCCCCTCATCCATGACCAATATCTGACCGCCTAACTGCATAGCTTCCACCGGATCAGTCGAAGAGTATATTAAGATTGAGTTCTCCGAGGCCTTGGAGTCAAAAATTCCTCGAAACTCTTCTCTTAGTTGTTCTCGCAATTTATAATCAAGATTAACAAGTGGTTCATCCAACAAAACAAGTTTGGCCTCTTTGACAAGAGATCGAGCTAAAGCAACACGTTGCTGCTGCCCACCAGATAAAGCCTGAATTTTTCGAGTTTCAAATCCTTCAAGTCCTACCTGGGATAGCGCATCCATTACGCGCCGATGGATTTCTATTTTTTTCATGCCACGTTGCTTCAAAGGAAAGGCAACATTTTGATAAACTGTTAGGTGAGGGTAATTTATAAACTGTTGATAAACCATGGCAATTTCACGCTTCCAAACGGGGATATTGCCAAAATCTTTGCCATCAAATGTTAACTTTCCACTATCAGGGGAAATTAGGCCTGCAATGGTTTTTAATAGGGTGGTTTTACCTGCTAACGTACGGCCAATAATTGTATAAATTTCACCTTTCGACATTGTAAAACTAACGTCATTTAGATGGTAATTTTTCTCAGATTTTATACTTAAATTTGAAGCGATAAGTGTCATCTATTTAAGAGCTCCCGATAGGTTACCTTTAGACAAGTAACGTTCTACGATAAACGCGACCACAACTAGTGGAGCAACACTGACCAAGGCAGCTGCAGAAAGACTCCACCACGGCGTAATGGACGAATTCAAAGCCACGATTGCCACCGGAAGTAGCTGTACTTCAGTAAACGTCAGAATAAAGGCGAAGAAAAAGTCAGTCCAACCAAAAATCATACAAAACATTCCAGCCACAATGATGCCTGGAATAGAATTTGGTAAAACCACTTTGAAAAATGCTTGGTAGGGATTGCAACCGTCAATAAGTGCAGTCTCATCGATTTCATGAGGTACTTTGTTGAAAAAATCCACCATTATCCACACGGCTATTGGCATCAATAGGACTACGTAAACCAGAACCAAACCAAACAAAGTGTCTAGCAACCCCAATTTTCCAAGCATGATGAAAAAAGGTATAGATAGGACAACTGGTGGCATGATCCGCTGTGAGATAAAAAAGAAAGTAATGTCACCGTTGCGTATAGGCCCTGCCCGAAAAGTAAATCTTGATAAGGAATAGGCAGCTAAAGTTCCTAGAACAATGCTTATCCCGCTGCCCGCCGCTGTCACAATGACGCTATTAAAAAACGGTTCCACAATAGCTATCCCACCTTGAGCCGGTGACTTGAAAAGTGACCGCCATCCTTCAAGCGTAGGTTCGAAATCAACCCAAGGGATATAAGTTGCGCCACTCGTTACTGACTGAAAGTCTTTGAACGAAGTGGTAATTGCCCATAAAAATGGAGCAATCACAAACACACTCCAGAGCGTTACAGAAAGATATTTAACAGTTGTGTAGAATAAACGCATGTTATTCACCTCTTACCATCAGTTTAACCAGCAGCTTTGCAATAACAGTGAAGCTGATAATCATGATTATTAGGTAGGTAATTGACAGAGCCGCTGAATAACCAAATTGGAATTCACGCAAACCTTTTATGAAAATATAAAAACTTGAGGTTTCGGTGGACGTTCCGGGACCACCTGAAGTCAGAACATATACCGTGTCCATAATCTTTGATGCTTCGATTAAACGAATAATAATCGCGCCAATCGATATCGGTGCCATCAAAGGGAAAGTAACATAAACAAAAGTTCGAACGGGCCCTGCACCATCAATAGCTGCTGCTAAATATGGCTCTTTTGGCAACGATAGGAGACCAGCAAGCAGTAGCAAGAACATAAACGGTGTCCATTGCCAAACTTCTACCAGTATTACAGTGAATTTAGACAATATCTCACTGCTGAGCCAGAGTGGTTGCATTCCAAAAAGGCTAAAAAAATCGTTTACTGGGCCTAAAGATTCATGAAAAAAAGTTCGCCAAACTACGGTCATTATAACTGGTGTCGTCATCATGGGTATCAAAAAAAGGACTCTAAAAAATCTTTGAAACTTGATCTCTTTCCATACCAAAAGAGCTAAAGAGAACCCAATAATATATTGGAGAAAAACTGTAGTGAGCGAGAGTAAGCTTAGGCGAGCAAAAGCCTCCCAGAAGCGTGAGTCATCTGTGAAAAGTCGGAAGTAATTCTCCAAGCCAATAAAATCTAGACCCGGATAAAAACTGTCCCAGCTGGAAAGACTCAACCTAAAAGTAAAACCAATAGGGAAAATTAAAATGGCCAGCAGCACCAGAAGCCCTGGAAGTAGAAACATATACTTATGTTTAAAATTCATTGATCGTCTTTCCTAAATGTTTGGAGTGCCCCAAACGGGGCACTCCTACTTTACCGCAATTTAGATAGATTTATTCTGCATCTTCTAAAGCAACACCGATAGCGTAAGCTTCGCGAACTGTATCAGCTCCAATACGCTTCACGATTTTCTTCCACTCAGTAGCGACTTCGTCCAGTGCTTCTTGTGGTGAAAGCTGACCCGCTAAAGCCTTGGCTGTTCCGGTTGCGACTGCGCTGTTAAACTGGAACACACCTGGTACGCGTAGAGGGAATACCAGATTTGTGCTTCCTTCTTCCATCTCAAGTAAGGTCTCAGAATACTGCTGCGCAACTTCTGGGTCCCAGCCTTGGTTTTCGACGTAGATCTCTGGAAGGAAATCTGACTTTCTAAATGGGTTCACGCCAAACCGGCCAATGGCAATATCTGCTTGGTGATTAGCATCATTGGCAAAGAAGCAAAGATAGTCAAATGCCATTTCATGGTTTTTGCTTTCCTTGGCAACTGCAGCAGTCCAACCCCAAACTATATATGGAGCTTGGTTATATGTATCTTCCCAAGATCCCGTCGCTCGATTCCAAACGCGGTCTGAACCGGGTAACGGGGCCGCGCCCACCTTATTCTTAATTGGGCTATCATCTTGCATGGCAGCCACGAAGGCATCATCCCAAGAGTAACTAAATAAGGTTTGACCTCCACCAAAGGAGTTGATTTCATCACCTAAACCAAAGTTTAAGCCTCCTGGCGGCACGTATTTAGTTGCCTCAACCCAATCGGTAAGTGCAGCAACGAATCCTGGACCATTAATTAACGGTTCCATAGTTTCCAGATCAAAGAAGAAACCACCCTTAACCCGCGGATTTTTTGAATATGCCACTGACCGGCTGAAGAAAGCGGCATACATCAGGTCATCTTTTTTCATGACCTCCGCAGAGCCATACTCTAGTTCTCCATCGTTATCCCAATCCCAACCGTTGAAGAACTCTGCCATTTCAGCATATTCTTCCCAAGTCTGTGGGATACGCAGCTCATTACCAGTCTCGGCCAAATATTTGGCTTGATACTCAGGATTATCAATCACATCCTTACGATATTTCAGGTAGTGACGATCACCATCAATTGGAAATTGTATCATCTCGCCACCCCATGAATTCACATCGATGTGACCCTGAGTAACGTCTTGCATTTGCTTCATATTTACATATTTGGCGGGGACAGGCTGGAGATATTGCTTCCAATCTCGGAGAAAGTTTGAAAAACCAAATACGATATCATACGGGGCCTGACCCGATTGAAACGGTATCATTGCTTTGGAATACAGGTCACCGGCTGGTGTGTGAATCACATTTACTTCTGCTCCTGTGAGAGCACTAAATTGCTCCGCGTGGAGTGCAGTGGGTTCCCCCATGACGGGTACTGCGTGAGTGTTAATAGTCAACTTTTGACCCGAATAATCCTTCTTGGACATCGACTCGTAAGAGCACTGACCTGGAATGTCTCCTGAATTTTTGATGTGTGGAAACTGATCGCTCCATTTATCTGCCTGAGCAGTGCCTGCCAAAAGGACGGCGCCTACAGCTAACAAACTTACACTAGATGTTTTTCTCATTTTAGTTTCTCCCTGTTATGTTGTTTTTAAGGAACGAGTACCGCCCGGCCCTTTACTTTCCCATTGTTCAAATCCTGTAATGCCAAGTTAGCATCAGCTAAGCTGTATTCCCTTGTCGCCAAATTAACTGCACCCTTGTCGGCCAAGGACATTAATTCGGTAAGCTCTGCCCAGGTACCAACAAGATTTCCGATAATGTTTTTTTCTGTTGTTACCATTTCAAAGGTGCTGATATTGATATCTTCTCCGTAACCGACAACATAATAACTCCCCATCTCACGAGTCATAGCGAGGCCCTTCGAGGTGGTTCCCCTCTCGGCAACAAAATCTATTACGGCTTCAGCCCCTTTACCCTTTGTTAGCTCAAGGACCCGCTGAACTTCATTCCCATCAGCTTTAACAAGCTCGTTAGCCCCACAATCGTCGGCAAGCTTCAGCGCCATCTCTGACGGATCTACAACAATAATTTCTGCCGCGCACATCGCCCTTAGAACTTGAATGCCAATGTGGCCCAGACCGCCAGAACCGATCACAACACAAGTTTGCCCCGGCAATAAATGACGCGATGCTTTTTTAGCTGCACGGTATGCAGTGAGCCCTGCGTCTGAATACGCCGCAACTTCTTTTGGAATTAAGGTCTTGGGCAACTTCACAATATTTCGAGCAGATGTTTTGAGCGCCTCCGCATAACCACCATCACAATCAACGCCAGGAAAAGAGCCATTTTCGCCGTGCATGTCGTGTCCACGGCGGCATGCTATGCAGGTACCACCAGTAATCTTGGGATGAACGATTACTGGATCGCCTTTCTTGAGGCCTTCGACTTCATTGCCGACATCCTCAATCCAACCAGCGTTTTCATGACCCATTATTAGAGGTAGTAATTTACCCTCGGGATCAGTCGCTTCACGCCAAACTCCCTCGATAATGTGGAGATCTGTGCGGCAAACCCCAGCACCACCAATCCGGACGATAACGTCATTAGATTTTTCTATTTTCGGATCGGCTACATTTTCGAGATCCACCCAGGACGGAGCTTTCAAATGGTCATCGTAATATTTTAAAACTTGCGCCTTCATGTCCAACCTTTCAACAATTTCACTCACTAAATCGGTATTTTGAAAGCGAACAATGAACATTTGTGTTCACTTTTGATCATTAGCGCTTTTTTATTGTTCAATTAATGAACAACTCTAAATTTGCCGTCTGAGCTAAAAGGTATATTCTCCTGTTAACCGGAGGCGAATATGAATGCATATCCAATCGCACATAAAAGTTTAAGCTCGGCACCGACCACTCTCGAGGGTGTGGAAGATGTATCGTTAAATTTACTCAACGCGAGTTGGAGACGCAGCTCGTCCTTTGGTTTGGATCCTAATGGAAAGCCAATTGACGCGGTAATATCCGAAGCAGACCTTTCTCAGATCAATCAAAAAAATGAGCACATAAAGCAATTTGTGATGCCTGAACTGGAATTACTATACAATCAGATTGCTGGCACAAACTTCATGGTGGCTTACGCAGACAACTCTGGCGTAGTAATGAATGCTCTTAAAGATTCAGAGTTTGAGTATAGTGAAGCTGGGCGCGCAGTAATCCCCGGTTCAATTTGGACCGAACAATATCGCGGCACGAATGCTTTAGGACTCTGCCTACACACCGGATCATCACAGATAGTCGCAGGCAAGGACCATTTTTTTCGAAAGTTAGGTGGCCTGTCTTGCTTTGCAGCACCAATTTATAATTCGAGAAATGAAATTGTGGGTATGATTGATGCAACATCAGATGCATCCTCACGGCAGCAACATACACTTGCGTTGGTAAAGTTAGCATGTGTTAACGTTGAGAACCGTTTATTCACCGACGAATTTCAGCGTTGTTCAATTATTAGCTTTCATGCCAGGCACGAATATCTTTCCACGAGCAGCGTAGCACTCTTAGCAGTTGATGAACTCGGTTTTATCGAAGGTGCGAACACTAACGCACAAGTTATGTTAAATGGTCTAGATATTTCACAAAAACGCCACTTTGGAGATGTTTTTGAAATACCCTTTTCGAATGCGATTACTCGACTGAGCTCCAACGAAATAATCAGAATATATGACGTTATGGGGTCTGCTGTATTTATGGAGTTGAGTGAGTCAACAAATAAACGGATCGTGGAGCTGGGCTCGAAAGAAAGACCAAACAGCCTAGCTCCCAACGCTGGCGCCAATCCAGTGCACAAACCTTTTAGCGAACCCAAAAAAAACGAAAACCTTCAAAAATTTATTATTGAGGATAGTGGCTTTAAAAAACACCTGGATGTTGCCGGCAATGCTCTCAGTCAAGGTTTGAGTATATTCATTGAAGGTCCAAAAGGGTCCGGAAAGAAGGCAACTGCTATCGAATTACATAGACGGTTCCTGAACTCTAAAAGTTTTATTGAGATAAATTGTGATTTGCTATGCGAAGACAACTTCGAAAACGAACTGTTTGGCGATGAAGGCAAACTATCCTTCTTTCGCAACAGTCCGCCTGCGATGCCAAAAGGAAAATTACAAAAAGCTGTAAATGGGAGCTTGTTTCTAAACAGTGTGGAACACACCCCTCTGAAAATACAGAATATATTAGCCAGAGTTCTTGAAGCCAATCAAGAAGCTGCCAATGACGGAAACGAAAATAAGATTAACGCTATTTTCGTGTCTAGTCTTATGTCTATTCAAAAACTATCTGCATCCGACAACATGGATCCAATTTTTTTGGAGAACATATGCGGTGCCAAAGTTGTTGTTCCAAGTATAAACCAACGTTTGGAATTCAAGCAAATCGCAATAGAATTACTAAAGCAAATCTCGCGCGACCACAAATTTACTAAATCAGCATTGGACGTTTTAGAGCGAATGAATTGGCCAGGTCAGATAAAGCAATTAAAAAATAGAATAAAATTAATGGTTGCTAAGTCAGAAGGATTAACTCTGAGGGCTGAACTGATCGAAGGTGATCAAAATTTCATCTCAGACCAAATTATTCCATGTGCTTCATGCGCTAATTTTGCGGTAAAAAAAGAAAGCTGCATACTAATAAAGAAAACGTTCATGGACTCAGGAAATAATGTAAGTTTAGCTTCCCGCCGCCTTGGAATATCCAGAAACACTATTTATAAGCATCTCAAGAAAATTTAGTGATCGCAGGGTTCTTCTTAACGTGTTTTAGGACATCTTATTTCCATATCAGCAGCCTAATTTATCACAGCTCCGCTTTGACGACTGGACTTCGCTTAGACTGTAGGGCTGTGTGGTGCCACGCCCGAGTGCCCTCGGGCTTTGCTTCGTGAGCAAAGCCAAAGGGGATACGGATATGGAACTTGATATAGCAGCGTTAAACACCACCACCATAGATGATCTCTTGGATCACTTGCGGGTTTTGATTGGCAGACCACCACACCCCGTTCATGAGGAAGGTCCTCCACATTACGGAGCAAAAGCGGGAAACGGACATACAGCATTACTGCAATTCGGATGATGTCTGGACTGGTTTAAAGTAGAGAAAAGGAGACTAGTTCGTCATCCAAAGATGCTACAAGGCAACCCTGCCCGCTTCAGGCTAGTTTAATCTGACAGTACCCGCAGGATCTCAAACTGACCATTCGCCGCACTGTGCATTAGAATGTCGGCAAAATAAAATTGGTTTCTGTACAAGAGTATCGAGGGACCAAAGGTCATCACGATACGCCAAAATGAGGTTTGCAGGTGCCGCGTTCAATTAACGCGATTGCGCATCCAACTCTCTGCTTTTCCGTTAAATCACCCGTTATTGACCGGCTGAGGTAGTTCCCGGCCAAACGCCCGATTTCCCGAGCAGGCAAGCGGACAGTTGTCAGAGCTGGTTCCATTTCGTTCGACCCTTTGAAATCCCCGATCCCGACGACTGACAAGTCTTCAGGAATGTTTATTTTACAGGCCCAAGCTGCGTATAGCACACCCATCGCCAGAACATCATTGCCACATAATACTCCGCTTGGCCTTTGCGGACTTCGTAAAAGGCGCAGGGCTGCAGATTTCGCGTCTGCGATGCTATAGGTGCTCTCAGCATCCCAGTCCGGATTAATGTTGATACCCGCATTAAGGAGGATTTTCTGCACCCCACTGCGCCTGTGGCGCGCCCGATCATTGTCTTTGGTCGGAGGGAAGAGCAGGCCAATATCCCTATGTCCAAGACCGACAAGATGTTGTGCGGCCAACACGCCCGCCATTTTATTGTCGGCACCAATACAAGAAAGCCGTGAGGTCTCGCTATAGTTCCACATTGTCACAGCCGGAATGTTCTGACGCTCAATAAGTTCGTAGGTCTCTTGTGAATGGTCTTCGCCAATCAGAGCCAATCCATCGACGCGGTGTTCAAGGAATTTGCGCAAGGCGGCGTATTCCCGCTCCAAATCGTAACCATGCGAGGCGATCATAATGGTAAAGCCATGCGCGTCGACGCTGTCCGAGAAGGCTTGGATCACTTCGGCAAAAATTGCGTGGTCTATGGTCGGGACGACCAAACCAATCGTACCGCTGCGGATACCGTGCATCGTTTGAGCGGCACGATTGCGGATATAGCCCAGCTTTCTTACGGCCTTGTCGATCTTTTTGCGAGTCGTGGGATTGACCAGTTCAGGATGGTTGAAAGAACGCGAAACCGTTGAAATAGAGACGTTAGCTCGTTTCGCAACAGCAAAAATATCTACTTTATCCACCTTATTATCAGACATTTAGACGCCATAATTTGAGTTTTTATGAAAACATTTGCATTACTATTTTCATCACTTAACCTCAAAGGTCAACATAAAGTGACTTGGGGCGCGGCTGTATGGAATTTATCTACTACTTTGGTGATGTCTTCACACCGATCAACTTTGGTTTGCTTTTACTCGGCACTATCGGCGGGTTAATCCTTGGCGCAACCCCAGGATTATCGCCGACGATGGCAGTCGCTTTACTGATCCCATTCACCTTCCAACTTGAGGCGGCTCAAGGGCTCATCCTGTTGGGTGCGGCTTATACGTCAACTGTCGCAGGCGGTGCGGTTTCAGCGATTCTACTTAAGATTCCGGGGGCACCTGCCAACATCGCAACCACACTCGATGGCCACGCGATGGCTCTCAAAGGTGAAGGAGCAAAGGCCCTGCAGCTGTCCTTCTTATCCTCGGCTGTTGGTGGTGTTTTTGGTGTGCTCTTGTTGATCTTTCTGACGCCTGTTTTGGCGCAATGGGCGCTTGCTTTCGGTCCCAGCCATTTGTTCTGGCTTGCGATCCTCGGCGTGACAGTGATCGGTTCGCTCGACTCTGCCTCTGTCGTCAAAGGGTTGCTTTCAGGCTGTATAGGTCTGTGGCTTGCGACGATTGGTTTTGATGACATCATGGGAGCACAGCGTTTCATATTCCATCCATCTTTGGGTGGCGGCATTAACATCATCGCTGCGTTGATCGGGTTGTTTGCGATACCTCAAGTGATCACCATGTTCGCCAAGGGCCGCAAAAACGATGGCACCCAGGCTATCCAAGTGCAGAAGCATCCGATCAAGAGCGCGTTCTCGGAACTGTTTCGCTATAAGCGCGCAATGGGCATTGGCACGATAACAGGTTCGATCATCGGGCTTATTCCTGGTGTCGGCGGTCAGATTGCGGGCCTTGTGGCCTACGATCAATCTAAGAAATTCAGCCCCGGCAAAGACAAATTTGGCACAGGCCATCCTGAGGGGTTGATCGCTGCAGAATCTGCAAACAACGCGATGGTTGGGCCATCTCTGGTGCCGCTGCTCACGCTCTCAATTCCGGGCTCGCCCACGGCGGCAGTTTTACTTGGTGGACTTTTGATCCATGGCATTTTTCCAGGTACCGATTTGTTCGATAATCACCCTGACGTGGCGTGGACGTTCATCAACTCCATGCTGATCGGTCAGATCCTGATGTGTATTTTTGGTCTCTATGTGGCTGGAATGGCGGCACGGGTTGCTCAAGTGCCGCAGTCGGTGATGGCGGCGATCGTACTGGGCCTTGCCGTTTTCGGCAGCTACTCGGTCCAGGCGAGCATGGGAGATGTCTATGTCATGGCCTCCCTTGGGGTGATGATGTATTTTCTTGAACGGTTTGGTTTTTCTGCTGCCCCCTTGGTGCTTGGTTTGATTCTTGGGCCAATAGCAGAATCCAACTTCATCCAAGGCAGTATGATTGCCACTGCTACAGACGGCTTGGCACCCTACTTCCTTACCGGTGCGCTGAACCTGTTCTTGATCGTGGTTGTGGTCTTGTCGGTGCTTTATTCGGGTTACATGGAACTGCGCACGCGGCGCTACACCTCGAAAGAGGAGATTATGGGATGAGCAACTCGTCATTGCCCCGCGTCCAGCATATCATCGGTTCCGGCGTTGTCGCCGTCGTTGGCGCAACGGTCTGCTACATAAGCTATACGCAGCAGCCTTCGGAGGCATTCTTGTTTCCGCGCCTCATCGCGACTGTGTTTGTGGTTCTGGCGCTTTGGACATTTGTAAAAGCCTGTCTTGGCTGGACCAAGGTTGGGAATGGACTATCCTTGACGCAGTTCTCAAACCTTGCACCCGGCCTGATCATCGCCCTGATCTATATTTTCTGGGCGGCCAAGGGGCTGGGGTTCTACACTGCAACATCAATCTCATTTTTTATTCTGCTCAGCCTGTATGATCCAGCCCCCCACAGGGTGCTGAAATCATGGGTTAAGCGCATCATCACAACGGTCTGCTTCATTGCCGTTATGTACGGTCTCTTCGCACTACTGCTGAAAGTTTACACACCGCGAGAGATATTTTTCTGAACCGCTCTGGCGGCAGAATTCACTTAAGGGAGGAACTAAAATGAAAAATCTATTTGCAGGGGCAGCGATTGCCCTCATGGGTCTGACCCAGGCAGCAACAGCTGACGGTCATGCCAATTATCCAGAGCGCCCCATCATGATGATGGTCAGCTATGGTGCCGGTGGTGCCACTGATTTTCAGGCACGCATCGTGACTATGACATCTGGCAACGAGGATGCCTTGGGTATGCCCATCGCAATTCTAAACAAACCAGGTGCCGGTGGGCGTGTCGGCTGGAACTGGCTTGCAGGCCAAGCCGAGGCTGACGGCTATACACTGGGGGCGTACAACGTCCCTCACTTCATCGCGCAGTCGATCAAGGGCGGCGTCGAGTATAGCGCCGCATCTTTTGAGCCGATTGCAAACTGGGGTGCTGACCCTGCTGTTCTGGTTGTTGGCAAAGACAGTGAGTTCAACACACTTCAGGACGTGGTGGATTTTGCCAAGGCAAACCCCGGCAAGCTTACGACATCGGGTGCTGGTCTGTTTGTAGGCCACCACATCGCAGCACTCCAGATGGAGAAAGCGGGCGGTATGAAGATGGCCTATATCCCCACCAAAGGCGGCGGTGCCGCTGCAATGAAAGCAGTCATTGCAGGTGACGTTATGGCGGGCATCAACAACCTGTCCGACGGATTCCGTGCAGCACAGGCAGGTAACGTCAAAATCCTCGCTGTAGCTGATCTGGAACGGAACGAGTTCTTGCCTGATGTGCCAACAATGATGGAAAGCGGTCTGGCCGTGGACAATGCATCCGTGAACTTTCGCGGTGTAATGGTGCCAAAGGGTACGCCACAGGGCATCATTGACAAGCTGGCAGCGACTGTGCCGACCATGTTCGAGAACAGCCGCGTTGCGGGCAAGATGAAAGCAGGCGGATCGCCAATGAATGTGATGAATCGCGACGAAGTCCTTGCGATGTGGGCAGCGCGTGAAGAAACCTTGAAAGAGCTTCTCGCAGGCCTCTGATATCTCGCAAATAAACTTGATCTCCACCCGTGACATCGGGTGGAAATCATCCCTAAATCAATAGGATACCGACCAACATGACTGTTCTTGATGATATCGCCCAAGTAGAAGCCACAGTTGCAAGTGCGCGTGCCGCACAGTTGCGTTTTGAGGCCCACGGCTCCCAAATCAAGTACGATCGTGCTGCTCAGGCTGCTGCTTGGGCGATTATGGAACCTAGTCGAAATACTCACCTTGCTGAGTTAGCGGTGCAGACAACTGGCCTCGGCAATGTTCCCGATAAGATCACCAAAAACCACCGCAAAACCCTCGGTCTGATGCGCGATATAGCAACCGCCAAAACATACGGCATTATCAGCGAAGACACCGAAACCGGGATCACGCAGATCGCGCGCCCCATCGGCGTGATCGGTGCTGTAGTGCCCTCGACCAACCCTGCTGCAACGCCTGCAAACAACGTCATCAACGCGCTCAAATGCGGCAATGCAATCGTGTTGTCGCCTTCCCCCAAAGGCGTTCCGGCCTGTGAAGTCCTGATCAGCTATATCCATGCAGAATTCGACAAGATAGGTGAGGACCGGGATCTGGTGCAGATGGTCCGTGGCAAGGGCAGCAAAGAGAAAACCCAACACCTGCTTGAGATCAGCGATCTGATCGTCGTTACCGGATCCCAAAACAACGTCAAGCGGGCATATACCTCCGGCACACCTGCCTTGGCCGTGGGGGCGGGCAACGTGACGGTCATTGTGGACGAGACCTGTGATCTGGATGATGCCGCCCAGAAAATTACAGCATCCAAAACATTCGATAATGCAACGTCTTGCTCGTCCGAGAACTCGATCGTTGTTGTTGACGCCGTCTACGATGAATTTATGGTGGCACTGTCAAAGGCGGGCGGTGCGCGGATCACAGATGAGGCAGCAATTGTCGCCAAGCTTTGGCCCGACGGGCATCTGAACCGCTCCGTTATTGCACAAGACGCCGACAAAATGCTGCAAGCGCTGGAAATGGAGGGCACGGTACCTTCGGACACCAAGTTCCTTGCCGTCGAGACAACGGGGATAGGGCCGGATCATCCATTGTCAGGTGAGAAGTTGTCGCGTGTCGCAGCACTTTACCGCACGGCTGACTTCGGCGCCGCAGTGGATATCACCCTGCGCATCATGGCGTTTCAAGGGGCTGGTCACTCAGTTGGCATCCATACGGCAAATGCGGACCGCCCCTTAGAGATCGGCAAGCGTATTCCCACTTGCCGTGTCATCGTTAATCAGGCTCACACCTTTGCCACAGGTGGATCATTCACCAATAGCATGCCGTTCTCCCTCTCAATGGGATGCGGATCATGGGGTGGTAATTCGATTGATGATAACGTGCATTGGAAACACTTCATGCAGACCGTCAAAATCATTCGCGAAATCCCCGCACGCGAGCCGAAGGTTGAGGATATCTTTTCCGAATATTGGAAGGCTTCTGGTCAATGAATTTCTCATATGAAACGCCACCTCTAGGCACGGTGCGCGAATGGCTTGATTTCCGAGCAAAAGACGACAGAACTGCGTTTTTCTTCACCGATGGAAGTGAGCCACTCACTTGGAAGAATCTGCGCACTGGTGCGATGGAAATCGCGCAGGCCCTTACCGCGCATGGCATAGCCAAGGGCGAAAGCGTAGCGATCCTTCAGCCAAATGGGCGCGAAGGCGTTTTAGCTTTTTACGGCGCGGTCTATGGTGGGTTTCGTGCGACGATGGTTAATCTTGCGGCAGGACGCGATGCAATTGCCTACGCGCTAGAGCATTCCGAGGCGCGCATTGCCTTGGTGCATGACAGCGTTAACGAGATGTATCAGTATGCCCGACCAGATCAGATGCAACGCCTCGCGTCCTTTCAGAGCAAAGAAATGCCGCTCCACCAGATCAACGCCGCTGATCACGCTCTACTCATGTACACCTCTGGGACAACTGGTCGGCCAAAGGGTGTCGTACATACACATTCCAGCCTTTTAGCGGGGGGCTGGACACCTGCAATCGCACACCACTTAACTGATCAGGATCGTGCGCTTTGTGTTCTGCCCATCTGTCATATTAACGGCTTGTGTGTCTCGATCATGGGGGCATTGGTGTCTGGCGGTACTGTGATAATAGCACAAAAATTCTCTGCCAGTCAGTTTTGGAACCAGATCAGCACACATGAGGTGTCATGGTTCTCGGTGGTTCCGACCATCATTTCGCACTTGCTACACAGTGAAAAAAACCCCGATGCAAAAAGCAAAGCGCGTTTGCGGTTTGGACGCTCGGCATCTTCCCCCTTATCCCCCGATGTTCAAACGGCCTTCGAGACGCGCTTTGATATGCCTATCATAGAGACGATGGGCTTGACCGAAACAGCGGCCCAAATCTTGTCCAACCCCCTGCCGCCTGGAACTCGTAAGATCGGCTCACCCGGAATTGCTTATGGAAACGAGGTGACAATCCTTGCAACCGACCTGAGCGAATGTGCGGTCAATGTTGAGGGTGAAATCGCCGTTCGTGGGCCGAATGTGATGTTGGAATATCTCAGGAATCCAGAAACTACGAAATCGACGTTTCATGGTGACTGGCTGCGTACCGGTGATTTGGGACGTAAGGATGCTGATGGATACTTGTTCGTGACAGGACGCCTCAAAGAGTTGATCATCAAAGGGGGTGAGAATATCGCTCCTCGCGAGATTGACGAAGCGCTCTATTCCCACAGTGACGTGGTTGAGGCTGCAGCCTTTTCGCGCCCTTGCGAAACATATGGTGAGCGCATTGAGGCAGCAGTAAGCGTTTGCGAAGGATCGACCCTAACAGAACCCGACTTGATCTCGATCTGCATCGAAAAACTTGGAAAGTTCAAATCGCCTGACACGGTGCATTTTCTACGTGAACTACCCAAGGGGCCTTCGGGTAAGATCCAGCGGCTCAAACTGCAAGAGACTCTATAAAGATAGATAATGGATGATGCAGAGCGAAATTTGATTTCAAGACGGGACGAACGTCGGCTCCTGACCCCATGCTATTGAACGTTTGAGAGTAAACAGTCTTGCGGGGGGTTTGCCCCCCGTCAATTATTTTCAAAGAATGCGTTTCTTGATTGTTTTAAAGTTGAGACATTTGGCCCATTACAGACCCAACATTTTCATCAATCAATTGAGCGCCTTCTTCATGATTTTTTTTGCGTTCTTCCAAAACCGATAAACGTTCTTTTTTGAAATCAGCTTCATTTGCATAAGTAGTAACCGAACCATGATGATTATCGTCAACTTTGAATAAGACAGTATCCTCAGCAATCATATTTGGCTTACGGCCTCGCAACCAATCTTGGATAAAGACATCTTCTGGCACACCATCTTTCCAAAACCATTTGCTATACACTACAAACTTAGTCATCGTATTGCTCCTTTTTCAAAGAATGCGTTTCACTTTTTATTAAGCGTTAGCTGGCACATATGCCTTCATGATACGCTGGGCTGCTGCAACAGCTGGTGCATAATCTACGCACTCATGCACTTCCAGACTTGTAAAAGTTCCTGATGCATTAGCCGCCGCCATAATGCCCATCATTGTCGCTGCATCAGGCACATTGAAATCGACAATAATGTCCATTCTACCGCGCATAAAGCTTACAAAATTAACGCTACCACCAGCGGCTTCAGCTACGGCCTTAACTGCAGCCATACGGTCGGAACCACCAATTATACCCTTCGCGCCTTCTGCGTTGTAGGAACCCATCATTATGCATCTAATTGACATCCATTTCTCCTTTTTTTAATTTATTTTTTGTATCTTCATGATACATTGGGCTGAATAAATATCTACTATTAAGATTAAAGCGGTTTATCCCCTTAAATTTAAAACATAATAAATCCTTAAAAGATCAAATGTCATGCCTGGAGCTGTCAGGTTAATAATATCCAGCATAAGATTAATGGGAGGGGGCAGCCGCAATCTATGCGCTCAATAATTGTCGCCACTCAGCCAGAGCAGCGGCACGGTCTAACTTGAAATTGGTGCGTGAATAGAGATGGCATTCCTCGAGGCTCCTCACAGCCAGCCTAACCCTACACCCGGCGCATGTAGTGCCTATGGCTGAGTGGAGCGGGCTAAAGCGCGGGACAGCCCTCATATGATAGCCAACAGTGTAGCTGTAGACGACAGCGACGCGGGAGCGTGCGCGCGTGGCAAAAGAATACAGACACGTCAACTAGCTGTAGGGACGAAAATAACTATTCATCAAAATAATGAATTAAAACAACAGTTTATTTCGTTTTTGTGGCGGATCGACACTTGTCATGTCGCATGTGGGTACTGACCAAATTGCTGACTGATGCTGTTAGGCGTCATGAACTATAGATGTTTTCTAGTCTTCAAGGACAGTCCTGCGAGCTTATTGATGAAATCAGTGCTCCACTTGCCCTAGTAATTTAGGTAATTAATCGAGCAACAAGAGAGTTCACCAGTTCGCTTTCGGAATGCGCTAACGGGTCCGAAACACTGTCAGCGAGAGCCAGCATCATGACCAAACCCAGGACTGAAGTATGAATGACAAAGGCAGTCTGCCGTGTCTCCGCGGCAGAGCCATCAAGTTTTTCGGCCAAGTAGCTATACAATTTCGAGGTAGCCTGATGGATTTCGTCCATCGCTCCATCTTTGCGGCTGACTTGCGAGCCCACCTTTAACGTTTGCGGCGCTAAGTACATCATTCGAAATCGATCAAAGTTTTCCGCATGGAAAGAAACAATCTCGGTCACAAAAGCGCCAATCGCTTCATTGGCCGTTTTCACCGATTTGACCGCATCTTCTGCCGCTTGTGCTTCGGCATCAAGCCAATCAATAAACATTGCCGCTAGCAGTGCGCTTTTGGATGGAAACCAATAAAGCACGGCCTGTTTGGTGATGCCCAATTCGGCGGCCACATTGTCAAAAGAAACTGCATTTGCGCCTCCCTTAGAAAGGAGGTCCTGTGCTGCATTCAGTATTTTTTTATTCGTTTTCATTTCAGCCATAGAATTTTCTTGATCAAACGCTTGGAATAAACCTACCATTGGTAAGTGCTAATGATCAATTCATTTGATACCGTAACAAGGAGAGCAAAAATGCCAATGCTAGCTATGTGTATGCCAATCTTACCTGGCAAATTAGACCAGTGGAAAGCGATGATGGAGCAAGTCAATTCAACACCTGACTTCGCTAAGTCACGAGAGGAAGCAGGTGTTCATGAACGATCATTCTTCCAGCAAACACCAAATGGTGATTTCCTAATTATTACCATGGAAGGTGACGATCCTACTGCGAGTTGGGCACAAATTATGTCTACCATGCCGCCTGAATTTGCTGAATTTGCCGCGGAGGTTCATGGATTAGATGTGAATGCGCCACCGCCTCCGCTGCCTGAGTTGTTCTTCGACAGCCGCGCGTAGCAAATAGGTGGTTGAGGAATGTTAGATATGTAAGGCCATCCGCCTTACCTAAGTAAAATCAAACCAGAATAGGAAGTTGTCATGTTTCAAGCAGCCGGCGGCGCATTAAATTTTACCACAATTCTAATCCCTACACTAATGGCACTTTATTATGGGTTTAGGTGTCTGGTTCAAACCGACAAAGCGATCGCCGAGTGGGGCATAGGTCCCGCAGCCGAACAGATGGTAAAAGTAGCGGGCGCCTACGCGCTCGCACAAGGCATAATGTATGCAGTAATTTTACTTACGTCGCCAGCCGGAGCTTGGGAATTATTTGCGTTTTCTACAATTTGGTCTGCAGTTTTTTTGTACATTTCCATCCAGACAAACAACAGTGAATGGTCCAAGATAGAGGGTGTCAATGCATCCAACGAACCCATAATTGTAAGTGCGGTAATGTTAGCTTTGCACATCTATATTATGGCTACGATGTCCGACATTATTTATGGCTGACCCATAAATATCGTCCAAGGCGATCAATTAGAACCAATATGCTAGATTAGAGAAGTTTTGCCTTTTTTGCTCCGATTATAGCCCCCCCAAAACAAAACATTAGGGAATAAAAACATGGACCTATTAAGCCTCCAGAACCCTGTATTTCTAGTATATACAGTTGCAGCGTCTTTCATGGTCTTAAAGGTAATGGGTCAGGGGTGGATGACAGTTTACCGCATGCTCAAAGTCAATGGAGGCTGGGCAAGCCCGGAAGACTTGCGGCCGGGGATGATCAACAAAGCACCAGACGTTTCGCAGCTTGATTCCAACGACTATGTGGAACGCTCTCGTCGCATGCACCGCAATGATTTGGAGAATATCCCTGCGTTTTGGATCAGTGGGTTACTGTTTATATTTGCTGAGCCAAGCTTAATTCTCGCTCAAGTTTTACTTTACGGTTTCGTTGCTGCGCGACTTTTGCACTCGATTGCTTACGCCACACAACGTAGCCATGAAGTGCGGGCAACCTTCTATACACTCGGGTCCGTGATCGTGGTCCTGATGGCGTTATACACCCTTAGCGTTGTGCTTAACTGATCCATACACTCGCCTTTTAACCGTTCAAATATCCGGCAAGATACAGGAGAATAGGCACAATGATCTGATTGTACTAAAGTGTAATGATAGCACCAAATGAAAAATAAAGAACCCGCTTACAAGCTACCAAAAATCAGCCAAAGCACCAATCAATTTTAATATTGCACCCATGAGACCATTCATCAACTAACACTACGTCGTATCAAAACGATAATCTTCTCGTGTATTTTGTATATCTTCAAAGACAGAGTTGCAGTGTGAAGCAGTCCGTCTCAAGGCACATAATTCACCCATCAATTAGACCGTTTAGTTGTTTTTACTAACCATTCCTGCAGAACACTCATTGGATAGCCTGAACCATATCCCTGCCCCACACCATCAGTCGTCCAGCCGCCTATCTGGTCGGTAATATCTGATGGACACTGAACTGCCCTCAACCTGTCTCGCATGGAGTGTCTGAAGCTGTGCATTGTGCATCCGACTGGCACATACTGTTTCAACCATTTATTAAGTGCTGCACTCGCTGAATTAGCTGCTGTAGCTGATCCTCTGTTATACCTCGGGAAGGCAAAGTCTGATCTATTATCTGTCCCTACGATGCGTTTAGCGGCCCATAACGCCGTACCAACCAGAGGTATCTTACGTTCGCTACTGGCAGTCTTGAGATTACGCCAAGAATGCTTGGTTATACGGACATACGGCAGATCAGTATCAAGCCCAACAAAGTCTCGCTTAAGCAGCCCTGCCCCTTCAGCCAGCCTCATTCCAGTGTCGGAGATTAGGGCTATCAACCACCGCATATCGTCGTCGATCGCGCGACACTTCGATTGAATAATTCGAATATCATCTATTGGTATTGGCTTACGGACTAAGACCCCAGCACTTCGATCATGATAAACACCTATGAAGGGATTTCGAACGTCCAAGGCGTACTCTGACAAAGCAAAATTAATGACAGCCTTTAGGTAAGAGAAGTTACGGGTAATACTGGAGCCAGTAAGTCCACGAGCAACAAGCCAATCCCTGAATTGAAGCGCATCTTGGCGTGTGTAATCTGACAACTGCTTGTTACCACATAGACCAATCAAGTAATTGCATGACCTCTCAGCAGCCATACGGAAGGTCTTAGGGCGACCTTTGCCCTTCTGCTCAAGATAGACCCCCAAGGCATCCAGGAGGGACGGACAATCGCTCTGAGGCTGGTTTGTGCCTACTTTTAAGCTGCTAATCGATGTGCCCCTAACTAAGGACATACCAATCACGTCAGACTTAGCTAGTCGTAGCTGGTTCCAATACGCTTCTAACTTCGCCGAAGTAATGGAGGCTCGTACCTTAGCTTTCTGGGCTGAAGTAGTGCGCAGCCCTTGGACAATACGATGGTAAGAATAGTGATCTCGCAAATCAGACGGAACACGTCTGGAGAAGTAATAGTAACCATTACGAACGAATGTATGAGGGATAGGTTTGGTCAGCAATTTGGTCAGTACCCACATGCGGCATAACAAGTGCCGAGGCTAAATTAGTGAGTAATAACTGATGCTTATCGGGGATATCCCACTGCTAGTGAGGCAGTTTGTGGCGGATCGACAGGGATTCGAACCCTGGAGACGGTCACCCGCCTACACACTTTCCAGGCGTGCGCCTTCGACCACTCGGCCACCGATCCATTGTCGGCGGTTTAGCAAGCGATGGCAGAGGTTTGCAAGCGCGAAATGCACCCAAAACCATCAATCATCAAGGTGAAGGTAAATCCGGCGATTTCTTTGGCCTTTTTTCTCGATTTTACCAAGCCGAACTGCACCAATTTCCCCCGTGCGTTCTACGTGTGTGCCGCCGCAAGGCTGAACATCGATCTGGTCGTCGAGAGAACCAATACGCACCAGACGAATGCGCCCTGCCTCACGCGGCGGTTTGACTGTAAGCGTTTTAACCAATTCTGGATGCGCATCGAGGGTCGTTTGATCGATCCAGTCCTCAGACACCACAACGTCCATCTCGACGAATGTTTGCAACGCTTGCTCGATTATCTCACGATTTTCAGGCGTATCTGGCATGTCAAAGTCCAAGCGCCCTTTGCCAGCTCCGATCGATCCACCCGTGACACCAAAGGGCACAGCCACGGACAAAAGGTGAAGTGCGGTGTGCACGCGCATATGTTTGTAGCGGCGCTCCCAATCCAGTTCTTGTATCAGAATAACCCCGATAGGTGGCAAAGCCTTTGGCTCTGCTGGAATCAGGACGATCTCATCACCATCGCCTTTGATCGCAGTGGCGATCTGCATGGATTGATTATCCCAACGCAACTCTCCGCTGTCACCCGGCTGTCCACCTCCGTTTGGATAAAACACCGTCTTATCCAGAACAAGACCACCCTCAAGTGTATGCGCGACGACCTTGGCCTGCGCATCACGAAGATAGGCATCTTCACGAAATACCATCTCAGTCATGAATCACCTACCAAGGCTTCTGGGTTTTTGATCCAAATATCACGCTGTGCAAACGGCATTTCGATGCCCTCTTCAACAAACCTAGCTAAGATTTGATGGTTCACATCATTCTTAACCGTCAGGCTCCAATTTACGTCCCGAAGTATCATCCTAATTTCAAAGTCAAGCGAATCCGAGCCAAACCCTGAGAACAGAATAAAGGGTGCTGGATTGACCAGAACCATCGGTTGGGCCTCTGCAATCTCGCGCAGAATTCCCTCAACCTTCTTGGTGTCCGTACCGTAGGCCACGCCAACATTCATGATCAGGCGCCCAATCGTGTTGCCACGGGTATAGTTTGTAACGGTCCCACTCACCAAATCAGCGTTTGGTACAATAACGTCGGTTCGGTCAAAAGTTTCAATACGGGTCGAGCGCACAGAGATCGCACGCACATAACCGTGCTTGCCACCCACTTCGATCCAATCGCCTTCAGAGATGGGGCGTTCGATCAGTAAGATGATCCCAGACACAAAATTAGAAACGATGTTCTGAAGGCCAAAACCGATGCCAACCGACAGTGCACCAGCAACGATTGCAAGAGAAGACAGGTCAATCCCTGCCCCCGTAATTGCCATCAGTGCCGCGACAAAGATACCTACGTAGCCAATCCCTGAAACAATGGCGTTCTGGCCACCTTTGTCGATCTGTGTCTTTGGCAGGACGTTATTACGCAGCGCCCCTTGCAGAAGACGCGTGATCATATAGCCACTGGCAAAGATCACGACAAAGGTGATAAAGTCACTGGGCGACACACGACTATCGCCAACTGCAACTCCCTTGGAAAAGGCAGACCAAAGTTCGGTGAGGTCTGCAATCCGCGCGCCCCAGATCAAGGCCAACACAGGTGTTGCTGACAACAAGATAATGAAACCGACCAACACAGGAACAAGTGCTTCACGGGCAGCAACACCCTGCCCCGTAATCCAGCCGTAAACATCAGCCAAGAACTGCTGCAAAACAATAACGATGCCAAGCACAGACAAACTTAGGATCGTAGGCTCAACCAGTGCATCCCCCGCCTGACCATACCCAATAGCAGCCATCGATGGGCCAACCACTGAAAGGATAACTGCCGCGACGCCAATAAGGCGCATAATCCGCGAGAACGTGGTAACTTTACGGTCCCCGTCATCATCAACAACAGCTTGCGAGGCACTGCGCAACACTTGCCCGATGCGGAACAAAAAGACCCCAGCAAGGACATTCAGCGGGAAATTCAAAACTGGCTCTGTCACATCCGAAATCGTGCCAAAGCTGAGCAACGTATCAAGAATACTGCGCAAAACGACAACAAACGAAAGCATGTAAATGTCAGCGCGCGCCGCACGGCGTCTTTCAACACTAATCCGGATAAGTGGGTCTTCATTCTCGCTTGGGAACAAGCAATCGGCCAACCAACGCGCACCAAAGAGCAATCCGGCCCAAACTGGAAGACTGCTAACAAGCTCCTCGCCCCGCAATCCAAGCATTCTGGTTGCGACCAACGCAAACGCCAAAGCAACAACGCCTAAGAATGGGACTATCACGGCAAAAAACGAAAGAACAAAGCCCCAGACTTCTAAACCATTGCGCCCAAAGGTTCTTAAATACCTATCGAGGGCTACAACCCACTGACGGCCACGGGTCAACAAAACAGCCGCCAGCCCAAGCAGCAACAAAATTACGGGCGCGGTTTCGCGTAGGTTTTTCACCGCGGTCGCATCGCTAAACAAACGGCGCTCTGCGGTTAGGCCATTGACCGCATTAGACAAATCCGTCAGCGCAACGCCCCAGTTTCCTGGGTTAACCGGTGACGGCCCAAGGGAAAGTAATCTATCGGCCTGGCGTACGCGAATAATCGTGTCGATTTCACCGATCAGGCCATCCGCGCGGCTAAAGGCGGCCTCAGCCACCTGTACTGGTGCCTGAAGCGTGGCAAGCTGCTGTGTGATCTCGCTGCGCTGCGAAGCAATGATTGCTGGCTCTATATCGCTTTCAGGTACAGGACCCAGCGCAGCAAGCTGAGACTGCAATGTGATGATACGTTCCAAGTTCAGCAGTCGGGCTACTGCAAACTTTGTCCGAAAATTAACGACGCGCATCCGCAGTGTCTCAAACACTTCGTTCGTGCCAGCCTCGCCATCGACAGCGGTCTCCGCCCGCGTTGCTACACTTTTCCAAAGATCATAATCGATCGGTTCACTTGTTTGAGCAATCGCCACAAAGGGAACAAAAAGACACAAGAAAAGATGTAGCAGCCAACGGTGCAACATGGGTTATACGACCTCAGTAACGTCTGGAAGACTTGCTGGTTCTTCATCCAACCAAGCAGGAATTGGCAAACCTTTTTCACGCAAAAATAAAGGGTTATACAATTTGGACTGATAACGTGTGCCAAAATCACATAAGATCGTCACAATCGTGTGCCCCGGTCCCATGTCTTTGGCCAAACGCATCGCACCAGCAACGTTTACACCCGACGAGCCACCCAGGCAAAGCCCCTCATGCTTGAGAATATCAAAGACTATCGGCAGCGCCTCAGAGTCGTGAATATTATAGCTATAGTCAGGCTTTAGGCCCTCAAGGTTCTTTGTGATGCGAACCTGACCAATTCCTTCGTTGATCGAGCCACCTTCAGTCATCGTCAACTCATCTTTGGTGTAAAAATTGTACAGCGCAGCACCGTCAGGATCAGCCAAACCAATTGTCACGCCTTTGGGCTGAAGGACTTCACTCACACCAGCCAACGTACCACCCGAGCCAACTGCACAAATAAAGCCATCAACCTTACCGTCAGTTTGCGCCCAGATCTCTGGGCCCGTAGTTTCAATATGGGCTTGACGGTTCGCAATGTTGTCGAATTGGTTGGCCCAGATCGCACCATTTGGCTCTGTCTTAGCAAGCTCATTTGCCAAGCGTTCAGAATACCGGACAAAGTTATTTGGATTACGGTAAGGAGCCGCAGGAACTTGAACCAACTTCGCACCAGCAAGGCGCAACATATCTTTTTTCTCTTCTGATTGCGTTTCAGGAATAACTATAACCGTTTTGAACCCCATCGACGCACCAACAAGCGCAAGGCCAATACCGGTGTTACCCGCAGTCCCCTCAACGATCGTACCGCCCGGTTTCAACGCACCGCTGGCAATCGCGTTCTTGATGATGAAAAGCGCAGCACGATCCTTGACCGACTGGCCCGGATTCATAAATTCAGCTTTTCCCAAGATCTCGCAACCGGTTTGTTCACTGGCTTTGTTCAAACGGATCAGGGGTGTTTTGCCGATGCTTTCAGCCAAGTTATTTGCGATGCGCATTGTGGTGTCTCGTTTTGGATTGGGCAGCGTTCCACGCTGCGTTGTCGTGTTGGATTTTTTGTACCCTTGGGAGTGGGTAACCTCAAGTCAAACCGCGCAAACGATCACGATGGAAGGCCAGCCAATAGGCCATAGTGACCAAAGGGACGGTTGCGGCCTGCTGGCTTTGAACCAGCTCCATCAACGCCTCAAAGGACATTAGATGGGTTCGGATGTCTTCATTTTCAGTTTCAAGACCAGAAATTCCAATAATATCATCAGGTAAATCAACCAACCCAATGTATTGATAGAAAAACTCGGTTGAGCACCCCGGCGATGGATAAGCTTCGCAAACTTGTTCTAAATGGTTGATCGTCAGCCCAGCTTCTTCTTCGGCCTCGCGAATGGCGCATGCTTGGGGTGTTTCACCCGCGTCCACACGACCTGCTATTGGCTCCAACTGCCAAAGGTTCGGATCACCGCGCCCGAGTGGCCCCATACGCATCTGTTCGACCAACAGCACACGATCGCGTTTAGCATCAAAAGGCAAAAGGATTGCGGCATCCGTCGCAACGAACACAGCGCGCTGCAACCTGGACGTTTTGGTTCCGTCAAAGCGTTCATGTTTCAGCTCGAAAGCATCCAATGCGAAAAACTCCGTGTATTCACGGGTCTTTTTCACGACCTCAACATTACCTTTAAGGGTCGTGCTGCCATGTTTACTGGAAAGAGCATTCAAATTAGCTGTAGCGCGCGAACGGATCATCGGAAACATGCGCACAATATCGGCAGCGCTACGTTCTCCAAAGAACGACATAACTTCACGCGCAGCAATCACACTCATCGCCGCCCACGTGTCTTCCCAAGCCTGCAAGCCCCATAGCCCATCGGGGCTGACGCCATTCTTGGGCGGAAAGTAAACGTCGACCACCTGCCCATTTGAAACGATTTCGCGGCGCAGCGAATAGTCAAAGCCACCTTCATAGAAATTCAAGCGTTCTAAGTCTAAACTGCTCAAATTATTTAGAACCAAACCTGACTGTGAATGCCCAACCCTACGGCAGATCAACGGGAACGGCCCCTCCAAAGCAGCCATCGCAGCATGGTCTGGCAGATCACAAGCAACCATATCAATCTGGGCCACTGATCGCCCCAAGACGATTTCCAATAACGGGAGATGGCGCAATGTGCCGTAAACAAACAAATCAGTCATAAATCAGTGAACGCGATGCCAAATGGCTTCAATGGTCGTGCCCGCATCAATCCCACAAATCAAGGCCGTGCTCCAAAGGACTGTCGAGGAAGCCTTGATGACAAAATCAATTCCAACCGGAATGACTTCTGACATGGCCTCAACCAGGCCATCGTAATTGCCACGCATAAAAGACGGCTCATTTCATTCGCGCATTGAATAAAGATCACAACCAAAACCATCAAAAATGTCGAAGTCACACCGTTGTTGACCGCAGACATAAGGCCAAACCCAGCCCGTTTACCCATTATCACCCAACGGATAATAACGCCTACCAGCGCGCAAAGATAGAACGATCCTGATACTTTTGAGCTGTCGGGCATCACAATGTTCTCTTTTCTATTTACTTCTCATCAACTGGGTCGCTTAATCGTAATCTGCGTGACATCACAGTTCCCGCTATCGAAGGTCGCAGCGCAAGAGGTCAGGTAAAAGTTCCACATACGACGGAAACGATCATCAAAACCCATATCTGCAATCTGGTCCCATTTATCATTGAACGTTTCATGCCAACGACGCAATGAAATGTTAT
>Ga0206126_10001252_pt1 | contig 31204 bp, 23 predicted proteins | sample Helgoland_Spring_5_FD_148621 | JGI IMG/M metagenome (GOLD analysis project Ga0206126, IMG submission 148621) | Pelagic subsurface seawater microbial communities from Kabeltonne, Helgoland, North Sea - Helgoland_Spring_Bloom_20160412_1 | ecosystem: Environmental > Aquatic > Marine > Epipelagic ...
AAGGCCTCTTCAAGATAGCTTTTAAATGATCTTTTGAACCCTTAAGGCAACCCAGAGGGGGAGTTTTGGAATGGTTTAGGTACGTTTAGGGGGCTGAGATTTTTGTGGGGTGTTTGGGATTTTCTAATACTTTTGTATTAGATACATTGCTATTACTAATGAGGTAGTATGAGTAATGAATAATTTATAAAAATACATATAAAAAATATCTCCACCCAAAGAGGCAAAAGCATGCGTATCGATCTTTCTGTTAAATACTGGTTAAATATTGTTTGTATTTTGGTATTAATTCCTTTGAGCAGCCTTGCGTTATCAAGCTACACCAAACTCGATGGTCCCGCTGCTTTGGCGTTGATTGATGAGAATGGTCATGCGGAGATACCTGACAGCTACACTAGTATTGGCTCATCGGCTTTCCAAGGCAGTAATATAGTGTCTGTAAATATTCCAAACACGATTACTGCAATTGGTGCCAACGCTTTCAAGGGAACTTCATTAACATCGGTTACGATTCCAGACTCGGTCATTACTATTGGTGAGTCTGCCTTCAGACAATCTAAATTAGAAACTGTGTATCTTGGGAATTCTGTTGAGACTATTGATACATGGGCTTTTGGTCAAACTGATATAACATCAATAATTATTCCAGATTCTGTGACATACATTGCAAGCGCTGCATTTCATCAATGTGAACAACTTGAAACGCTAGTTTTAGGGGATTCGGTTGAGAGTATTGGAGATTCAGCATTTTCTTACACTGATATTAGATCGTTAGTTATACCCGATTCACTTACTTTTTTTTCTACAAGTAGCTTTAACTCTGTTTGGGAAAATAATGGAACATTCTCTTTAGAATCACTAGTCATTGGTGAGTCTGTGACATACATTCCAAAAAATGCTTTTGTAAATAATCCTCTTAATTTTGTCATTATTGGTAGCAATGTAAGTGGTATTGGTGATGATGCCTTTAATGGTGTAAATGGTGATGTGTTTATCCTTAAGCCTGCGCAAGAAAATCTAGATATCTATGATTTTAGTAGCATGGCCAATGTTTATGCCTGTGATAGTTTGGATGATGCAGGCAATCCCCAAGGTTGTGAAGATGCATGGCCTGATGATGGTATTGATGTTCCTGATTGGCCAATAAATGTTTGTGATAGTGATCCATCATTACCTGAGTGTGATCCTTGTACAATTGAGCCAGAGTCTTGTGATCCCTGTGCCTATGATCCTGCATCATGCGAAGATCCTTGTGCTCTAACTGATTCTTGCAATGATACTGGTAGCGACACTGGTAGCATTATTAATTATGGTCCTGGTGCCTTTGGTGGAGCAATTGTTTCGGAAACAGATTCTATTTCCTTTAGTGAGGGTGGGGTGTTTATTTTCCCATCAGGTGCTGAAGACTGGGCAGGCTTCGCAATTGGCGGCATAATCTCTGGCACCTATCCTTTGAGCTTCATGGAAGCTGGAAGGATAACATTTACGGGTTATATTTCTGAGGGTGGGTCTGCAGATATCCGCTTCCAATTACAATTTCAGGAGCATCCAGATGTCGACCCCGCTTATGACACTGCGACAGTTACTGTTTCTGGTGCTACGCCAACCACATACACAGTTGAGATCCCATCACAGGGTAATAATACCTTTAGCTCACTGATCATGTATCTTGAGACTATGGATGTTGCTGTAACAATCACTGATGTGGTTGTAAGCACTGATGCAGATAATGTTGATTCTGCTACGCCTAATAATCAAATCATCAAAGTTACCAATACCCCTAAGGGTATCCTAGGTAAAACTGCTGTACTTGATATCGCTTACGATACAAGCGATAACAATAACCAGCTAACAGGTATTGGTATGCGGGTTCACTTTAATAGCAGCCTGCTAAGCTTTAAAGAAATCACTAACCTCATTGAGCAGGATATTATTGTGAATGGCCAGGGGCCATTTAATGATGAAGATGATTTTGATAATGACCCACTTACTGATCAATATATCTCCTTTGGTTGGGCGTCTCTATTTGGCAACTGGCCGAATGTTGAATTACCTGCCGTGTTAATGAACATTGCCTTTGATGTATCTGATGCAATTGATTTGGACATTACCACAGAGACAAGTATTAACTTTAGTCATTCAGCACTGGCATCGGGTTATCAGTTTGAGTCTGAGAGCTATAACCTAGAGCTTGTGTCGACTAGCTGGGACTTTGATGGAAGCGGCCATGCTGATGCATTAACGGATGGTTTTATGATGCTTAAATATTGCTTTGGCTTAAGAGGGACCTTCGTCACAGATTCAGCAATGTCACCCGATTCAACCATGAGCTCGGAGCAGGTTGTGGCTGAAATTGAATCGGCATTGAGCATGGCGGATATTGATGATGATGGTGAGGTTCGCCCTCTAACAGATGGCTTGATGCTATTGCGTTATCTATTTGGTCTAAGAGGTGACCAAATCACAGCATCTGCTGTAGGTACAAATGCTAATAGAACCTCAAATGAGGCAATTGAGGCTTATTTAGAGGCCTATATGCCTGCGATGTAAGTCATTGCAATTAGAACCTAAAAGGCTCCCTCGGGGGCCTTTTTTGTGCATTGTCTAATGTCATTATGAATATGAAATGTATATAAGCGACAACCACCTTCAGGTGAATACAAGGATGGGTCCCCATAAGGAAGTAATACATCCATTCTGCATAGAAATAACTGCCGAAATAATGGTGGGACCCCATAAGGAGTAAAACTTTCAAAATATTATATTTATAACCTTTTCTCTAACACGCCCCATTGGAGAATCCAATCTTTCTAAACACCCCCATTGGAGTAATATATTTTCTCATAAATATATAAAACTGATTGTGGTCATGCCCCATAGGAGAATCAAGTTTAATCATTTCAATTAAGTAATACCTACTCCGTAAGAGAAACTTATTTAGAAGCCCCATATAGGGATATATGTTCTTTATACAGAACTATATCCATAAATACACAAAACAATTTCCTTCATCACTAATCACAGCAACCCTTATTTTTTAGAGTTTTAATTTCTCAAAAATCAATTTAAAGCCAGTATCTATATGGCCTGTAGAGGCATGCCTGTAAGAAAGAAGAAGGGATTACATACAAAAGGATTTAAAATGACAAACACGAACATTCAAATTGTGGACTCAGTCATGGGTTCAGGAAAGACAACATCAATCATTGAGCACATCAACTCAAGTTCTAACCCAATAATCATTATTGTTGAAAGACAGTCTGAGGTAGAGAGATTGTCTAGTGCATGCCCAAGTCTTACTGCACTTTCTGACGTATCTAAAGAGGAAAATATCACAAGATTAGATGCTCTTGAGCTTATTGCAAGTAAGGGTGAGTCTATCGTTAGTACTCACCACCTCTTTAAGTTCTGGAGTGACTACTTTCTTAACTTTGCTGAGAAGTGGGGTTATGAATTAATTATGGATGAAACTTTGTCTGGTGTTTTGTCTAGTGTAGGAATAAAAAGTGATGACTTAAGAAAATATGTTGATGATGGATACATAGAGGCATGTGCTGCCAGTAAGCTAAATAAAGTAAAGTTAACCAAGCCACTTCACTCTAAGTATGGTGATGTAGAAAATAAAATCACCAAAAAAGATTGTTATCTTTTCAATATGTCTAACGATGAAGACGACCCACATTATCAGCTAATTGAAGCACCTCGTTCAGAGATGTTTAGTGTCTTTAATAACATAAAGATACTTACTTATAAATTCGCTGGTAGTCTTCTAAGGTGTTATTTCGATCTGCACAGCATCAGCTATCAAATGATGTCTATCCATGATGGCCAAATAAGTAGATACATTGATCTACATGGAGCGAATTTCATAGACAAATTGCATATCTATGATGGTAAATATAATCAAATTAGAGGGCAGAGTATTGGCTCTGAAACATGGATTAAGAATAAAAGTAACCAGCTTGATATGAGCAAGCGATTACGGAATGTTTATTATTTCTGGGGGGAATTTGGGGTAACAGGTGAAACCTTTCTGTATACCACGCACAAAAATTATCAAAAGAAAGTTCATCCAAAAAACAATACTGGACTGAAAAACAAACTTAATGAGAGATATGCTGATTCAGACGAAAGAGGAACTATGACAGGCGAGGAGAGAAGAAAGGTGTCTTTTCTTTCTCAGACTATAAGAGGTACAAATGATTTTAGTCACAAGAAGTTTATGGCTTTCACGTGTAATACCTTTTTGAACCCTCAAATAAACCAATTCCTTAAACACCATGATGTTGAACTTTATGAGGAGCCCTATGCTTTAAACCGAATGATTCAATGGTTGTGGCGAGGATGTATAAGAAATGATGAAGAAATGTATGTCTTTATTCCAAGCAGGAGAATGCGCCACCTCTTCCTCAAGTGGTTAGGTTACACAGAAGCAGAGCTCTTCTAACCCCAAACACCCCACAAAAATCTCAGCCCCCTAAACGTACCTAAACCATTCCAAAACTCCCCCTCTGGGTTGCCTTAAGGGTTCAAAAGATCATTTAAAAGCTATCTTGAAGAGGCCTTTAGGATTGGTGGGGATTGTTTAGGGGTCTTTAGTGTCTTTGACAGTAGACAAAATAGTAGACAATTTGAGGCCCTTGACAGTGAACCAAGGTGCTGTAAGTATATGATTTATCGTTAGCCAGCAAGGTTAATGGCGCTGAAAGTAGGACATGACTGCCTCCTTCACCGCCAAATTGCCTCCTTTTTAGGGGGCTTTTTTGTGTCTAAAAGAAACTGTAGGGTGAGAGCCCTCGCTGGTTCGAGCCGAGCGCAAACACGAAGTGATGGCGACCCGAAGGGCGAAGGCTTCGCCTGACTAACCCCCCCCTAAACTGCCAGTTTTTTGGTCCCTTTTCATGATAGAGGATTCCTTTTTAACATATATTCCTAGACGTGATATTGATGGGGTCCTGTGTAAGAAACTATTTTATTTACAATCGGATCGACTACATCTGCTATGTTTATTCTCGTAAAGATATGTATTGACAAGCTATAGTTTGGGTTGTAATTTGACTATATACAAATGAATAGATTTTTGAATTTTATAAATGAAATTTCTCTTATTAACAGTAATTAGTATTTTTTTGGTTGCTTGTGGTGGTGGCGGTCCCTCTGATGATAGAGTGAATGAATCGCAGAGTTATAATAATGATGACTCAAGTGACTCAAGTGACTCAAGTGACTCAAGTGACTCAAGTGACTCAAGTGACTCAAGCGATTCAAGCGATTCAAGCGATTCAAGCGATTCAAGCGATTCAAGCGATTCAAGCGACGTAGCTCAAGTTGTACCCCCGCAGTTGAGCTTTGAGATGCCTGATAATATTGCAAACGAATGTGAATTCAATGTTCAAGTAATTAATTCAGCTTCTACAAATATTTCTAATATCGATTGGTATATTTCAAATGAGAGTTCCGAAATATTGATGCAAGGGACAGTAAATGATGGGAATATTAGTGAATTAATTATCGAGGATTCGGGTATTCATACATTAACAGTCTCAGCGCAATATGGCGAAGAACTTGAATATGAATATTCTGATCAATTAATTGTTTATGAATCGGTTCCGAAAGATATTAGGGCCACTGATTACATTGTAAAAAGTGGTGAAACTCAATATTTATGTGAAGATGTGAATATATGGAACGATGCAACTTTAAAATTGGAAAATGGCTCCAGTTTGGCCTCAGTGGATGAAAATCTTAAAACCATGCTAATGTGGGGTAATGTGGAAATTTCAGGTAACACAGAAAATCGTGTTTCAATAAGTAACATTAAACTCGAAAATAGTTTCTCTTCAACTAAGACTGAAGTATCGGTTGCTATCTCGTACGCTGACTTTATCAATAATGCAACGATTGAGAACTACCAAGGTAATACAGATATTTATTTTTCCTCCTTTGATAGCCATTTTTATCAAGAAGATGAAGGCACTTTACAGTACAACGTTTTCAAAAAAGGTCTAAGTATTAAGCCTGATGGAACAGTAATTAAGAATAATGATATCTACTGTGATGGATTAGAAATGTGTATGTTGGTACGTTTTTATGGGTTTGGTGGTACCTTTTTGAACGCTATACCTACTATTGAAAATAATAATTTTTATAATCCTGCCAAAAACTCTATCACATACAATAATGACTCTTTTACTCAATACGATATTAACTTAAGTAATAATTATTGGGGTGAAATGACATCAACAGAACTCGATGATGTGTTTTTTGACGCAAATGATACGCCAGACAAAGCTCACATATTTTTATTTGAACCCATGAATAATAGTGTTAACGATACCACAGGTATTTCCAGTTCAACTGATTCAACGGATTCAACGGATTCAACGGATTCAACGGATTCAACGGATTCAACGGATTCAACGGATTCAACGGATTCAACGGATTCTAGTGAAAAAAATAGTGATAATTCAAATGAAGAAAATAACTTAGTAAATCCTGTAGTTAAAATCATTGCAGAAGAATCATTTTGTAGTCCTTATTGTGAGTTCACATTGCCTTATTCATCATCAGGTGCTTTAAGTGCGAGTGTTATTGGAAAATCTACTTATGTGATTAAAGATTTCAAAATATTAGCTGTTGGACAGGATTTTACAATAGTAAATTTAGTTGCTAGTGACACTTCTAATAGAGTTGAACCTTTTATTGAAGGGCTGTCTAACAATATGATATTGAGTGATGGAGTTGAAGTGGAATTTAAATTGGTAACTCCGCTCACTGGGGGTGTATCTGTTGAATTGTTATTTTCATTTGAAGTTTATGAAACAGGAGATAAATTTATCTTCACACGAACATTTAGCAGTAACTAACTTAATTATAAAATCACACCATTTGAGATGAAGATGATAATAAAATGTCACTTTCTGAAAATTTTGAGAATAAGAACCCCCCGTTGGTTCTAGCCGAGCGCAAAGCGCGAGACATCGCCTGCACGAAGTGATGGCGACCCGAAGGGCGAAGGCTTCGCCTGAGTCATCCCTCCTTCACCGCCAAATTGCCTCCTTTTTAGGGGGCTTTTTTGTGCCTAAAAGAAACTGGAGGGTGAGAACCCTCGCCGGTTCGAGCCGAGCGCAAAGCGCGAGACAGCGCCAGCATGAAGTGATGGCGACCCGAAGGGCGAAGGCTGCGCCTGAGTCATCCCTCCTTCACCGCCAAATTGCCTCCTTTTTAGGGGGCTTTTTTGTGTCTAATAGAATCTAAAGGGTAATTTCCATTGCTTGGTTATACCTATGTTTCAAAACAAAGAGCCCCTGTAAAAGGGGCTTCAAAAATATTTACAAAAAATTTATTGATTATTTTTTTTTAAAAACAAGTAGTAGATAGAGTATAAATTAATAGCCACCAACCGCCTTAAGTTTCGGTTTATGAATAATACCAAGTGCCTCACCAAAATCATCGCAAGCAGATAGAATCTTATCGAGTTGATCCTTAGTTACTGTGCTGGTGATAGAAAAACGTAGTAATGATCTATTTTTAGGCGTTGCAGGTGCACAAAACACTGACCCAAAAATATTCCTCGCTTCTAGTTCATCACGAATTTCTTCAGTTATTTCTTCCTTACCACCTTCCAAGGAAACTATTTGTGACTTGCTAGAGACATAAATCTTTCTTTTAAGAAGCTCATTCCGTAAGTATTTTGATTTATGATGTAGTTTATACCTGCGATCATCACTCGCAATGATTACGTCCAATGTCGCATTCAGGCCAGCAATTTCATAGGGTAGTAGAGCAGAGCTAAATATGGCGGGATGTGAGACATATGGAAACCAATTGGCTACAGACTCTGCACATAAAACAATACCTGCTCTGGCCGCGAAGGTTTTGGCTAAGCTGGCAGTTATAAAGTGCACCTGTTCGGTTAATCCTAGCTCAGCAACTAAACCAGATCCTTTTGGACCATGGGTACCCAAGGAATGCGATTCATCAACAACAAGAACGCATCCATGGCGAGTTGCCAATTCAGCAATTTCTTTTAACGGACAAATATCTCCGGTTGTGCTGTAAACCGAGTCGACAATAATGATTCCATGCCCATTCTTCTTAATCAATTTTTCCAGAGAATTTACGCTGTTATGTCTAAAGGGTAGAGCTTTTGCACCGGTACTTTTAATCCCTTCCCAAAGTGACATATGAGCATAAAAATCCACATATACATTAGTGTTCTTATCTGCAATGACTTGCATAAGACCGACATTGGCTGCCCATCCAGATTGCGAGAGAATAGCTTTATCATAACCGGTGAATTCTGACATTCTTGCTTCAAAATGAGTTTGTGCTGAATCTTCGTGTAAAAAAACTGCTGACATCACAGCATCTTGATTTGTATCTTTAAGATTGTTTATTTGTGCCTGAATGATTTTTGGGTTTTTAGAGATACTCAGATAGTCATTACTTTGCAGAACTAATGATTGACTTGTAGGTGTCTTGCCCAGAACAAGAGGTTTTCCATTTTTAATACCAGTAGAAACACTGGAGCTATAAAACTTTACCTTTTCTCTCAAAAAACTGGGAAGTGCTTTGTCGGCAAATTTTTTTGTGGTCTCTCTATACTTGTTTCTAGGGGCATTGGGTACAATTTGTAAGTTCATTTTTTCATCCTTTAAAAAGTTAGTTTAATTACGCATATAATTACTAAAAACTTTTGTATTAATAAATTGTGATATGCGGACTCATTAATGAGTTTATGAATCTTGTGAGGTAATTTCCGAAATATAAGGGGTTTATTTTGAAAACTATGGAAAGGTTTGTCAGCGTACTGGAATATGCCGAAACAAATTTGATTTATATTGGATTGTTGGGTGCTATTGGGTTTCCAGTTTATTTTGTAGTTTGGGAATACCTTCTACCACAATCCTATGAAAACTTATGGTTCAGGCTTTCTTGTAGTTTTTTATATATACCTTGGCTTTTTTATCAAAAATACTTCTACAGAATGAAGGCCTTCTTTTCGATCTATTTTTTATTTTCAATGTTTTACAGTTTACCTTTCTTTTTTAGCTTTATGTTTATACAGAGTGAGTTTTCGCAAATTTGGGCGATGTCACTGATTTCAGCCTTTTCAATTTTGATTATTGTTGTCCACGATTGGGTGTTAATAAGTTTAATGGTTGTGTTTGGACTTGTTTTTGCATATCTGATTGCAGTCTTCATTGGCACACCCGTGATATGGTCAAATTTTCAGGTTGAATTTTTACCGATTTATTTATTTGTATTGATTGCATGTACGTTAGCAAGTCATCGAAATAAGCTAGATCGACAGCTAAAAGCTAAGAATACTATTTCGTTGGCCGGCTCAATCGCCCATGAAATGCGTAATCCACTTTCACAGATTAATGGCACCTTACATTTTGTAAGCAGTCAAATATCAGCCTTGGATAAACAGTTACTGTCCTATTTAAATGACGCCAATTTAGTGGTTAAAAGTGGTTTACAGGTAATTGATATCACCATGGATGCCATTAATGAAAAACCTGTTAATGAAGATGATTTCCAGCTAATCTCGGCCAAAAATATTTGTTTCGAAGCGGTCAATGACTTTGCTTATAAAGATGAGGAACATGCTGCTAAGGTGTCATTAAAGGGTGAGGATTTTGATTTTCTTGTGGATCCGGTATTAGTTAAATATGTGCTGTATAACCTAATTGGCAATGCGCTTCATTATGTGAAGACTCTCCCTGAATCTGAAATTGTTATTTCACTTTTTCCTGAATCCCGTCAAATTCATATTCGTGATACTGGTCCTGGTATTGAGAACTCGTTTATACCAAAATTATTTGAAAGTTTTAGTACCTCTGGAAAACAGGGCGGGACTGGTTTGGGGCTAGCTTATTGTAAGAGAACCATGCTTGCCTTTGGCGGTGATATTCATTGCGAGTCAGAACTAGGAGAATACAGCAATTTTATACTTTCATTTCCTGAGGTTTGGCCGAAAAAAGCCAAAAAAGTTTTTGCCCTTGGGTCGCTTTGATCTGACTAGGCGACTTCTTTTCCGGTTGCTATTTGCAGTAATTCAAACCACTCCTCACGGCTTAAATCGAATGAGAGCGCCTCTGAGAGTCGCTTGATTCGCTGAAGATCATTGCTCCCCATAATTGGCATAATCGTCGCTGGATGCCTAATAAGCCATGCTGTGGCCACTGAGGATGGCTGTACGTTATAACTTTTGGCGATGCTGTTAAGTTTTTGCCATAGCGGCGTTTGCTTATCTTTAAACAGCGCCCCGCCCCCTAGAGGAGACCATGCCATGGGAGCGATTTTGTGTTGTTGCAAATAGGCGAGGTCACCATTGGTGAAAGCACTATTGTGTAAAAGACTGATTTCTATTTGATTGGTCAGTAAACGGTTTTGGGTGCATGATTGAAGCAGATCAATATCCCAGGGCTTAAAGTTCGATACGCCAATTCCTTTGACTTTGCCGCTTGCAACTAATGCATCAAGGACCGCTCCAGTCTCCTGTGCATCCATTAATGGGTCGGGTCGATGAAGTAGCAGTAGGTCAATCTGATCAATTGCCATTTGGCTTAGTGAGCGCTCTACAGAGAAATTTATATGCTGGGCTGATGTGTCGTAATGTTTGACCCTTTTATCGCTGTAAATGCCAATAGGAGCCACTATGTCGCACTTAGTGATAATCTCCATATTATCCCGCAAATGAGGCGCCTGTTTTAAGGTTTCACCTAGCAGAGCTTCAGAACTATAACCACCATAGATATCAGCCTGGTCAAAGGTGCTAATACCCTGGTCGAGGCAGGCTTCAATTTTACTTTGCAGTTTTTTGGAAGAAATATCTTGGTCATCGGTATGACGCCATAAACCATAGATAATTCTGGATACCGACAGGCTATCTGAAAGGGTAATTCGTTGCATAGAGTTTAACCTTTAAGATATTTATTGGTTTTGCTGATTCCAGCTAAGACATTCATCCAGAGTCACTCCTGAGCCGCCAAAAATATCCAGAGCACTGCCGATGGTTAAATCAACTCGACCATTTGAAAGCGACCGGACTAAATCTAAGTCATCAACAGTTCTTGCACCACCGGCATAGGTGCAGGGGACTGTGGATATTTCACCGAGCAGCTGCACTAAATCTTGGTCAATACCTGCTTGTAAACCTTCGACATCAGCAGCATGAATCAAGAATTCTGTACAATGTTCTTCTAGTTGTGAGAGTGTTTGTTGAGTAATCGCCGTATCAGTGACTGTTTGCCAGCGATCGGTGGCAATCATCCAGCCATTATTAGTTTTTCGACAGCTAAGATCTAAAACCAAACGCTGTGCGCCAACCACGGATTTTATAGCATCCAGTCGTGACCATGAGAATTGCCCATTTTCGAATAAATACGAGGTCACAATCAGATGGGAAGCGCCGGCATCGAGAAATTCACGGGCATTGTCAGCGGTTACCCCTCCGCCATATTGCAAACCATTGGGGTAGGCGGAAAGTGCTTCTAGTGCTTGTTGTTTGTTGTTAGCCCCAAGGGAAATAACATGACCGCCTTTAAGACAGTGCTGTTTGTAGAGTTTTGCATAATGATCGGCACTGTATTGGCTAACAAAGTTAGTTTCGGCACCACTATTATTGAGGCTGCCGCCGACTATCTGTTTTACCTTGCCCTCATGGAGGTCTATGCATGGTCTGAATTGGGTCACAGGATATCTCTTATGGGGTTAACTTTGAGGCTAGTATAACTAATCTACAAATGCAGGTCTTCCCAGTTTTTCACAGATAAATTGACTAGCCTGAGAGAGTTTTTGTAAATCGACTCCATGCGCTATATTTAGTTCGTCGAGTAACCTTATTACCTTTTCTGTTGCCACATTGCCCGATGCGCCCTCGGCATAGGGACAGCCACCCAGGCCAGCGACTGAGCTATCGATAGTGCTAATTCCCATAGATAGAGACTGTTTTATGTTATCAATAGCACGCCCATAGGTATCGTGCATATGCATGGCTAATTTTAGGGGGGCAATGGTTTTGAGTAGCTCGGTTAAAAGTCTTTCAGTGATTTCTGGTGTAGCGACGCCAATAGTATCGCCTAGGGAGACTTCATAGCAGCCCATGGATAATAGGGCGCTGGCAATATCCTTAATTCGATGGTTATCTACATCCCCTTGGTAGGGGCAGCCAGCTACACAGGATATATAGCCCCTAACCCTAATATTTGCCGATGAGGCTTTTTGGATAACCGCTTCAAATTTAGCGAGACTTTTATCTATACTGCAGTTGATATTTTTCTGGCTAAAGGCTTCACTTGCCGCGGCAAAAACCGCCACTTCGGTTACATTGCACTCCATGGCACGTTCAAGCCCACGCATGTTGGGCGTCAGCGCGGTATAGACTGATTCACTGGCCCCTAGCTGGTTAAACACTTCATCACTACCCGCCATCTGTGGAACCCATTTGGGGCTAACAAAACTACCGGCTTCAATATTTTTCAGTCCACAGCTAGCCAAGCGTTCAATGAGTTCGACTTTAGTGGCGATATCCAGACTGACAGCTTCATTCTGAAGCCCGTCGCGGGGCCCAACTTCAACGATTTTAACGGCGCTGGGGTAGCTCATGGAGTTTACAGGCTGTTATAGCTGCCACGGTAAAATAGCAGGGGATCTAGTTGATTATCTGAAAATTTAAGAACTTCACCGGTAATAATAATATGATCACCGCCTTCATATTGCTGGGCTGTTTTACATTCGAAGCAGGCGCTGTAGTGGGGGAGTATTGGAGTGCCTGACAAACCCTTGGTGCATTGGATATTGGCAAATCGATCTTCGCCCGTTGTCGCAAACAGATTAGACAGGTCCTGTTGGTCGGCGGCTAGGATATGTACTGCAAAAGACTCAGCGGCTATAAAATCATCGAAACAATTTGCAGATTTACCAATGCTCCATAGGATGAGCGGGGGTGTTAAAGAAACTGAATTAAAACTATTGACGGTCATGCCGACTTTTTGGCCGTCTTTGCCTAGCGCGGTAATAATAGTTACTCCTGTTGCAAAGCTGCCAAGAGCATTACGAAATTCAGTTTGGTTAAAGGGTTGTGTCACGCGTTGATACTCCTTGAGTTGCGCTACTGGTCCATCTAAAAAGGTAAATGGTTTAAGTGGGCAATAATGAAATTAATCTCCGGCGGTTGCAAGTGGTTTATAGGCTTGCAGCAATTTTAGTTCCCTGTTCGATCGCTGCTTTAGCATCCAGTTCACTTGCAGTTTCAGCACCACCAATTAGGTGGAACGGTTTTTCAAGGCCCTCAACAAGCTCGGTTAATGGATCCTGTCCTGCACAGACAATAATATTGTCAACAGCGAGTGTCTGCTGTTGATCATTTATTTCTAGATGAAGACCTTGGTCATCAATACGTTGGTAACTGCATCCATTGATCATTTTTACATTTTTTTTAGCCAGACCTGCTCGATGAATCCAGCCTGTGGTTTTGCCAAGCCCTGATCCAACCTTGGATGTTTTGCGCTGCAGTAAATAAACTTCTCTGGGCGATGGGTCGGGTAGGGCACTTACTCCCTCAATACCACCCCGTGCATCTAGGGACATATCAATGCCCCATTCTTGCATGAATTTCTCTATATTCTCGGCACTAGACTGTCCCTGATGGGTGATGAATTCTGCGGTATCAAACCCAATTCCCCCAGCGCCTAAAATAGCCACTCGGTTGCCCAATGGCTTTTTGTTGGCAATAACGTCGATATAGCTCATAACAGAGGAATGGTCTATACCCTGTATATCGGGTTTTCTTGGAGTAATACCTGTGGCAATAATCACTTCATCAAATAGGCTTTTATTGAGTTGTTCTACATTAACTCGGGTATTCAAGTTAAGGCATATATTGTTTAGCTCAATTTGTTTCTTAAAATACCTCAGTGTTTCGTGAAATTCTTCCTTACCGGGTATCTGCTTGGCAATATTGAATTGCCCACCAATTTCAGATGCGGAATCAAATAATGCCACTCTGTGACCTCTCGAGGCTGCGGTTGTAGCGGCGGCAAGGCCAGCCGGTCCTGCACCCACAACGGCAATATCTTTGATTTGCTTGGCGGGTTCAACAACTAACTCGGTTTCGTGACAGGCCATTGGATTAACTAGGCAGCTACTAACCTTGCCTAAAAACACATGATCCAAGCAGGCCTGATTGCAGGCAATACAGGTATTGATTTCATCAGCTCTATTTTCCTGAGCTTTCAAAACAAACTGTGGGTCAGCGAGAAAGGGTCTTGCCATAGAAATAATATCTGCATCTCCACGGGCTAAAACCTGTTCGCCAATTTCAGGGGTATTAATTCGGTTGGATGCCACCACTGGAATAGAAAATTCGTCTCTAAACTTAGCCGTGACCCAGGTAAAAGCCGCTCGTGGAACCTTAGTAGCAATGGTGGGTATTTTTGCTTCATGCCAGCCAATACCCGTGCTGATAATGGTAGCGCCAGCTTTCTCTACAGCTTTACCTAGTTGAATCACTTCTTCGGCAGTGCTGCCGCCTTCAACAAGGTCGAGCATTGAGAGTCTGAAAATAATAATAAAGGCTTCGCCAACGGCTTCTCTAACCTGACGTACCACTTCAATGGGAAGTCTAATCCTATTTTCATAGCTACCGCCCCAGCGGTCATCGCGTTTGTTGGTTCTGGCGGCTATAAATTGATTTAAAAAGTATCCCTCTGAGCCCATAATTTCGACACCATCGTAGCCAGCTTTCTGTGCATTAAATGCAGTAGCTACATAGTCATTAATCTGTTTGACCACTTCTTCATCGGTCAGTGCTTTAGGTTTAAATGGGTTAATAGGGGCCTGAATAGCTGAGGGTGCCACAAGATTAGGTGAGTAGGCATAGCGACCCGTATGCAAAATTTGCAGGCAGATCTTGCCATCTTCTTTGTGCACGGCATCCGTGATGAAACTATGGTCTGCAATATCTTGCTCAGTTTGTAAGTTTTTTGTAGCAGAATGGGTGCCGCCTTCGGAATTGGGGCCAATGCCACCGGTAACAATTAAGCCAACACCGCCTTTAGCGCGCTCTGCAAAAAAGGCAGCCATTCGGTGATGGCCGTTCTTAGATTCTTCAAGACCAGTGTGCATAGAGCCCATAAGAACTCGATTTTTAAGTTGGGTAAAACCCAAATCAATTGGGCTTAGTAGGTTTGGGTAGTTTTTATGTGTCATGGGTTAAACCTTATTTGCAACAGTTTAAGAGATGCTTTTTTAATAAGATTACGCCAGCATTTTGACAGTGTCAAGATTGATTGATATATTGGTTTTATGAAAGCATCCACCTCAACCAGCAAGCCCTCTGCTAAGTATCATCATGGCAATCTTAGGCATACCCTTTTAGCTGCAGCTAAGCAGATGATTGCCGCGGATGGCATAGAATCTCTGTCGCTTCGTAAACTTGCTGATAAAGTCAGTGTTTCTAGAACTGCGGCCTATCATTATTTCGATGATAAAAATGATTTGCTCTGTGCTATTGCTTCAGATGGATTCAGGCAGTGGCAGCAATTACTTAAGCAAAGTGAACAGCAAAACCAAACAGAACGCCAAAAGTTTGAACAATACCTGGTTAATTACATGGTTTTTGCCACCCATCATCCGGAAGAATATGAATTGATGTTTGGCCGCTGTATTTGGAAACAAGCTCAGTGTACGGAAGAATTACAAACTATTGCCCACGGTACCTTTCAGCATCAGGTAGAAATGATGGCGTATTGGCAATCTATTGGCTTGGTTTTAGGGGATAACCCTCTGCGTACCGCGCAGATTATTTGGGGTACATTACATGGTATTGCCAAATTATTTATCGATGGTGTTTATGTTGATGACACCCGAGCTGAAGAAATTGTTAAGAGCGCACTCCCCATGTTTTTGGTGCCTAAAGACTAAAACATTGGTTTTTTTAAGATTTAGCTAAAAACTTTGTTTAAAACTGAACTATTTGGTTGCCGAATATAAGTTGCTGTGGCAGAATTGCCGCCTTTTTCACGTAGACCAAAATAATGGGCAAAAAAAGCCCGATAGTTAAGTTAACGTGATGTATTAGTTTTTTGCGAGTGTGGCGGAATTGGTAGACGCGCTGGATTTAGGTTCCAGTGGGGTGACCCGTGAGAGTTCAAGTCTCTCCACTCGTACCATTTTAAACAATATCACCCTGTGGTTTTCAGGCTAAGCCTGTCATATTCTTTGAGTGGGGTGACATTCAAGAGGTTTTTTCATGCAGGTTTCCATTGAGTCTAGCAAAGGTCTTGAGCGACAAATAAAAGTTGTTGTTCCAGCAGACAAAGTTGAAAGCGAAGTAACTCAGCGTCTCCAAAAGGCGACTAAGACAGTTAACATCAAAGGTTTCCGCAAGGGTAAAGTACCCTTAAATGTTGTTAAGCAACAATACGGTAAGGCTGTTCGCCAAGAGGTTGTTGGTGAGACTGTTAACTCGAGTTTTTACGAAGCGATTAAACAGGAAGACTTGCAACCTGTAGGCCAGCCCAAAATTGAGGCTGTGGTAGATAATGCCGGACAGGATCTTGAATATACAGCGGTGTTTGAAGTTTACCCAACGGTTAAGCTAGCTGATCTTAGTAAAGTCTCTATTACTCGTCCTGTAGCTGACATTAATTCTGAAGATTTAGAAAAGATGATTGATGTACTTCGTAATCAACAGGCTTCTTTTGATGAAACAGATAAACCTGCAGTTGACGGCGATAAAGTAAATATTGACTTTGTTGGTACTTTGCGCGGCAAAAAAGAATTCCCCGGTGGTTCAGCTGAGGGGCAAGACTTAGTGCTTGGATCAAACAGCATGATCCCTGGTTTTGAAGAGGGTCTAGTGGGCGTGAGCGCCGGCGATGAAACTGATTTAAAACTAAAATTCCCCAAAGACTACCATGCTGAAGAAATCAAAGGTAAGACGGTAACTTTCGCGGTTAAGGTGAATACAGTTTCAGCAAAAACATTGCCAGCATTAGATGATGACTTCTTCGCGATGTACGGTGTTGAAGCAGGTGGTGAAGAAAAATTCCGTGAAGACATCGAAGCTAACATGCAGCGTGAACTTAACAATGCAATTCGTAACAATGTTAAAAACAGAATCATGGACCAACTTTATACATTAAATAAAGTTGATGTTCCTCAGGCTTTAGTTGCCAACGAAATTGTTCAGCTTAAAAAGCAAATGATCCAACAGTTTGGCGGCGGACAAGAAATTGATTTGAATATGTTGCCAGACGATATGTTCCAAGCTAAAGCTAAGCGCCGTGCGTCTCTAGGTGTGATTGTTTCTGAGGTAGTAAAAGTTGAATCGCTAACCCCAGATGATGCTCAGGTTAGAACTCGTGTTGATGAAATTGCTTCAACCTATGAGGCCCCTAAAGAAGTGGTTGATTACTACTACAGCAAACCAGAACTACTTAGCTCAGTTGAAGCGGTTGTGTTAGAAGATCAGGTCACAGAACTTGTGCTTTCGAAAGGTAAAGTTAAAGAAGAAAAACTTTCTTACGAAGATGCTGTTAAGCCAGACCCAGAGCCGGAAGCTTAATAAAAAACAGGTTGTACAGGTCCAAGTAGATTGTCGTATACTGCATAATAATGTGCTCGTTTTTTCGAGTTACTCCGTATATTGATCAGCGAGGACCTAATGACATTTCAAATTCCAAATAACAGTCTAGATAATTTACAGGGTTTAGATACCCAAGCCAGTGGTCTAGTACCCATGGTGGTTGAGCAATCTTCCCGTGGGGAAAGAGCCTATGATATCTATTCTAGACTGCTCAAAGAGCGTGTAATCTTTCTAGTTGGCCAGGTTGAAGACCATATGGCTAACCTTATCGTCGCTCAAATGCTTTTCTTAGAGTCAGAAAATCCAGATAAAGACATTCATCTGTATATCAATTCGCCAGGCGGTTCTGTGACTGCAGGCCTATCAATTTACGATACCATGCAATTTATTAAACCTGATGTCAGTACCATGTGTATTGGGCAGGCGGCTTCTATGGGTGCCTTTCTTTTGTCGGCAGGTGCTGCTGGTAAACGTTTTTGCTTACCTAATGCTCGCACAATGATTCATCAACCTAGTGGCGGTGCTTCAGGTCAGGCAACGGATATCCATATTCAGTCTCAAGAAATTTTGAAAATTAAAGAGCGTCTTAACAGTATTATGGCTGAGCATACTGGTCAGCCGGTTGAGAAGGTTCAGCAAGATACCGAGCGAGATAACTTTATGAGTGCTGATGAGTCCAAGGCATACGGACTTGTAGACGAAGTGCTCACTAAACGATAATAATGGCATCTTCCTAGTTAGATGCACAATAGAATTAAATTATTAATATATAGGCTCCAGAAATGAGTGAAGATGACACGGTAAATGACGGCGGTAAACTGTTATTTTGTTCCTTTTGTGGAAAGAACCAGAATGAAGTCAGACGCTTAATTGCAGGTCCATCGGTTTATATCTGTGATGAGTGCGTTGATCTTTGTAACGACATAATCACCGAAGAAAGTCAGGCTCCAGATGAGCAAGAAACCTCTGGCTCTCTGCCTGTGCCTACGGAAATTAAAACTACACTCGATGAATACGTGATTGGTCAAGAACGTGCTAAGAAAATACTTTCGGTAGCAGTTTACAACCATTACAAGCGACTTCAGGCTTCCAAAACACATTCTGAAATTGAATTGGGTAAAAGTAATATTCTTCTTATCGGTCCTACGGGTAGTGGTAAAACTCTGTTAGCAGAAACCCTCGCTAGATTGCTTGATGTACCGTTTACTATCGCAGACGCAACCACATTAACCGAAGCTGGTTACGTGGGTGAGGATGTTGAAAATATTATTCAGAAGCTGCTGCAAAAATGTGATTATGATGTCGATAAAGCACAGCGTGGTATTGTCTATGTTGACGAAATCGATAAGATTTCTCGCAAGTCAGATAACCCATCCATTACCCGCGATGTATCTGGTGAGGGAGTGCAACAAGCACTGCTCAAGCTGATTGAGGGTACGGTTGCCTCTGTACCCCCTCAGGGAGGCAGAAAACACCCTCAGCAAGAGTTCCTGCAGGTTGATACCTCTAATATCTTGTTTATCTGTGGCGGTGCCTTTGCTGGATTAGAAAAAGTTATTCGCGAGCGCTCGGAAAAGGGCGGCATCGGCTTCAGCGCTGAAGTTAATAGTAAGGATGATCGCAAATCTGTGGGTGAAACCTTACTCGACGTTCAGCCTAGCGATTTGATTGGTTATGGTTTAATTCCTGAATTTATTGGCCGTTTACCCGTGGTAGCCACTCTAACTGAGTTGGATCGCGAGGCATTGATCAATATTCTTGTAGAGCCTAAAAACGCACTGGTTAAACAGTATCAAGCGTTATTTGATATGGAATCTGTTGAGCTAGATCTGCGTGCTGATGCCCTTGAGTCAGTGGCTGAAAAGGCGATCGAGCGCAAAACAGGCGCCCGTGGCTTACGCTCTATCCTAGAAACCATTCTTCTCGAGACCATGTATAAGATTCCATCGGAAGAAAATGTGATCAAAGTCGTTGTTGATGGTTCAGTGATCGAAGGTGAGAACGAACCCTTGCTTGTCTATGAGCAAAAAGAAGCTAAAAAAGTGGCTTCCGATGAATAACCAATAATTATTAGTATTTTTTAATAATTTAGTGATTAAAAGTGCCCTATGGGTACTTTTTTTTCGTACAATTTTTGTAACATTGCACTTTTCCCTTTTTTGGTAGTTGCTTTATGTTATTCAGTCCCCATATAGTTAGTAGATGAGCCATACTTACTTAAAGACAAGCTTTAAGATAGGTCAATAAGCCAAATTTTTACAATCATGTTTTTATGATGTCGAATTATCGATAGGTCAGGAGAATTATTAGATGGATTCCCAAAACTCAGATACTGAGCCAAAAGTATATCCCTTACTACCTTTGCGGGATGTGGTTGTATACCCGCACATGGCAGTCCCATTATTTGTAGGCCGCGAAAAATCCATATTGGCGCTGGAAAAGGGAATGAGTACTGATAAGCAGGTTGTGTTAGTCACCCAAAAGGATCCTGCGGAGGATAGCCCTGCGCTCGATGATGTCCATCAAATAGGTACTCTGGCCACTATCTTACAACTACTTAAGCTTCCTGACGGCACGCTCAAGGTTTTAGTTGAAGGCTCTAGTCGAGTTAAGTTAGTCAATCCTGTTGAGGGTGAGCAATTTCTTGAAACACAATTTGAAACCTTGGCTGTTGAAGATCAGGATGAAAAAGAAGTGGGTGCGCTTTCTCGTGCCACTAAAATGCTATTTGATCAGTATGTTAATTTAAACAAAAAAATACCTTCGGATGTCATTACTACGGTCAATGCTATTGAAGACAAAGATCGTCTTGCAGACACCATTGCTTCACATATGACCCTGAGTCTTACTCAGAAGCAAGAGGTATTGGAAATTGCTGATCTAGCCAAGCGCTTTGATCATCTTATGGGCTTGATGGAAAGCGAAATTGACCTCGCTGAGGTTGAGCAACGCATCCGCGGTCGAGTTAAAAAGCAGATGGAAAAAAGCCAACGCGAGTACTATTTGAATGAGCAGATAAAAGCCATTCAAAAAGAGCTAGGTGATGAAGATGGTGTTTCTGAAATTGAGCAGTTAGAAGGGAAAATTGATGAAGCTGGCATGCCTAAGTCTGCATTCGAAAAGGCTAAATCTGAGCTTTCTAAGTTAAAAATGATGTCGCCTATGTCGGCTGAAGCCTCAGTGCTGCGCAACTATATAGATTGGATATTAGGCGTACCCTGGAAGAAACGCTCAAGAGTAAAGCATGATCTTAAAAGTGCAGAGAAAACGCTGAGCAAAGATCACTATGGTCTTGAAGAGGTTAAGGAGCGCATTTTAGAGTATCTTGCTGTTCAGAAGCGCGTGAAAAAATTAAAAGGCCCGGTACTCTGCTTGGTGGGCCCACCAGGGGTTGGTAAAACCTCCTTAGGTGAGTCAATTGCCAAGGCTACAGGGCGAAAATTTGTTCGTATGAGCTTAGGTGGTGTGCGTGATGAATCAGAGATTCGCGGTCATCGCAGAACCTATATTGGCTCATTGCCCGGTAAGATTATTCAAAAATTATCCAAAGTAAAAACCAAGAACCCCTTATTTTTACTGGATGAAATCGATAAGATGGGTATGGATCATCGTGGAGATCCCGCCTCTGCGCTGCTTGAGGTGCTAGACCCAGAGCAGAACCATACTTTTAATGATCACTACTTAGAAGTTGATTATGACCTGTCAGAGGTGATGTTTATCTGTACCTCTAACTCGATGAATATCCCCGGCCCTCTATTAGATCGTATGGAAGTGATACGAATTCCGGGATATACCGAAGATGAGAAGGTAGCTATTGCTGAAAAATATCTTATTCCTAAGCAGTGTAAAGCCAACGGATTGAAAGCCAATGAATTAGAAATTGATCAGGATACATTGCGTGATGTTGTGCGCTTCTATACTAGAGAAGCCGGTGTGCGTGGATTGGAGCGTGATATTGCTAAAATATGCCGTAAAACGGTCACCAAAAACGTTCGTGATAATACTGATGAGTCAGTATACCTTAAGCCCGAGGGCTTAGAGGACATGCTGGGCGTACATCGCTTTGATTATGGTCGTGCTGAGGCAGAAAATCAGATTGGACAGGCCACTGGTCTTGCTTGGACTCAGGTGGGTGGAGAACTGCTTAATATTGAGGCCTCTGTAATACCTGGTAAGGGTAATATGGTTAAAACAGGTTCCCTGGGCGATGTTATGCAGGAGTCTATACAGGCGGCACTGACTGTTGTTAGAAGTCGGGCGCAACAGCTAGGTATTAGGAAGAATTTCCACAGAGAGCATGATATCCACATTCATGTGCCTGAGGGTGCAACCCCGAAGGATGGACCATCCGCTGGTATCAGTATGTGCACCACGCTGGTCTCTGTTTTAACAGGTATACCGGTTAAGTCGACAGTGGCCATGACCGGTGAGATCACATTGCGCGGTCAGGTGCTGAAGATTGGTGGGCTTAAAGAAAAACTACTTGCGGCGCACCGTGGCGGTATTACCACAGTGATTATTCCTTATGACAATGCACGCGATTTAAAAGAGATACCAGATAATATAAAAAATGATCTGGAGATTTGTCCGGTTAAATGGATCGATGAAGTCCTTGAAATTGCACTCGAAAACCCACCTAAGGCATTGAGTGAAGAGGATTATAATCAGGGCAGTAAGGTCGAAAATGGCATGGAAAACAACTTAAGACCAAGTACACACTAGGCTGTAGAGCAAATTTTTTTTAAAAGTTAGCTTGACCCGATCAATTGCTATTGGTATAAAGTTGGTCAGAGGCCGTTAATTACCATAGTTTAAGCCAAATAAATGGTCAAAGTCTCAATAACCGGACAATTTAATTTCAAAAAAAAAAGGGGAACATTGTGAATAAATCTGAATTAATCGACGCTATCGCTGATTCTGCTGACCTATCTAAGTCTTCTGCTGCTCGTGCTCTTGACGCTGTACTAGGTTCAGTTCAAGGCGCTCTTGCAAATGGTGACCAAGTTTCATTGGTTGGTTTTGGTACTTTTTCTGTTAAACACCGCGCTGCTCGTTCAGGTCGCAACCCACAGACTGGTGCTGAGATTCAAATCAAAGCTTCAAACGTACCAAGTTTCAAAGCTGGTAAAGCTCTGAAAGACTCTGTGAATTAATAAACAAACTTTACTAGTCTTTTAGAATAGTAAGGAACTTGTTTGAAAAGGCGCATTCCATGCGCCTTTTTTTAATTTGGAATAGAAAAAATGTTACTAGATTTTAGAAATAACCTCCGCGGTGTTGCTTTCGGTATCACAATCGTAATCGCTCTTATCTTTGCTTTAACTGGCACAGGTTCACTCTTTTTAAGTACACCAGACTCTGAGTCTGCGATTGTGGTTAATGGCGCTGACATTAGTGAAAGAGAAGTGAATCAAGCCACAGCCCGTGAGCGTGCAAGAATTCTTAACTCAAATCCTGATATGGATCGCAGCTTAGTTGAAGACGAAGCATTGCGACCGCAGGCTATGCGTCAACTTATCTACAGAGAGCTTCTTATTCAGGCCGCTAAAGCACAGGATCTCGGTGTAGATCCAGCGCTAATTAGCGACTTAATTTTGGATATAGAGCAGTTCCAAACTGATGGTAAGTTTGATGAGGATCGCTTCCGCTACGCTATTCGTAGCCAAGGTTATACCTCTAGCTCAAAATTTACTGAGATGCTGGCGGATCAATTCCTAGTCGAGCAGCTCTCCAATGGCATTATTAACTCAAGCTTTGTTACTGATTCTGAGTTATCAACCCTGATAGCGCTTGCTGAGCAAAAGCGTAGTTTTGACTATGCTCGCTTGGCGTTAAAGCCGTTTAAAGATGCGGTTGCCTTAACTGATACTCAAATTTCTCAGTATTATGAAGAAAATCTATTGCAATACATAACAGAGCGAAAGCTTTCGATTGAATATATCGAACTGAATTCGGCTATGTTATTGCAAGATCAAGAGGTTACTGAAGAAGATATTCAGGCGCGCTTTGAACAGGAAAAACAATCAGCGGATGATAGTTCATCACTTCGTGCGGCACATATTCTGCTAGGTGATGCTAGCGCTGAGCTGATTGCTGAAGTTCAGTCAAAAATCGATGCCGGTGATGATTTTACTCAGTTAGCCAAAGACTACTCAGAGGATGTAGCCTCTGCAGAAAATGGCGGTGATCTTGGCTTTACAAGCGGTAACACTTTCCCTGAAACTTTTGAAGATGCGTTAGCGGCTTTAGACGTGGGCCAGGTATCTGCGCCAGTGGAAACAGATTCTGGTACGCACTTTGTTAAGTTACTTGAAATTGAAAAGACAGAGTTCTTATTTGAAGAGCAATCTGAACGCATCGCGCAAGAACTTAAGCAAGAAGCTGCCGACAGCCTCATGGTAGAAAAGCTTGAAAACCTTAAAGAAATGGCATTTAACGCGGATAACCTGCAAGAAGTTGCTGAAGATTTAGCCCTTGTAGCTAATGTTAGTGAGCCATTTACGGTGAATGGCGGCGCAGGCATTGCTTCATCTTCGGCGGTGGTTAATGCAGCCTACAGCGCTGAAGTGGCTGATGATGGCTATGCCAGTGAAGTACTAGATTTAGGTGATGACAACTATGTGGTGTTGAAACTTAAAGAAGACTTCCCATCGAGACAGCAAAGTCTTGAAGAGGTTAAGGCTAACGTGACCAGCAGTCTAACAAACTCAATTGCTCAGGCTAATATTGATGCCAAGGCTGAAGAGATTCAGGCGCGCCTAACGGCTGGCGCATCTATTAAGGCTGTGGCCGATGAATTTGATCTAGAGATTACCTCGGTAGACGCCGGCGCGCGTAACAATGCACAGGTGGATTCAGAAGTGAATGCCTATGTATTTGAACTACCAACGCCAAGAGGTGCAGAAGTTAAAGACGGCTTTAATACCGCTAACGGTGATTTTGTTGCAGTACAGCTATCTGAGGTTGTTTTGGCTGACACTAACGCTGTTGAAGAGGCTCGTGTTGAGCAGATCCGTTCAATCGTTGAAGCATCGACCCGCAATAAAGAGTTTTCTTCTTACCAAGAAACATTGATTGATCAGGCTAGCATTAAACAATAATCCTAGCTAGTAAGAAAAAAGGCATAGCACCAGTGGCTATGCCTTTTTTTTTGCCATTTTTATTAAAATTTACCAATACTATCAACTGAACTTGCCAATACTGTCTATAGTTTAACAATAGATTTAGCCTAGCTTGATTTGAAAGTCTTTTAATCAGTTAATTACCTATTTACTTGAGAGTCAGTCACCATGGATTGGTATATGGCGGTTGTGTTATTTGCCGCAGCAAATACAGTGACACCCGGTATTAATAATATGATGATTATGTCATCGGGGCTTAACTTCGGCATTAGAAAAAGTATTCCCCATTTATTGGGCATTCTAATTGGCTTCCCTTTAATGTTTATAGCTGTTGGGGCTGGGTTTGTTTCGGTTATTTTAGTGGTGCCTGAATTACATCTATTGATTCAGGTAGTGGGGGTGCTGTATCTGTTGCATCTTGCATGGCTGATCGCTACTTCGGCTGATATAGTTGATGCCTCAACCGAAAAGGTCATTGGCTTTTGGCAGGCGGTGGCTATTCAATGGGTTAACCCCAAGGCATGGGTTATGATTACTGGCGCCTTTGCCGCCTTTACTAAAACAGATTCCGATCCCTTTCTACAGGTTCTATATATTACCTCTGCCTTTGTTATTGTGGGCATTCCTACTATTTGCGCTTGGCTATTTTGTGGCTCATTACTCTCCCGTGTATTAAAGCGCACTAAATCTAGACGGCTATTTAATCGCTGTATGGCGGGATTGCTGGTAATTTCTATATTGCCGATTATTTGGGAGTTAAAGAGATTTTTATAATAGGACGGACTTATGAATTTTACAGAGATTGCTAAAAGTTTCAGTGATCAAGAATTTGGTACTTATTTATTCGTGTTTGCAGTACTTTTTTTATTTAAAAGCGATATTTCAAAACTCCTTAGGAGGATTAATATAAATTATGGAAACAAAAGTTTAAATATTGATAGTGTGGTTGATAGGCAAAATAAGAATTTGGAACCAGTAGATAATTTTAACAGTGTTTTTGGTGATTCCATTGAGATAAAAAAACGACAAGACATGATTCATAAAGATCTTAATTTAATGAAATTGGAAGATAAAAATAAAACTATTGACTTACTGGTCAAACAGCTGGCCGAAGTTCAACACGGTTTATTATTTCAATTGGTTTATCAAGATATTTTTGGTAGTCAAATTAAACTATTAAAAAAGTTAAATTGTTCTCCAATAAATCAAGATGATGTTAATGATCATTTTAAAGCTGTGAAAGAGGAGTATTCCGATGTTTCAAGGGCTTTTGGTCTTGAAGATTACCTAAAATTTCTTATAAAAATTGAGTTAATTTTTCAAAATGATAAAACTTATTACATTACTGGAGTGGGTAAAGATTTTTTAATTTGGATGGCACGTTTTGGAAAGCAAGAAGATAAGTATTTTTAGTTTTTAATAAATAAATTTCTTTAAAACTTAAAGGAATTATGAACCATCATTTTAACGAAGAAATTAAGTGTTTTAGTGGTGCTCGCGAGCGTAAACGTAGCATGCTCTCCGTCGAAGCGAGCATGTGCCAATAAAACGTTTAAGATCGCGTTAAAATACTAAATCCGCAATGGATTAATATACAGCGTTAACCGTTGCCCAGGCTGTAAATACTTATTCTTATCCAGTTTATTCCACGACGTAATATCAGAAATCTTTAGATTAAATTTCTTGGCTATTAGATACAGCGAATCACCACTGCGAACCTGGTAGTTAAGCTTTCTTATGGGTGTCGCCTTAGGATTGCTAGGCGCCTTAATAAGCAATACCTGACCCACATTAATTAAGTTATTGGTTAAATTATTTGAGCGCTTTAGATTGCGAACAGAGACCTTATGTTTTTCGGCAATTTCAGACAATGTATCGCCGGCGACCACGGTGTAGGTTTGGGTCTGTAAGGTCTTATATTCTGTTAGTACCGCGACTTCACCATTGGGTGGTATGCGCAGTATTTGACCAACCCGTAAAAAATCATTTCTTAGGTGATTGGTGCTTTTAATTTGGGTCGTGGTCTGTTGGTAACGCTTGGCAATATGCGACAGGGTATCGCCTGATTGAACAATATATTCTCGGTACTGAGCCCAGGTTGATGGGTCAGTGGTGGCTAGGAAGTCGCTGAGCACGCTACTCTTATCAACCGGCAGTAAAACGCTGTAACCGGTCTTAGGGGGAGTCACAGAGCGTCTATAAGCTGAATTGAGTTGGGTAAAGATGACTTCATCAACCCCAGTGACTTCGATGATTTTTGTGAGTTCGATTTGCCCGGGAAGTTCGACAATATCAAAAAAGCTACTGTTTTCGATTTCAGGTAATTTTATTTGATGTTTATCAGCATCTTTAACAATACTGGCAAGGGCCATCAGTTGCGGTACGTAGTTTTTTGTTTCTCGGGGCAGTCGCAGTGACCAGAAATCGGTGGTTTTGCCGAGGCGACGGTTTTTGCGAATAGCTTTTCTTACCGCACCTTCACCTGAGTTGTAGGCGGCGAGGGCATGCATCCAGTTGCCACTAAATTGTTTGTTGAGGTAGGCAAGGTAGGTTGCGGCGGCGGCTGTGGATTGCACCACATCGCGACGGCCCTCATACCAGCGACTTCTTTCTAGCCCTAATGAAGTTGCTGTAGATGGAATAAACTGCCATAGGCCTACGGCATGACTTGGGCTATATGCTAGCGGATCATAGTTGCTTTCAACAATGGGTAATAGTGCCAGTTCTAGGGGGAGATTGGCATTTTCTAACTGTTCGGTGACGTGGAACAGGTAGGGTGTTGAACGCTTAAATAATATATTGAGATTATGCGGGTTCTTAAGGTAGCGGTTGAGTTGCTTATTAGCTGTATAAGGAAGCTTTTCAGGTGTAATTTCAAAGCCATCGCGCAAACGTTGCCACAGGTCCATGGGGGCTTCAGGCTCTTGCTGTTCAATATTGGCTTGTTCCTCTGACTCAGTCGTCAAAATTTGCTCAGATAGCTGTTTAGAGTCTTCTAGTTTTTGCTCTTCAAGCTCTGCGGCACTTTTGGGTAGGGTTTGGGTCGCGTTTAGATCAATAATTGGGGCTTTTTCAGCTGCCGGTTGATCGTCTAATTTTGAGGTTTTGATGTTATCTTCGAAGGGTGCACATCCTACAAGCCTAAGACTGATAACCAGCAGGCAGAGGTAGAATATGTTGGTTTTCGACTTGGGTAACAGCATAGACTTAAGGTAGACCTTTTTTTTAGGGAGCGGGATTGTAACGATCATCGTCGGTATTAACAACAGAACAAAAAATATGAAGCTCTTTTTAATGCTTAATCCGGTAGGGGATTAGTTTGGAACATGGTAGGATTTAATTTATTATTTTTTATTAATGATTTATGAAATTTAACCGCGCACTGTTTACCTCAATATTTTCTAAGTATCTGGCTATTAGGCCAGAGTCTCGGGCGTTGGCGCTGGAGAGCTGGAAAAGCCAGCAGTTTGGTCAGTATTTACTGGATGCTGAAAAACAGCTTTTGGCACGGGACTGTGCGAATCTGTCGGGCTATCGGCTTATGCATTTGGGTTTAACTGGCGCAGGCTGTGCATTGGAGCCTTTTGCTCAGTTACATCAGTTTTATATTCGTCCTTCGAGTGGAGACTTAACTTTTGATTGTAGTTCTGCAGTAGCCAACTATGAAGATTTGCCCTTACCCTCCGATACGCTAGATGTGGCGATTATTCAGCATGCTCTGGAGTACTCAGAGTCTCCGCAAGCGGTTTTGTCGGAGGCGGCAAGAGTTTTGGCGCCGGGCGGGCATTTGATTCTTTGTGTTTTCAACCCTCTTGGACCTTTGGGGCTGGTTAAATGGCCTATGCGGTTGTTTACCCGTCGTCCTGAGTATGATTTTTTTGGGCTGAGAAAGTGCCGTATCCACGATTGGCTGTCATTGCTTAATTGCGAGGTGACGGGGATGCAGAATGGCGCTTATAATTTACCTGTTGAGCGTAAAGGTTGGTTGGAGCACTGTTCTCTTTGGGAGCGAACCTGTCAAAAGATCGGCTTTCCGCTGGGTAATTTTTATATGATTCATGCCGTCAAGCGTGTGGCGGGCGGAATAAGAAATACATCGACCTCTTGGCGGCCCTTAGCGGCTGAGTCTTATGGCACTAAACGTGAGTCGATTAATCAATCAACAACAGGTAATACAGAATAACAATGAAAAGCGTAGAAATTTTTACTGATGGTGCCTGTAGAGGTAATCCTGGCCCAGGTGGTTGGGGTGCACTTTTGCGCTATGGCGATAATGAGCGCTCGCTGTGGGGCGGGGAGCCAGATACCACCAATAACCGTATGGAATTGATGGCAGTTATTCAGGGGTTGATGGCTTTGCAGAGATCCTGTGAGGTTCAGGTCACATCCGATTCCACCTATGTATTAAAGGGTATTCAGGAATGGATGCCAAATTGGAAAAAGAAAGGCTGGAAAACTGCCGCTAAAAAGCCGGTTAAAAATGCAGATCTGTGGAAGCAGTTAGATGAGTTAGTTGTGCTGCATAGTATTGATTGGCAATGGGTTAAGGGCCATAGTGGCCATAGAGAAAATGAAATAGCTGATCAGTTGGCCAATCGTGGCATTGATGAGCTAGATTGATAAGTTGGATTGAGTGAACCCATGAGACAGATTGTTTTAGATACAGAAACTACCGGCCTTGAGACCTCTCAGGATCATCGTATTATTGAAATTGGCTGTGTTGAGCTAGTTAATCGTAAGTTGACGGGCAAACACTACCATCAATATATTAATCCTCAGCGAAAGGTTGATGAGGGTGCCATGCAGGTGCATGGAATCACCGATGAATTTCTTAAAGATAAGCCACTCTTTGCAAACATTGTGGATGAGTTTTTGGCCTTTGTGGGTGATGCGGAACTAGTGATTCACAATGCGCCCTTTGATGTGGGCTTTATTAACCATGAATTATCCAAGCTGACCAAATACCCCAAGTCGATTGCTGGACTCTGCTCAATTATTGATACTCTTGCCGTAGCCAGAAATAAACATCCGGGTCAGAGAAATAATCTTGATGCCCTGTGTAAGCGTTATACGGTTGATAATTCGCAGCGGGATTTACACGGCGCACTATTAGATGCTGAAATTTTAGCGGATGTTTACTTGATCATGACCGGTGGTCAGGTCAATTTAAATATTAACGATCAATCCAGTGCCGACAAGGACTCTTCAGACGCCAGTTCGGGGGTTCGCCGGCTCTCTGTTGATCGTTCACCCCTTAAGGTTATTAAAGCCAGTGACGCTGAGCTAAGCAGTCACCAGCAGAAACTCGATACCATTAAGGATGCCAGTGGCCAATGTGTTTGGCAGGATACGACTCAGTAAGTTGATCTATGTGCGCTTCTAAGGTGGATAGCATACTGCCTACCAAAATACCTCATCAAACTCAGCAATTTCGACAGTTAGCGTCGAAACTTGTGCCTGCGGTACTGAGTCGTGATCTATATCGCTTAACCCAGCAATTACAAAAAATTGAGCGCATTGCTGACAAGCCAAAGGAGCAGGCTTCACTTTGGGAAAAATGGTCGACTGCAGTGGCTAAGTCACAGGACTGGGTGGAAAAACGTACAGGCTCTTTTCCTGAGATTAGTTTCCCTGACCTTCCGGTTAGTGCGCGAGCAGATGAAATTCGCGATCTCATTCAAGAAAATCAGGTGGTGGTGATTGCCGGTGAAACGGGGTCGGGTAAAACCACGCAGCTGCCTAAAATTTGTCTTCAGGCCGGCTGTGGGCGACGTGGATTAATTGGCCATACTCAACCGCGTCGAATTGCCGCTCGCTCGGTGGGCAGCCGACTGGCTGAGGAGCTGAAAACTACTCTGGGTGATAAGGTGGGTTATCAGGTGAGGTTTTCTGATCAGTCCAATCGCGACACCCTAATTAAGCTGATGACCGATGGTATCTTGTTGGCTGAGATACAACGCGATCGATATCTGAGTGCCTATGACTGCATTATTATTGATGAGGCCCATGAACGCAGTCTGAATATTGATTTCTTGTTGGGTTATTTAAAGCAAATATTACCCAAGCGACCGGATCTGAAGCTGATTATTACCTCAGCGACTATTGATGTAGAAAAGTTTTCTAAACACTTTAATGTTGCGCCTGTGGCTGAGGTTTCGGGGCGTAACTTTGCGGTGGATATTGTTTATGACAATATGCAGGAAAGCACCCTTGATTTGGATCGATTAATCATTGATCGATTGTTAGATATTGAGTCCCTTAAAAAACAGGGTGATGTATTGGTTTTTTTGAGTGGCGAGCGCGAAATTAGAGAAACTAGCTTGGCTATTCGGCGAGCGCAAATTCCCCATCTTGAAGTAGTGCCACTCTATGCTCGGTTAAGTCTTGCTGAACAGCGAAAGATATTTTCACCTCATAAGGGGCGAAGGGTAGTGCTGAGTACCAATGTGGCTGAAACTTCATTAACGGTGCCAGGTATTGG
>Ga0206126_10001253_pt1 | contig 31184 bp, 20 predicted proteins | sample Helgoland_Spring_5_FD_148621 | JGI IMG/M metagenome (GOLD analysis project Ga0206126, IMG submission 148621) | Pelagic subsurface seawater microbial communities from Kabeltonne, Helgoland, North Sea - Helgoland_Spring_Bloom_20160412_1 | ecosystem: Environmental > Aquatic > Marine > Epipelagic ...
CGCAGCCTCTATTACCAAACCCGGCGGCCCAATAAACCACGAAGGCGGCAAAATTGTCCCACTAAATGTTATGGTAGGATTTGTAAGTGACGCTACTGAGATTCCAGTGTTCAGAAATGCTACTAAGCCAAGCGACGTTATCACCAAGAAAAAGAAAACATTTAAAGTGCAGACCGGCCGCGATTGGGAATCTGGTTTGGGATACAAAAATGTCAAGTCTGGTATGGCGTTTCCGTTCAACGTATACAGCGCTAGCGTTGAGGTGAACTCTGGCTATAATGCGGAAGTAGTCTCAGCAGTAACTAACAGCTTGATGATAACCAATGTTCATAACGACGTTTATGGCGATCACGCGGAAGTGCCAATGCAGGGTCCATTCACTAATCATCTTGTAGGTGGTCATCAATCCCGACACATAGATATTAATGCTGGCACAGATCAACAAAACAATCGTCCAGAAGCTTGGAGAATTTTGCTTGGCACTTGCGACATCGTTCCGTCAGGCGCGATTGGTGTTGTTGGTCCAGACTACCCACCGGCAAACTACAATCCACCCGCAGGCACTGTGCCCTACCCGTACCCACACCATGGCAAAGCTTACCTATACAGAGATCACATTGCAAAAAGGCCTGTAAATATTAGAAACGTTAACACAATTCAGAATAATAAAACTGTACCAGGCAACTTCCAAGAGCAATATGAGGTCGTCAGTTCTTTTGGTGCCTTCCATAATGCCCGCGCATTCTTAGACAGTCAACCCACATTGCCACCACAAGTTGCAGATGTTAAATTTACTACTAATGTAAGAAGCATTTACGACATTAAAAGAACTGCAAACTCTCACGTTGATCTTGTTGGAGATTACAGCACTGCCTATCTCACTGGCACAGTTAACAAGACTATTGTAACTACCAGATTTGCTGCTCCTGGCGGCATTGAAGTCATGACAAAGGGTTATCTTGATTTTAAATCAACGGAGATGACGCCATATAACGCACTTTCATTTAGGAACCAAACGGTAATAAAACCGCAGCAAGGCCCTAGTGGCACTATATCCGAACCAGTTGTTGCCGGCGGAGCAACAAACATTCAAGTTTCCGATATTCACAATAAAGATTATGGGCTGCGCTCACATCTTGCACGTCACTCAGCTAGGTTTGGTAGAGATTCTTTGTTTGTTGCAAACCCAGGAGCCTCCTACGAAGAGCTTCCTTCATTCCACAAAATTAACAGAAACAGAAAGCAAATAATAAAAGCGTCTAATGAAAACAATTCAGCGTTTATCACAAGCTCTCGATTCGATAATGCATTCGTGCAAAGGCCAATACCGGCATCGGATAGACAGTATCAGTGGTTCTCCAGCTCGGTGTTGAATGTTGGTGATATAAAATATGCTGGTTATCAAAATGTGGATAGAGGTGAAGCATATAATGCATTTAGAACGTCTTCAGCAGGTATAGAATATTACTGGACATTCATTAGTGCTTCAGATGCCACCGTTAATGGCCTTTTTCAACCATCAACAGAACTGAACATTATTATAAATGATCCAATAACCGCCAGTAGTCATACACTTGGGTTCCCAAGCAGTGTAGATGTTTTAAACTACACTAACCGGGATCTTACCGGCATTACCTCTGCAAATCCAAACTATTTAAATCAACTTTTAACATCACGTAAAGCAAAATACGGATGGACGTGGAGAAAATTCCACCAACAAAATAACAAAATGTTGATAAACGATCGTAGAGCTAATAGATTAGTTATTGCAACTGGAAGTAGCCGAGAATTATCAACTCATGAATTAAGACCTTTATCAATGAAAGGTCGCCTATCTTACATAAACTTTGACTTAGCAACAGCTGGTCCAGATGGCGGCACAAGAGAGAATGTAACCCTCAAGTTCACCAACACAAATGAGAAGATATTCTTCAACGATTTAAAACTTAACAACTATTTTGAGCTTGATTACGATTTGGTAAACGAACCTTATCGCGATGCTGTGAGGGTGGCCCGCAGCGACGATGCAACTCTAAATTGGTTTTTATACAAACAAAACCTATTCCCATCATTGAAAAATGAATTTGGGGCGTTTTCGAGTAAGCGCGTCGGCTATGATAATAAATTTTGGCGTGATTCAAGAACTGAAAGAGGCACTGTAGGTAACACCCTACGCACTGCTCTCGTCGGCTTCCCAGTTAGCAAAAGTTGTTGGCCGCTTGATGCTCCTGCGAACTTCTTGACTCGAACCTTTATTAGCGGCACGACAGGTAGCTCTCAGTATAATGCAATTCCAGCAGATTACTTTAGTCGCAAACCATTCATACCTTTAAGCGGCGCAATCGCCTTCAACTTCAATGTACCTGCCGCAGGAACATTACAGAACACATATTTTAGTTACTTCAATATTGCCAATGACGGCTCTAAATTTGCATTGGTAACTCCAGCACCATTATACGCTAGAAAACATGAGCTTGGTTCTCCAAAGTCAGTCGTCTCCCCCGCGGGTGTGAGAATTCCAGAAACTGGTTCTTGGACTGGAATGTTTACTGCTGCGCATCAAATTGATACTTTTGCCGGCGAAGCTGAGTGGGAAGCCGGCACCCAAGCAGGTATCGTGGCACAATTGGCGAATCAGTCCACTTCGGGCTCTTTCTTCAGTGCTATATCTTCGTCTGTATTCTTGCCCTCCGCGTCACTCCCATGGTACAACAATTACGATGATTTTAAGAGCGATTTAAAATTAATGGCGAAAGGCTATGCGGTGGTGCCAGAGTATAGAATGAGTGAACATGTTAAAGATTATTTTAAGTTTGGAATCAACAACAAGTCTAAAACAGATTTGTTTGAAATTGTAGGTACAAACTCATCCAGCGCTAATGATAATTTCTACATAGATTATTCTAATTCTGATTTTCTTGAAAACTTCTTGGGCGTCAAGAGAGATAGCTTACTGAACGCAAAAGAAATACAATTAAGTTGCAATGCTGCGATTAAATACAACCCATATAAAGGTTTTTACCCGGCTGATCGAACAATAGATTTGGCTGCGCAGTTTACTGATTCATTCAAGGATGCAGTTGTTGTAGGACTTTCCGGTTCCGGTGGCGGAGGTGGAGTGCAGACCTTCACAAATAAATCTTTTGGTGGGCCGGCTACAATTTATGATCGAGCTGGTGGTTTTATGAAACTGCTTTTAGATCCGATAGTCTCACCTGGAATTTTATATAACTCGATAAAATCCGGTATCGCAGTGGATTATCCAGTTGTTTCGAACCATAGAAAAAAATTGAGAAGATTTTATGGCACACAAGTTAGCCAATCAACGAACAACTGGGCTCTCTCTATAACTGGTGCCGGCACGATTGACTTGGCAGTTTCGGGCGGTAATCAATATCTTGGTGGGCAATTCTGGGATAAAAGAATTCCCTTCGAAGCTATTGTCGAGCCAAGAAAATACATTCTTAATACTGTCTTTACCGATATGGAATCACATCCATCTATGAGCGTAGATTGGAAGTGGCAGTTTGCTGACGAGGGAGTTGATGCTGCTTTTGAAAGAGAAGCTGCCAGCGCCTCCTTCACTGATAACGCTGATGGGATTTACACACTAATGGCGCGTAACTTCTTTGGTGCTTGTGGAGAATTCTTCCTTCAGGATGCAGGTATTACTAGATTGGAGTCAAACACCGTCTTAGACGACATCCAGTTTGCCAAAGATAGTAATTTCGCCAACAGTCGCCCCCTATATATGGCTAGAATTAAGCTGCGCAGATCTCACAACGGCGCGCGCTCTTATGAAAATGAATATGATTCGTATAGTTCGAAAGGGGCACTTAGCTTCTACGCTGTGAATGGTGCAAAAAGAACTATTAACGGAACTCAGTCCGTTGGTCAATACTCGTTACCGCAAGATCCTCAATATAATCCTTTGTTCAAAGAAACGTTTACTATGTACAGTAGACCTACAGCATTCGGTCCTTCGTGCGCGGGTCGACCAACAGGCTCAAATGCACTCTCTGGAGCGTTTCAGTTTGCAGCAAAAGATAGCTTTAGTGGATACAATCCAGCATTTACACCGCCATATTATGATGGTGAGGCTTGGGCTGATTTAATTTTCAGACCACATGTTGTTGATAAGCTACAAGCTACTACTGCCACGCCTGAAAAGTATGATCTAAACAGAATTTTAAATGAAACAGAAGTTGTTTGCTGGCGATTTGACGCCGGTGAGCCTAGGCAAATCGGTGCTAGTGCCCTAACCGCCTCAATCCCTGTTTTGATTCCGGTAGAGCAAACACAACATAATACGGATTCTATGAACGGCACCGGCCCACGTGGTGATCGTACAGTTCCATCAATCTACGATGGCAAGAGGATTAATGTTAACTCAATGCAGCTAACTTCTAGTATTAAAATCTTTGGTACCGAAAAGGTTCTTCAACAAGAAACTGATAAATTTGGTCAAGTTATTAAAAATTCCAACAATCCAGTTGGTAATAAATGGATCATTCAACCTAAATGGGAGACACCGATGCTCAACTTCAATGATGAAGGAATACATGGCATCAGTGCGCAAAACAACACCCTAACTCTTCCAACTTATGGATCGGCGTCTGTCCCAAGAGGAATGTGGCATCAGTTCGGTGTTATCCCAGATGACCCCAATAAAGGCGTTTTCCTGGAGATTACAGACATTCCAGAGGACTGGTTGAGGAATCACTATGAAGTCCTGGCTGGAGACAGAGAAACGCCGTATAACGGCAATGCAATCAGCGCTAATAATGCTGATACAGGAGTTACTCCGTCTCAGCAAAATGAAAGAAGACTAAATCTTTACAAGCATGTTCGCTCACTATCTTCACTTTGTGGGTTTGACCAAACTAACTCAAGCGCCAAACTTGGCCAATTAAAAGAAAGCTTTGCAGTACATGAGGCAGTTGTAGCAATACCGTATGTTATAGAGGAGATTAATGAAAGTCTCAGGGAAAAGCTACCAAAAGACTCTAAGTTGAGAAAGACAAGAAAGAAATTTATTTCAATACCCAAAAGAAGATTTGGCGCTACGCGTAAACAAGAGGCTGGCTCAGCACAGGGCGACAGCTTAAACACCGCTGGTGAGTCTTTAAGAAGATTAAAACAATCAATGGAAAAATATGTATTCCCGCCTGAATTTGATTTCTTGAACAATAAAGAAGTAGATCCAATTGCAATGTACGTGTTCGAATTTAAATACGAATTTGATCGCGATGACCTTTCGTACATTTGGCAAAACCTTGCCCCCAGAGATTCAAAAGAAGTTCACTTCCAAGAGGCATCAGTCGCACACAATATAGCAAATAACGAATTAATCAATGAAAAAGTACTGATGAACGATAACCTGAGATGGATGGTGTTTAAGGTGAAACAAAGGGCCGTAACGGACTATTATGATCTCATTCCCGACCAAGCAAATGAATCAACAAGACAAGTAAAACAAGAGACTACTGATTTGAAAAAATACAACTTTGGCTTTAATTGGCCTTATGATTACTTATCTTTCGTTGAACTAATTAAAATGGACGTAAATATATTACTTAAAGATGAATAATGGCTAAATTTTTAGATAAAAAAGAACAAGTTATAGATTTTCAATTAACACCTTATGGCAAGCACCGTCTTTCTGTGGGGCAGTTGAAGCCGGCATATTATGCTTTCTTCGACACTGGTATCACTTATGACAGCGAGTATGCCGGATTTACTGAAGTACAAACCAAAATTCATGAAAGAATAAAAACTGAAACACAATTTATCGAAGGCATTTTGCTGTTTGAGGAAGCTGAAAATACAGTCCCAGAAAGCGAATGGGTGGGAGAAACTTACGATGAAGCTGTTATAAGACCCGATGGTGTTGTAATAACGGCCGGCGAACTTGAGCCCCTCGTCCCAGTACTGGGTTCATATATGGGATATGACTCAGCCGAAGGAATTTTCACCGATTATGTTTTCAGCAGCGCTGGATATAAGTACGTTCGTGATTCAACTTCTCTGTTCGACCTAGACATCGTACCAAAAAAATTCGTACCAAAACCAAATGTTTTGTCGTTTGAATCTGCAATCGGTGATGCTGCATTTGAAGGAAAAAACACGCAACATGCGCCAGCTTGGAAACTTTTGACTTGCCAAGGTGAAATCACCAATGTGGAAACTAAAGACATTACAAGATACAATAACACATCAGCAGAATTTGATAATGAAGTAGTAGAATTTAACATTCCCCAAGTTGATATAAAAGCAAACTACACCTTGGAGATTAGTAAACCTTCTGAGTTCCTTACAGAAGAATCGCCTTCAGATTTTATTAGTGAGACTTCACCATTCTTAGATGGCTCAACAATTAAATTAATAAAAAATGATGTAATGGTGTATGCCGAAGAAGTCAACACACAGTTGCTTACCGAAAACTTTGATATTGAAGTTTTTGAAATAATTGAAGATACTGGTATAGTTACTAAAGCCAGCGCTACTTTAGATGTAGGGGCTTCGCCTATAGCAGTAGGCGATACAATCACTATTAATGATGGCGTACGGTCCCAGACATTTCAGTTTATTGACAACACAGATCCAGTTTCGGCGCCCTCTGCTGGTAATATTGGCATAGTAGTATCAAACAATTATTTTCTAGGTGGCTCCAGTGCTAACAGAAAAGGAACCATTCTTAACCTGTTGTCTGCCCTAAATCAAGACGATGGTTCAACCACTAGAGGATATCCCTCTGACTATAACAAATCAGATGCTGGCGATATCGCTAAAGGCCGCTGTAGAGCTACTTACGGTGTAGGGTGTTACACTGGGACGCATGAACTGCAAATTAGCATCGATGAAAGTCAAATTGGTGATGTAGCTGCGCACGCTTTTTCAGGGGGAGCTTTCCAAATCAGGCTAACAAATCAGATAACTAGTCGCGCTGTTGATGTTAATAAGACAATCACCAGCACCGCTGCTGAAGCAAGAATCAATCCCACTGGGTTCTCAGGTGGCTATATTGCCAGTGGTGTAGAACTAAAAAGAAAATACTTTGTCGATTCAATAGAGCAGATTGTAGATGGTCTAATGATTGCATCGACAGAACAAGAAGTTAAAAACCCAAATATAACCGAAGATTCCGTTGAATATTACTTTAATGTCTTAACAGATAGCGATGTAAGTGGTAAAATTGCTTGTAGTTGTGCTAGCACATTCAATAGAGATTCATATTATATCGACATCGATTTTGACTGTGCTGAAGAGGATTTAAAAAGAGTTTATTATGATATATACGGTTCAGCAACAAGCCCAGAGGTCTGCAACCCGCCAATCCCGGGCTCATCTGACCTTGGGGCATTGTTGCCAGAAACTGATATATGCGAGGATGAATAATGTCTAGTATTAATGTAGCAGGTATAACTAAAGAACAATTTGGTACTAAAATGCCTAATGTTTTTGTTGACAGAATTACTCTAAATTACTTGGACTCGCTGGATCCTGCTGGCACCCCCCACACAGAAATAGTGGCCACTTTAACAATAAAACTCACTAAACCAGATTATATGCAATCAGGCACGGCAAGAGAGTTTGTTGAGCGACATTTAAGTAATATTTACCTATATGCGTATTTGACTTACGAGCCTTGGATCAAGGACCATTTAAATAAAAATGAATTATCTCTAGAGTTTTGGCACGTATACGGGATGTACCGAACACCTGATCAATACCCAAAGAACCGCTACATAAAAATATCGTTAATGGATCTTGTATCCGCGGACAATATTTATGAATCTATTTTACACGTCGGCCCCAATTTTGACGACGCCGGCAACGAAATCGTACAAATTAATAACATAAAAGTAAAAATGAACACCGATGCCTTTGGTGAATTTGAAATACCCAATCTTCACGAAATAGAAAATTTGATGTTTTTCACCTACACAGGAATTGAAGCGTCTGGCCCATTCACCGGCCCACCTTCAGAACGCACAGATGACGGACTGTTTAGCGAAAGATTCAGTGAATTAGACTACACTACTTCTTCGGACGCCGCGCACCTTTCGCACATCTTAGAAAAATTGAGTTCTAACTCTTACTTTAGTGATATATCATATTATCATGTTTTAGACAAAAACAGAATAGCAACAAAGTTTTTCCAAGCTTATGTTAGACCTGATGGTACACCGTACTTCGACGAAGTTTTACAATCCACTAACGGCAAATTTTACACTACTGACAACTATTCTTTTGATAATATCAAAACAGATATTGAAGCTTTAATAGAAATGCACAACGCTTCGCGTGAAGCTGACACAAGTCTAGATACAAACATTAAAAATTTAGAAGCTATTATAAATGCTTCGAGTAACAAAACAGGCGTATTGACTCAACTTTCTAATTATCGCGCGACATACCCTGATAAATCACCAACCAGTTTGTCGGGAACATTTTATGCCGAGTTTGTAGTTGCATTCGCTGAAATACTTCAATCAGTACAAGACCAAGATGCCTTAGACACTCGTCTGCTTTATGATAGCTTAGTCGTAGACAATAGGTATGGCTTCTACACTGGAATATATACTCCCCCAGACCCGTCAGGCCTTCTTAGTCCGGAACCTACCTCGGGTATCCGTGCTGCAGATGTTGTCCGCGGCGTGCCGTATACAAGCCCATCAGCTTGCTATATTCCTAATAAATGGATGCAATTAGCACGCAAGGCTTTTATGACCGATTCTATAACTTCTTATACAGACGAACAACTAGCAGATTTGTATGGGATATCCAGCGATGGTGCCGGCACGTTTAGAGAAGGTTTTGCTGATGAAAGCGAAACATTGGATAGATTACTAGATGAGTTACAGGCTAAGTATGTGTCCGAGGGCTTTACAACAGTGCAAGCTCGCTATATGGCTCACGAAGAATTGGCTTTTGAGTTTGATACTTCCGACAGAAGCTCCGTAAGCACAGGAAGGTACACACATTCTTACGGAAGGACGAGATCTGAATTACTAAACCCAACGCTGAACGGCCCCGCCACCGGTGCTGACAGTTATGTTGATCTTAGATCCGGAGATGCACTAGTGTATAACCACGGAACCTTCTTATTTGATTATGAGAAAGCACTTAGAACCCAGTCGATGATAGCTCACGTTTTTGATCTTGAAAAATTACAAAAGCTTTTTAGAATTAATATCCCATATGAGAATTTCTTTGTTACCAAAGTTGAATTGTCTAGAAATGAATTACGCTTAGATGCGACTGACATAGCTTCATTTCATGATAAGTTTCTTAGAACTAAACTGGAGCTATCAATGGTAACCCCATCGGTGATGCACACAGACCCAGCACCCGAACTTGAATATGTGGATTATCCAAAGAATTCTATAAATAAATTCAAATATCTTGGAGGCAAGGACTCGGGGGAAGCCGGCTCAGAAGCGGAAATTTACGCTGAAAGAAGTAAATATTTACGGCCGGGGTTTTTTATTGGCGGCTCATCGAAGGCCTCGACCTTAAAGTTTGTTAATTGGGATCTCGCAAGAACAGAAAGCGCCCGACTCACCAATGTTAATAATTTAGATGATGTAGTCGAAAATAAAAAGCTTGACTTTGAGTTTCTTGAAGGTACCGACCGTCGTTATCTGCGTGTCTATGATGGATATAGGCTAATGTGCTTCAGCTTTTTCGATGTTATGGATGATGATGTCGCTTATTATAACACTATTGAAGTCGATGATGAAGAACGCAGTACCCTAATTGAGACATCAAACAACTTAGGAGAAAGGAAAACTTGTTATTCTATAACTATTGAGGTTGAAGATCAAACACAGCTGTCTTATGACAATTTTGTATCTTATATAGTAGATGTATATAATTCTTTTTCTGAATACTATGGATATGCCAATGATATATGCAGTTTTAACAATATAACAAATGAGTTCAATCAATTCTTTATTGATCAGATAGAAGAAATATTCCCAGATAGTGATATATGGGTCACAGCGGCATACCTGGCAAATGCTTTAGGTGAGTTGTTGTTTGGAGTTACAGGTACCGAAATCGACACGGATGTTTTTAACGAGAAAGTCCAAGAAACTGTAATAAAAATTAGCCCCAGAACTGGTAACTTATTTCAACTAACCGCTTTTGCTGATCAATTTAAAGCAGTAATTGATTACATAGTAATTAATGATCTTGAGACCAGCAGCGGAGTGGGCGTTGGTACCGGTATCGCAACTCCATTTAATAGGATGAAGGAAGTATTTCCATCCGATGATGGTGAAGACATCGGAAAAAGAAAATTACAATTTTACAACGAAAAGCCAATTTGGGAACCAATTTCCGGCGATGTCACTCCAGATGATATAATTTTGGAAGACACCTCGGTAGACCTTAGCTACAATGCACTTCCAGAATTTACAATCCCAATAGGAACAATAGAAGCAATCAATTTCACTGCAGATCACGACTTTGGCCCCCTGGGCGGCCTGTCGATCGCCGAAGCCGGCTCCTACTCCGAGGACGCCCTAGTCCGGGATTCCGTCACCGGCGCCGGAGTCATTGGAGGGGAACTTTATCCGGATTGGTACGGCGCCTATGAAAGTATATCTGATTTCTTGTCAAGCACCGACAGCCGAGAGGGTGTGAGCGCATATGAGACTGTATCAAACGCAGCAAAAGTAGTTGAACTCGTGTATTTCCCCTCTACGGGCCCGGGCGGACCCGGTGCAAGGATGATGCTGAGTTATTACCATTTAGACTCATATGCGACCTCCACCGGCCTCGGCTTCTTTGGCGAGTCAGAAACATTAGGTGAATTCAGGGATGTTATTGTAGGACAACTAAAAAGTAAAGCCTTTTTTGGTGTTAAACCTGAAGGAGATGTAACCGAAGATGCATTTGAGGCTGCTGCACCGACCATGGCGGCGTATTGGCTAAATAAGATAATGAAATATACTACAATTGATGTAGATGTCGATGGATTTCCTCACAACGCCAACATATCTGACCCAGCCCGACAATTTGGTAGACTGAGGCCCGGTATACCCGAAGTCATCTCTGGAACCGACTCTAGCGACGCCAACGATCAAATAGCTAAACGAAGGTCATACCGAACTGTTATAAGATGCTTGGCAGTTTTAGAGCGACTTCGAATAGCTCATTGGCGTGCTTTTAGTACGCCAGGCCCAGAGGAAGTGGCAGGATATACCAGCGTAAAATTCTATAGCGCGGAATATCGACACTTTAATAACTTTTTTAGTTATTATTCTAGTGCCGGCACGGATGAAGATTTTGTATTTGATCTGCGTAACCACTTAATGAGCCGCTCTTACTGGACTACTCATGAATTAAGAAGAATCTTATCTAATGTTGCCTCGTCCGCGCTCTCAGGCGACACAGAGACTGCTTTGGGAATATTAGAGTCATATGGTTTATCTGATTTTATGAACCCTGATGATCCTTACGGACCTCTGACTGGTACTCTCGGAAGCTCCAAATTGGAACATGATTTTTCTACAATTGAAATAACAAGTTTATTAAGTGAAATCAGTTGAAATCGAATAAAGGTTATTAGGGTAATTCCTTATAACTATTAATTTTAAAAAGGAATAAATTTTAATTTATTAAATAATTATTTTAGCGTACAACAAATGTCTGACTATTCAAGAACAAATAACACCCCATCACAAACAGATTCCGGAGGCTCCCGCCGCGGCGGTGATAACACTGGCTATCAAAAGCTTAAACTAATTTCGAAATCTGGGCCCGTAACACTATTTTCCAATCCAAATTCAGTTACGATAGAAGCTGCGAACGAACTTAAAAATGAAGGATATATGACACTAAATAATATTGGCTTAGATCTTGTTGATAAATGTGAAGGAACCTTAAACGCTATAGGGTTCGCTATTGTTGAGACAGAAGAGCTTTCTCCCGGTCTTGCCGGCAGCTTAAAAGATTTTTCTCTCGTAGGTTCAACCAATAAAGATGAAACTATCAAAAATTCAAAAATAGTTGATCCGGATTTAAGTACGTTGACGCCGGTAAAAGAACGCGCAGGGGATAAGTTTAAAGATCAAAATGATTCATTTTATGATTTAGACCAAGAAAGAAGTCAAGCCATTAAAAACATAAATAAAAAAGAAAAGTTAAGATCACAAAAATCTCGTGCCAAAGTAAAACTTGCTGCAAAAATGACTCAAAGTGTGAAAAAATCACATAATAAAATGCTATCCAAAACAAATAAAAGGAACATCAAAAGATGAGCTTTTCCCCAGAAATTTCGACTTCGCACGCGCAAGTAGTTAATGTGTTTACAAGATACAATGCCGGCGAGCCTTTTCCCTCCTACGATATTTTTCTTGAAGAGAATATTGCCATCCGCACCCCGATTAATTTTCGTGCCACACCTCTATCCTTGCCAACTTTACTTTCGTTCGATAGAGGGCGTGAACCTGCATATGCAACCGAAATTCGAGACATTGGCGCCGATTATCTTATATATTGTATAAAAAGTGTTATAACAGAACCGCCAAATCTTTCTAGTGCGACAGACAGAAGTGGTTTTTTTGCATGGGACGAAGGCTTTTTGTCCACCATAATGACCCGGGTGTGGGCTTACGAAAATGGCCTTCCCGGCGCTTCTGATAATTACCTCCAAGTATATCAAACCGGTCAAATATCCGACGCGTGGTACTATAAAAATTCAAGTGACCAAAGCCCCGGCCGTGATGCGATCCAATTTTATGAAACCGAGTGGGCAGCTGCCCCTTTCGATGTGTTCTACGCTGATATACGTTATGCATTAGGAGTAACTGAGCGTGAGCTGCTTAACTTCACCGATCGTAGAACCCAGCTTTCGATTACGCAAGTATTATATTCAACGAAAATCATCAAAGTTCGCGGAGACACTCCTTTTCTGACAGATGAAGACGGACTCTGGCCCTCCCCGACAGAGATGACTGCCGTTCAGCAAGCCCAGGGCAGTTATCCAAACCACGGTGTACCCTACCCTGTTGAAGGGGGAACCGCCGGCGACGTGGAATTATATAACAACACCATTAACCATCATTATGACAGTGGGTATGACTATGTTAGACAATCTTTAAAAAGCACATTCAAAACACCCGCTCAAATACAGACAAATAGCGAAGAGTATGTCGCGAGTATAGTAACAGGAATTAACGAATTATTGTCAACAACTTCCGAAGCTCCAAAAGGATCCACCACCAGAAGACAAGCTTCGCCCCGAGCATTACGTGAAAATTATACAACTTTCGCACAGCTTAGCAGTGAGTCAACTTCTCCGAATACAACTACCCCCTCGCCCAGCACAACTATTAGCATGCCCGGCGGTGGCGGTGGAGGAGGAGGTTCTTACTAATGCCTAAATACTATAGCGGCCCAAGCAGCCTAAAAAATTCTTTATACCTAATTCCCACAGATACTATTTGTGATATTAATAACCTTAATACAGGCGCGGACTTATTGAGAAGAATATTTGGCTCATTTTATTACTATTCAACAATTCCTAGTTCTGGAGATAAGTCAATTGCGCTAAACGAGTATACCGTGCAAAAAGTTGAAAATTTAGTTGGAACAGAAATTCACAGAATTACTCCCGATGATTGTGAGTTAATACAATATGCGGAAATAAATCCAGCCAGAATACAAGTAATTGACAAAAATGTAGACATCCCAAATCTTAAAATACCAATAAGATTGTATGCGGATAAAAACAATAAATCAGTTAAAGGCGATTATCATTGGAAACAATTTTTATTTGGCGGCCAATATGCTGGCCAAACACTACCAAAGAGATTAAATTCACAAAATATTCACTACGATTCAACATTCTTGCTTACGGTTCCTGCTGATTATCTAGAACAGCAGGCATATGAGTCTTTGGGGATCGATATGCCGTATTACTTTACAAGGACTAATATTTTTTCAAACTATTATGATTACAGCGATAAAGTGCAAAAATATCAAGATTGGTCTAATAATTTAGAATCTGAACTTTTGATGCCAAATTTTTATGTTGTTAGTGAACATTTTCGTAAAGCATATGCTGAAACTGCCATGGAGGATGGACTCCCGGGGTTTTCCCCTATAACTGTCGACGAAGCCGCGACTCGCGAACAAATTAATTACTCACCCAATAGACGCAAAACTGACAATTATCATTTTCCCCTTGGGTATTACTGGAAGGACCTTGGCCAAGATCAATATTTTGGTGAGTTTTTTACGGAAACAAACAAAAATTCCGAATTTCAACAAGCTGCATTGAACAGTATGCAAAATATTGTTTTTGATCAACATTATTTTGCATACGTAAAAGATGATTTAAGGCGAAAGTCGGCTGAAGAGCCTTTTGTTGAAAAAGGTATAGAGAAAAAACTATCAACCTTTTTTAATATTCAAATTAAATTTGATAGACACACCAACACAGTTATTAGCCGCGGCGCCCCCTGGCCGGATTACGGACATTCTATTAGCATCCCGCACGAACATAAAATAGAACCAAACCAAAACCAACAAACATTCAGAAGATTAATTCAAAGTACAAATTTTTCATCTAGAATGCTTGAAATTTTAAAAGATATTGATAGTGGTGAAATTACAGAAATACCTAAGAAGCGCTTGCCTTTCAATTACTGCATAACAAAAGATTCATTTGAGTATACAGACGGGAAGCCTTCGGCTCCAAAGCCTTCGGTAGCCGAAAGGCCAGATAGCTCAGTGGGTCTTCACAGTATGAATTTTATGGACTTCCTGTCATACACTTACAACAATTACGATGTAGCCCTAAATGATAACTACATCTTTGCAGGCCCATCAACCGTGACACATGCCGCAACTATGGCTGATGACACATTCTATAGAACGTTAAACGGGGCTTCATTGATCAATATGATTGATGGCACAAAAGATATAATGAAGTCTTATATGAGACAGTATAGTCCCGGAGACGCCGCGTACCTCGGGGCCGATGACATCTCCAGATCAACTCAAAATTTTATGGAAAACATCTATGGGCCCGGCTTTAAAAACCAGGAGGTGTTAGCCTATAAAATAGAAAAAATAGGCGGTACCGTTAGTGGTGACAGCAGTGAGCAAAACGTTATACAAAAATTCTGGATATACAACTCGTCAGACGCTCCACCAGAAATAAGTTTTTATGACAGTCAAGTAAAATACGGAAAGGAATATACCTATAAGATTACTGCATACACGCTGGTGTTAACTCACAAATATAAATATGGAGATTTTAGATTAACCAAACAAATTGGCGCCGCCGATTATCTTGGTGACGTTGATGGCACTGAGTACTGTTTACAATTCTATAATCCAGAAAATAATATGATCAGCCCACAATTGTTTGCGTCTGCTGATCTTACATTGGCTGAAGATAGCCCCCTGAGAACTGTAATTTCTGGTATGAACAACTTTGCTCCAAATTCTGTAGAAATAAGCAGACACCCACAACTATTAGATTTTCACCTGTACCTTGAGCCCTGTATTGAGTTAATAGAAGTGCCATTGTTTCAAAAATCTGTAAAGGTTATGGACAGTCCTTCCAACTCAATTAACGTGATTCCGTTTCATTTTATTGATAACAATAATATGGTAGGGTTCCAAGTGAGCCAAGAAAGTTTTATCAAGAGACCATACCCTGAAATTATTAGCGCTACAGACTTAAACAACAAGATGGATTACCTAAAAACAAAAGAAATATCTCCGTACAACATGGTAGATATAATATCCGAATCGCCGGCTCGTTATATCGAGATGTACAGGCTTAGAAAAAAACCAAATTCTTTTGCTGACTTCAATGATTCATTAGTCGCAACAATTGATCTGAGAATTAAAAACGAAATCTACAACTTTAAAAACAAGATGGTATCGGATCAAATTAATACCAACACCCTGTATTACTACGTTTTTAGATTCGTAAACGAAAACGGCAATCCAGGACCGCTATCACAAATAATACAATGTGAATTGATAAATGATGGAGGATATACGTACGCGCTCTTTGACACTGTGGACTCATCAGAATTCAATCCAAATCAAGTTGCTACGAACACTGTAGTCTTCAAAAAATTAATGCAGATTGATCCAAATTTAAGTCAACTATATTTTGATGATCAAGAGGTCGATTATCAAGATTTTGCACCAAATCAGATAGATAATTTAAAAGTTGGCCCACGCGCGGGCAAGATTTGGAATAAAAAGTTTAAAATTAGGTTGACATCTAAAAAAACATCTAAAAAATTAGATCTAAATGTTTCATACAACCTAATCAATAGGGATCTTACTAAGGGAGTCTACACCCCACCACCACCAGACTACGAGCCGGCAGACATACTGACTTCGCCAGAATTAGAGGATCCCCCAATTGATATCACACTTGACAGTGGGATAGGTGATGATAGTCCGATACCTGAACCTATTTTGTTTGGGCGAACAGTTGATACGAGTGACCTTGGTCTTGTCGACCTCGATTTTACACCTCCGGCTGTTAAAGACGGCGTCGTCACCTCAAGTGACTTGCATCCTGCGTTCCCGCGCCTATACACAGAAGGTACAGGTTTTCCAGTTACATTATACAGATTTTTGTCAGGAGCTGAACACTCCATGACTCAAGACGCATTAGGTTCAACAACTTGGTTTAGTGATATTGAGACGGGGTACCAATTTGTACAAAATTTTGTTCAATTCCACGGAACTGCAGGTACCTATGATCGTACAACCGGCGCATTCGCCCCGGCCCTCGTGGGCGCAAATTCCGTCGCGACAAAGTTTTATAACTGGGTTTATCAGCGCCGAAATGCTGCGCGCCTACCATATCCGCTGAGTAAAGAGTTGGCTATCGCTAGTAGTCTTTATTTGTTAAATTTGATACCAGAAGCACACAGGGCCTTATATGGTGGTGGACTCGCCGGCGACCGAGTAAAACTCAGGTGGACAGACAATGGATTAGACTTTACAATGGCTAAAAATGAAATCTTAAGCCGCACTAGCAGTCCTCTTTTTGAAGTCGGCAGAGATACTAGCTATGGCAATTTCGAAGCTTCTGAACATTGCCCAGAAGGGTTCAGTATGGCGGATTTATTAATTAATTTAAACCAAACTCCAGATATGCTCGACGATTAGTGATAGAGATTAACAAAAATTAGGAATTTAAAATGGCATTTATAAAAACTAGCGACACAATTTTAATTAAAGCAACTTTAACTGAAAAAGGTAAAAAGTTGCTTTCACGTGGTAAATTTAAAATTGCTAAGTTTGCTCTAGGTGATGATGAAGTTGATTATAGATTGTATAAAAGTGAACTTGTTGACGACGATTCATATATTCCTGCCTTAAAAAATGCAAAGATGATAGAGGCACTTAAAGATACCAATAGCAACATTCAATTCGGACTGTATTCTCATGATAGTGGTGTTCTGTATTTGTCTGAAGAAGAAAAAGCTACGTTAGATGATTCTGCGCCACACGCCTTCATTGAATATTTGCCTATTTTAATTAAAAATACTAAAACAACGTATGCACCAACCTTGAGAAATGATAAATATTATGTTTCTATTAACGATGAGACAACAACAATATTAAATGAAAATTTATCTAATTTTGCTTTTTTAGAAGCTAATGAATATGATAAGATTAAAATAACAATTGAGTCCGGAATTCAACCCGACTATGCCAGTCTACCAGAAATGCCCGAAGAACTCGTACCAACAAAAATTAACAGGGAAAAATTAATACTTGAAAAGTTTTTATTAGATGAAGATTTTATTGTTGAAGCAGACAACAGAATAATCTCAAACATTATCGGAATACAGCAAACATCTCAGTTTGAGAATTATGCTAGCGGAGAAAGTATTATTAATTTTAGCACCGAAAACTTTAACAGCCCAGCAATATCACTAGAATCTAGTTTTGATTATTACGCCACCTATTTATTAAAAGGTATTTCAAATTCTATGCTTGATTATGATATTACCACAGCAGAGACAACCAGCAGAAAATTTTCCAATATTAATGGACCAAGAGGCAGCGTTACCGCTTTTAATGTTAAGACTGATCAAGAACTGCAGGTTAATTCTACCGGAACGAGAGATTCTAGATTTGTTGAATTTGGTTTGTTAGAACAAGTATTATTCAACGAAATGCCAACAAGAAAGTTCGATTATATTGATACAACTATTTACATTGTAGGCGCTACAACAAACAGCAGCATACAAATACCTTTAAGAATTATTAGATATGCAGGTCTATAATTTTTTAAATTAATAATTATTTATGGTAAACTCAATTACAAAACCACTATTTATTTAGATTAAGAGGATAATAAATGGCTTTTTTAGACAACTCAGGTGACATCATCCTAGACGCAGTTCTTACAGAAATCGGTCGCAAAAGAATGGCAAATGGCAATTTTAGGATTGTAAAGTTTGGCCTAGGCGATGATGAAATTAACTACAAAAAATACAATAAGAACCACTCGTCAGGTTCAGCTTACTACGATTTAGAAGTCTTACAAACACCAGTCTTCGAAGCGAGCACTGGATATAATGCTGGAATTAATTACGGCCTTTTAAGTTTGACGAATCCAAATATTCTTTATATGCCAACAATAAAAAGAAACCAACTGGTAAAAGACTCAGCTAAACCAGTTAGTAATGTTTATTATCTCGCAACACCTGATGGTGTTACAGCGGATGCATTAGTAACTGCCTTTGGCGGTAAAAGCGGCGGTGGCAATGAGAAAGTCCTAAGATCTGGGAAATCAAACGGTACCGCAATTGTACTGGAGACCGGCCTGGACACTGGAGAAATCGCGGGCACTGCAGCAAATAAAACTAATTTTATTGCTTCAAATGGTTTACAAGAATCAAGCTTCACAATTTCAGTAGACAAAAGATTCTTTGTTGGTGTACTCGGGCCCGCGGGCAATTCTACTTTTACTAATGGTGGCGTTTCCGGAGAATCTAACGTTTCATTCAGGCTGTCGCCCAATATTGCGAATACGCCATCGACGTATTATAAAAATATGAATGTTGCTACCGTCCCGGCACTTAACAACAATGTCTTTAAAAGATTGACCGATGACATTGCCGACACCGCGACTTCTGTAATTGCTGGTCCTCGTGCTAGTGTGACAATGTTGAACTTTCAAATAAAATTGTTAACCGCCGATGATTTCCAGCGTTATGGGAAAACCGGTCAATCAATCGCCGGCGCAGCCGGTACTTATCGATATATCGATACGACTGTGCGAGTTCATGGCTCTACGGGCTTGACTGAACAGTTACCAATCAGAATTACACAAAAAGAATAACGGAGTTTATAAATGCCAGTAAGAAATTTTGAGCCAATCAATCCGACAACGGATGTTACCACAACTAGAACATTTTTGCATGAGGTCATACCGATCACAGGCTCGATCATAAGTGGTACTTATTCAGATAATAACATTAAAAACTACACTCACGGAATGTTTCAGAGTGTGTATGATTATCCATACCTTAGTTCATCGGCTAACCATATCTTCGACTTAACTATGGGATACGCAGGTAACTCAGCCATTTCTGCCAGTACCAGTGTGCAAAACTCTAAAAAGATTAATATGTATAATCAGTTTGCTCAAACCTTGCTTGGTTATACCGGATCGGCAAATGCTATTCGTCCTTTCGAATCTGACTTACTTTTAGACTTGACTGGTTCGATGAAAGAATGCTTCTTTGTCAACTTTTCTCGTCTACTTATAAAAGATGAAATCAAGAAAAATACGTTTAGCATCACACTCGGAACTGGTTCGTATTCCACACCTTTCAAGACAGGTTCCGGCCCATTAGTATTGCAAGATGCTAAGGCAAGAATTAATGGCGACGGGGTCAACAATGCTGACGGTGGTGATTATGGAGTTCTTTTCTCTAATTCTGCCGGCACCGGTGACGGTCTTGGGGTGGTGTTCTACCAAGCTGGTATTGCAGTTATTACTGCCTCTGCGTTTGCCATAGCTGACTTTGCCAAACACCCGACTCACGGTAACCAAACACCCCAGCAGGCGTTCACCGGGTCATCTATAACAGGCTCGATTGAAGCGTTTAGGAGAAGACTCCAAAACCTCTCCTTCAACAACACTACTGAGATTAATTCTACGGTTTATTTCTGTAGGGCGCCTTCGAATAAGTTCAACTACAGTGCCAACCCTACATATGTGAGCGGCAGCAAAATTAGAGTTAAGAATATTGGCCAAGACAACCCAGTTGCATATGTTACGACTGTTGGTCTCTATAATTCTGCAAATGAGCTTTTGGCAGTTGCTAAACTTTCTGAGCCACTCAAGAAGAGTGTAGATAATGAACTTACGATTAGAGTAAGATTGGACTACTAAAATGTCATACCGGAAGTTCGGTAAAAATGATGTTTTAATTAACACGATAAAAGCAAACCCACGCAGCGAGTTTTACATATACACTAGCAGTGTATTTTACAACAATAGGGGTGTTCAGCAGGGTCAATTCTCTGGTGATGCTCGTATGACTGCAACGGGTTTTGTCAACCTGTACGAATATAATATTGATAAGCTGAGCGGCTCTAACAATTTTATTGAACCATATATTTCAAAAGATAGCTCTAGGTTAAGTTTAACCATGACCACCTCCTCCTTGACCTTTTCAGAGTGGGGTGGCTCTTTTGATTATGGCGACAGAATAACAGGTAGCTATCCCCAGTATGCTAGCATAAAGAGAGAATTCATAGTTACCCCCTCGGCCTCAAGTGCTGATTGCGCTGACAGAAAGCTTGCTTGCGGGCACAACTACTCTTATATGTCTCTTAGGCCGCTGTTGAATCACTACGGGACACTGAGTGAGCATTTCAAAGTTTCATCATCTTACGGAAACAAAGACGCTCAAGAATTAAATTTAATTCATATACCATCAATTTTTTATGGTAATAAAATAAAGCCTGGTACCGTGTCTTTAAAGTGGTACGTAACTGGCACCTTGGTAGCAGAAATTGCCGACTTAAGGCAAAATGGTGAATTGATATCTACAAATCGTGGCACCGCAACCGGTTCGGCATATGGCCCAGGCTTGTCTACTATGGGCGTAAGCCTTGCTGACCGCTCTGGTTCAGTACAGGGCGTTGTATTATACGACGAAGGCTTTATTGTTCTTACTGGTTCTGTTCCAATTACTCAAAATTACACTTTAAATTTGCGCTCAGGTACATCGACGAGAAAGTGGCCTAGGTGGAAATATTGGGGTGTTGGCGCCAGAGATGGAGTAACAGAAGCAAGTTTTGATGGGGGTGCTAAAGCTTATACATTTAAGTCGGCATCCTTTGGTCTCAGCTTTCAAGGCGAAACAACTACTGAAACTGTCACTATGTATGCCCGGGCCCATCGAGGAAAAGTAAACTATTCGAATAATCCAACTTTTATTAAACACAACCAACAATTATTAAATTTCACATCTTCTCACATTTACGAAGAGAATAAAGAAAGACTATTAAAAAATATCGTAACATCAAGTTTCGGAGATTATGAAGAGAACTTTAGAAGACAAGTTTATATTTCTAAAATTGGTGTCTATGATGAACAAAGAAACTTAATAGGAATTGCCACCTTGGCTAATCCTGTATTAAAAGACGAAAACCAAGACTTTGTATTTAAAATAAAAACTGATATCTAATGCCGATTATAATAATTTCAAAGCTTCTGACTAAGATGCTCTCCATTGTTATAAGTGTTTACGCAATAACGTTGTTTCCGTTCATAGTGCTCTCAGAGGAAGTAGACGAGTATACAATGAATCATGAGCTAATCCACTTTGAGCAACAAAAAGAATTATTTGTTGTTGGGTTTTATGCTTTATATACTTATGATTTTTTTAAAGGTATGATAAAATATAAAAACAAAGATTTAGCTTATTTTTTAATTCGTTTTGAACAAGAAGCATACGCTCATCAAAATGATTTAGGATATATTGTAGATCGCGAAAAACATTCTTGGAAAGAATACGAGGTTTAGATGATTTTAGGAGTCGATGTTTCAACAAGCATCACAGGGTTTGCAGTCGTGGCTGATGGTCAATTAGTTTACTATGATTCAATTGATTTGAGAAAGCACAAAAATGTGTTTGACAAAACAGTGGCTATTAAAGAAAAGATATTAGATCTTTATGAAATGTACCAGCTAAATAATGACGACGATCCAGACTGGGGCGTTTCTAAATTTCCAATTCAGCACATTTATGTTGAGCAGCCATTCACCTTTTTCAACTCCGGCGGCTCATCAGGCAAAACAATGGCTGCGCTACAACGTTTTAACGGCATCGTTTCTTGGTTATTGTTTGAAGTGTTTGAGATACGTCCTGAATACATTGGAGCAACGTCAGCACGTAAGCAGGTAGGTATTAAGGTCCCACGCGGCCAGAAAGCAAAACAGGTGGTATTAAAGCACTTGCTTGACACGGAGCCGGCGTTTAAAATAGAATATACTAGACATGGCAATCCAAAGCCGGAAAGCTATGATCGAGCCGATGCGATAGTTATTGCTAAGGCAGGATGGGAAATAGAAAGTTAACAACTATTTATATGTACATATTCAAGGAGAACCATTAAATGGCCGTCACAGTTACAAATCAATCAAACCCTCTAGGTAGTAAAATCGTACAGGATACCGGTGCAACTAATTCAGCAGTAGACAATACGACCGGCGCCGCCGGAACTCTATACATGGTAGAAATAGATAACTCTAGTTACAGCACTGCAGTCTATTTCAAGCTTGCTAACACCGCTGACGCGACTGCTGGCACTACAGCAGCCGACATTGTTTTGCTTTGTCCGGCTTCTACAAAAAGAAGTTATGTTTTTCCAGAAGGTGTGGCATTCTCTGCCGGCTTTAGTCACTGGTGTGTTACGGCCGCGGCAGAGGCAAGCACAGCAGCCCCCACAACTCCGCCAACTGTTCGTTACGTCACCAGTTAATACTTGACAACCATTTCTTCTTATGTTATAGTTAGTGTATATTTTTGTTAGCTATAAGGAGAAATAATGAAAGTAGAAAATGGACACAACGTCAAGGTACATTATGTGGGAACACTCTCAGACGGTACGGAGTTTGACAACTCAAAAACCAGAGGGAAGACCCTCGACTTTAAGGTAGGCACCCCGGGCCTGATTGCGGGCTTTAATAATGCAGTGGTTGGCATGACTTCGGGCGATACAAAAACTATTACCCTTGCAGCTGATGATGCATACGGACAAGTGAACCCAGAAGCATTCCAAAACATCCCAAAGACACAATTTGACGATGATTTCGTTTTTGAGGTTGGCGGTGCAGTGATGGGTCAAGGCCCTCAAGGACCATTTAGGGCGACTATTAGCGAAGTTCAAGATGAAGCAGTTGTGCTTGATTTCAATCACCCGCTGGCTGGTAAAGAGCTTACCTTTGAAGTCGAACTTGTTGAAGTAGAAGAATAAAAGATATTGACTATTAGCAATTCTTGTGTTAGATTATGTTTGAGGATGTATGAACAAGAAAGAAGCGATAAAGATTTTAGATGAAACGCTTGGTAACCACATCGACAAAGGGCACGAGTTTCTTTACACGTGTCCGGCATGTGGTCACCACAAGCGTAAATTCTCTATTAACTTCGATAAAAATGTTTTTAAGTGTTGGATTTGTGATTATAGGGGTCGTAATATTAGGCGCGTTATTCGCCGTTTTGGTTCTTATATACAATTACAAAAATGGGACTCAACTTGGGGTCGTGCAGACCTGGAAAGATTTGCTGACCTTTTTGATGAAACACAGCCTGAAAGAGGGGACCAGAAGGTACCTCTACCGGAAGAATTTGTAAGCTTATCTTCGGATAAACTGCCAGCTACCGGTCGCTATGCTATGAAATATCTTGATTCTAGAGGAATCACAAAGGCCGATATTCTTAAATGGAAGATCGGTTTTTGTTTTGAGGGTGAATATCGCAACAGAGTTATCATACCGTCATTCGACGAAGATGGCGATTGTAGCTACTTTATCGCTAGATCCTATACTGGAGACTCCTATAAGTATAAAAACCCAAGAGCGTCCAAAGATATAGTGTTTAACGACCTATTTATTGACTGGAATGATGACCTTATATTGGTCGAAGGAGTTTTTGATGCATTGGTCGCCGGAAATGCTGTTCCTATATTGGGTTCAACCCTACGGTCGGGGTCCGACTTATTACGAAAGATTGTACGGAACGACACCCCAATCTACGTCGCCCTCGACCCCGATGCCGCAAAGAAAGAAAGGCGGATTATTGAGATGTTGCTTCGCTATGATATCGAACTTTATAAAATCGATGTCGAGGGATACGAGGATGTAGGCTCTATGCCTAAAGAAGTCTTCGTCGAAAGAAAGAAAAACGCATCATATATCGACCGAGACAATTACCTCTTGTTGAATATGTTGTCTGCTATATAGGAGTCGTAATGAGTGAAGAAATTAAAGACTACATTAACAATGTCTTGCGAGAAAAAAGAGAAGAGTTTAGTGGTAAAGCGGTTTGTCCGTTTGCTGGCCCTGAGCTTGACGCCAATAAGCTGATGATGGCTGAAGTTGGTGAAAAGAACTTGATAGAATTAATCCAAGAGTTTAAGGAGTCCGGTTACGAAAGCGCTCTGCTAACAATAAAAGAAAATGTACCAGCAGAGCAAACAAAAAAGTTTCAAGTGTTTGTAAATAAACTACTGAAACAAGAGGGTCTACCAAACCACAAGAGTATTTGTTTCAATCCAAATGATCAAGTATCAGCAGAAGGTTATAATCCCAGAGCCCGGGCCCCACACTTCATGGTAAATATCGCACACAGAAAAGTCTTATCAGAAGCAAATAAGTCACTCAAGAAAACAAGCTACTACGACAAACTGCCCGATGACTATCTAAACTTTCTTGAGACCAGAAAGAAGCAAAAAACATAATCACTCTTTCCCTTTATTGAAACACGCAACTATTTATAGGGAGAAATATAGGTATCATAATGTCAAACAAACACCTGGAAGAACAAAAACTTTTAATTGAGAACTTTAACAGCTGGATCAATGAGGGGAAATGCGGAGAAGAAGAGATCGACGAAACCGCCGGTCATTATATGGAAGCGGAGCCAATTGAAGAAGAAGAGGAAGAGGACTTAAATGAAATTGTCCTCACCTCTGGAGTATTGTATGCTTTAGGCAGGTTTCTTACATCCTTACATAAATTGCTTGGTGCTTACAACGAATTTACGAAAGTTACGGATGAGATGATGCAAGATCCCAAGACACCAGCTGCAGTTAAACAAATTGCTGCCGATGTTAAGCAGGCCGGCTCCGATATTGCGCCCGCCTCGGGAGAAGTTGCACAAGACCTTCCTATTGGGCAGAAGCTCACTAACAAAGCTCTAAAGTATCTTGTAAAAAAACATTTTAACATTGATATGGATATTGACGTTAGTAAGCTTAAAATACCGTCAGTCTCTGCTCCAAAAGAGCCAGAGGAAGAGCCGCCGGAAGAGGACCCCAATCCTGAGCCAGATGATTCTGAGGCGCGCAGCATGCAAGGTTTAATGTCAAAAGAAAAAGAAAGTAGACTAAAGCAACTCAGAAAAAAGTACAATAAGTGAAATTAAAATTATGAAACATTATGACGAACAAAAATTGTTAATTGAGAATTTTCGCAAGTGGCAATCTGAAAGCCTTGATGAACAAGAACAGCTTGATGAGATACTGCCAGCTGAATTCAGCGACGGATTTTTTATCTGGGATATGCTACAGCTTTTAGCGATCCCAACCGCCAATTTATATATGATAGCACCATATCTCAAGATCGCTGTGCACCACCCGCGCGTACAAAAGGTATTAATGGGCAAAGACAGTGACAGTAGTGGTGTTTTTCGAGCAATGGCATTAGGACTTAAAAGCGCCGACAATGCAGGGACTTGGCTGCAGGAGTATGTTAATAGTATTTTTGAATCTGCAAAAGAGGGAGAAGAATTTAATGCAGTCGAACGGCTCAAAAAAGCGATTAAGTTGTTAGCTTTCTTAGCAGTTTTGGGCACTACGACGTTTCCAACGATATTTGCAGGCCTCATTCATGCAGTCCCAAGAATTGGCCTATTCATAAAAAAACTATTTAAACAGTCTAAAGAGAAAGGCGCAGAACTCAAAGCGAAAGTTAAAGGTGAACCTACTCCCAAAGAATTAGAGCAAGCTGAACAGCAAAAACAACTAGAACTTCAAGAACTTCAAGAGCTTGAGCAAGAAAAAGCAGAAGCCACCGCCGCCGCCAAAAGTGTCTCCGAAGTTGTGGATATGATCAAGCAAGATCCATTAGCAGTTGCAGAGAAACTAGGCGTCGAACTATCAGACGCAGATATCGAAAATATGAAAATTGATTCACCTAAAAAGCCCAAGAGCAAAGCTGTAAAGTTTGAGCCATCCAAGAAAAAGAAGCCGGCGGTAAATGATGAAGATTAGCGAAGCTAAATTAAAAAGCATTATTCGCGAAGAAATTGAACTTCGTGTTATAAAACAGACCATCACTGAGGTTGTCACAGAGATGCAACTTGGAATGTCTCCAGAACAACAACTTCTTTTTGAGGAAACTGTATTAGATGCACTTAAATCAGCAGCTAAGAAATACGGTAAACCATTAGCACTCTTGGCTCTGTTGGCTTTTGGTGGCGAAGTCGCAAATAACTTACAGATAGCACAAGGGGTGGGCGTCACACCTGCTGCTGCTGAACAAATCGGCAATGCGGTCGAAGCCAGTCGTACAATGTCAGATGCCAGAGCAGACTTTTTAAAGAATTCTATTGAGGCCAGCGGCCGCGAAGGCGAGATACCCGCAGACTTAGAAAAAGGTGTCGGCGCTGACGATGCGAAAGATATAGCAATGGATCGTCTTGAAGCCGAGTTTGCTTCAAAGGGCGAGATCGAAAGCACTGGACAAGCACAACAAACTGCTAGCGGCGGACGGTATATCGCGTATGTTCCATACGATAGTATGCCAGATGGGTTTAAAGACACGTTTACTCAAGGTGCCGAAAAAGAAGATTTGAAGAAATATTATCAAACAATGGAAATACAAGACTTAGCCGATTTAGTTAGAGACTTTAATAAGTGGGGCTCCGAAGGTCATGGTAGTTTTTACAGTTCAGAATCAACCGGAACTCAACTTTTGCCTTCATCTTGGTCAATTGCTTACAAAGCTTTGCAAGATAAAACAGCCGAGCGCGGCGCCAAGGGCAAAAATACTTTTAAGGAAACACTTGACAGCGCCACCGCGTAGTGATATAGTATAACTATTAGACGGGCCCATATGTATGACTTTAGTGCCCTCTTTTGGATAATGTTGAACTAGGAGAGTTTGTGAGCATTAAAATCGCGCACGTTTCAGATATTCACGTGCGAAAGTTAAAATATCATAAAGAGTATCGAGCAGTATTTGAACAACTTTATGAAAAGTTGAAAGAAGAAAAGCCGGATATTATTGTAAACACTGGCGACACTTTTCATACAAAACTTGATTTGAGCCCCGAGGCTATCAAGATGATGAGTGATTTGTTTGTTGGCTTGGCAGATATCGCGCCATATCATATGATTTTGGGTAACCACGATATGAACCTGAAGAATAGCAGTCGACTAGACGCTATTTCACCCATTGTGGGTTATTTAGAGCACCCCAATATTCACTTCCACAAACATGCTTCAGTAATAGAAGTAGCAGAGGGCATTGATTTACACGTTTTGTCTATTGTTGATCCTGATAACTGGAAGAAGGACTTGCCAGAAGATCGTGTTAACATCGCTTTATATCATGGCTCTGTTGTTGGCTCAGTCACAGACACCGGCTGGATGATGACACACGGCGATATCTCTCTTGATGAGCTTGAGAAGTATGATTATGCATTGCTCGGAGACATTCACAAGACAGATCAGAAAGTAGATACTGAGGGGAGAGCCAAATACCCCGGCTCCCTTGTGCAGCAAAACCACGGAGAGTCAAACGACAAGGGTTACCTTATGTGGGATATCCAAGACAAGAATACGTGGAGCACAAGACACGTATCACTTGTTAACCCTAAGCCCTTTATCACCATTGAGCTTACTCGCAAAGGCCGGATGCCAAAGAATATTTCTATTCCGCTCGGTGCTCGCTTGCGTCTCGTTAGTAATAATAATCTGCCGCTGGATATAATGCGTCGAGCAGTAGACATCGCAAAACACAGGTTCAAACCAGAAAGTATATCTTTCCTTAATCGTGCTTCTGGCGAGCGCGGCTCTGTTGAGGGCTTAGCTGATGATCTTAAGACAGAGAATCTGCGCGACATTAGTGTACAAGAAGAACTAATCGACGAATATCTTGTTGAGTTTCAAGTGCCGAAAGAAACTATGGAAAAAGTTTATGAACTTAACAAGAAGTATAACAAAATTGTTGAAGACAATGAGGACATTTCCAGAAACGTCAACTGGAAACTGACTAACTTTGAGTTTGATAATCTATTCAATTACGGAGAAGATAACAGTGTCAACTTCCATGAACTTAGCGGCATTGTCGGCATCTTTGGTAAAAACTATTCTGGCAAAAGTTCTATCGTGGATGGTGTACTATGGACTCTTTTTAATTCAACTTCGAAAAATGAACGCAAGAATCTCAACGTTATTAATCAAAACAAAGAACACTGCCGCGGCAAGGTAGAAATTGAAATCGGTGATCGCACATTTACAGTTGAAAGAGTTGCAAAAAAATATACCAAGCGACTCAAAGGTGAAGAAACCCAAGAAGCTAAAACGGATCTAAACTTTGAGATGTTTGATCCTGTGATGGGAGAAACGATCTCACTGAACGGTACAACCAGAACCCAAACTGATGCCAATATTCGAAAGCAATTTGGAACACTAGAAGACTTCTCAGTATCGTCACTATCCTCACAGCATGGCGCACTAGCGTTCATTGATGAAGGTTCGACACGACGTAAAGAAATCATAGCTAAATTCTTGGATCTAGAGTTGTTTGAGCAAAAGTTCAGACTAGCCAAAGAAGACTCCGTTGATCTCAAGGGCGCCCTGAAAAGATTAGCTACCAAGAACTACGAAGAGGACATTCAAGAAACGGCGGAAACTCTTGATAACACTAGAGTGGAGTTGCAGGAACAGAGAAGCCTGTGTGAAGGATTGAAGAGCAATCTAGAAGTGTTGTCGACCAATTGTTCAGAGATACAAAATAAGATTGACTCGATTCCAGCCGAGATTATTGATATTGTTAATATTACAAAGCAGATACGTCACAAGGAAAACCAGGTGACATCTTTGCAACTAAAGGTTGGAGAGGATGAAGATGCACTTAAGATAAAGCAAGGTCTTTACGAAAGAGTGCTGGAGTTTATTGAAAACTTTGAACTGGATGAGTACCAGAAAATTAAACGAGAAATAGATAACAAAAAGCAGAATTTAAACGAGCACGAAGTAGAGGTTGATAATCTCAGTAATGAACATGAAGATATTATCAAGAAAGAAAAATTACTGGATAAGATCCCTTGTGGCACATCGTTTCCAACTTGTCGGTTTATTAGAGATGCCCACGTAGCAGTTGCGAATAAAACATCCGTAGAAGAAGAGCAGAGCAGGATTCTAAGCTTAATTACCGACACACAGCAGCAGATTGACCTGCTTGATCCTGCGCAGGTAGAGGCTGAGCTTGATAGATTCGACAAGATGAGAGAAAGCAAGAATGTTGTGTCGGCTGCTATAGCTGATTTAAATCTAGAGATAGAGAGAAACAAGAATACAATCTTGACTGTTAAGAATGATTTAACTGAACTGATTACGAAGCGAGATGAGTATGAACAAAACAAGGAAGCGATTGAGAATCTTGAGGTGCTGGTCACTGAACTAAATAAGTGCCACTATTCTATCGAACAAACAAAGGGCAGCATCGAGACTTGTGACACATCCACTCTACAGTTGGTAAAGGCACTCGGTTCACAAGAGCAAAAGCTAGAAAACTTACGAGACCAAAAGCAAGAGTATCACGATCTACAAACTGAGTTTGCTGCATACGACTTATTTATGCAATGTATGCATCCCAACGGCATCGCTTACGACGTTATCAAGAAGAAGATACCTGTTATCAACTCTGAGATTGCCAAGGTGCTTGCAAACATTGTAGACTTTGAAGTCTTTTTCGAAGCTACTGGAAATAAATTTGATATCTCTATCAAACATCCACAGTACGATGAGAGACCAATTGAGATGGCTTCCGGCGCAGAGAAATCATTGTCCGCAATGGCCATTCGATTAGCGTTGCTTGGAGTATCTTCCTTGCCCACTGGTGACTTATTCATTCTTGATGAACCTGGGACCGCTTTGGACGAAGACAATATGTCGGGCTTTATTCAGATTTTAGAACTAATTAAGGTATATTTCAAGAACGTTTTGTTGATCTCCCACCTTGATTCGCTCAAAGATTGTGTTGACATGCAAATTGTTATAGATAAAAAAGCAGGATATGCAAAGGTTAACCAATAATGAAAATCACAAAGTCACAACTCAAGCAACTTATCAAAGAAGAACTTGAAGCCATAATGGACGAGGGTTTTCTTGATAAACTAATGGGTCGCAGTTCTGGTAATACATTGATTTATATGCCGGGTCAATCTATTGTTGAACTCACACCGCGGGGGGATCCTCCCAGTCGTGCCGAGGCGCTTATTAAATTGTTTTCTCCCAAAGGCAGCAATTCTGAAAATAGAACAATCAGTATTGCAGTTAACATGTATGGCGATGATCATTCTAAATTGCAAGATAGGGTTAGACAAAAGGTCAAAAATTTGAATGCTGATTTCATGATAGCCGATCCAAGCCAATCCGGCGGTATGGATCAGATTAAAGCCGAAACGCTGGCTGGTATGATCTATCAAGATGTTAGAACAATGGCTGATCAGCAAGATACAGATAGATTTATAAACAAACAAGATGCCGGCGCACCGTGAAAAGAAATTAGGATACGCAAGAGTCAATCAATAGGAGATTGTAAAGTGAAAATTAGCAAGTCACAACTTAAGAATATTATCAAAGAAGAGATAGAAAAGGTTTTAAGCGAAGCACAAACGAGATATTATGAACCAAGGGAG
>Ga0206126_10001255_pt1 | contig 31166 bp, 38 predicted proteins | sample Helgoland_Spring_5_FD_148621 | JGI IMG/M metagenome (GOLD analysis project Ga0206126, IMG submission 148621) | Pelagic subsurface seawater microbial communities from Kabeltonne, Helgoland, North Sea - Helgoland_Spring_Bloom_20160412_1 | ecosystem: Environmental > Aquatic > Marine > Epipelagic ...
TATTGAAAAGGCTATGTCCAAGTTCTTCAAAGTGTTTAATCCATTTTGTCTCTGCGGTACGGATATCAAGAATGTCTTTCTCAAGTATTTGAACTATTGGTTCATAGCCTAATGAGTTATACCATTCCTTCAACTTTTCATTATGAGACATTCTGTGTTGATATGGTCTGATTAAATCTTTAGTTTGAGACATACCCACATAAACAACATTTAGTTTATTGTCTGATAAAGCGTAGATATAGTTTGTCATAAGTAATTAGTTTTGATGGATAAACCCATCTTTATATGCTTAAACACTTGTTAGTGGTGTAAATAAGCACTATTCAATGGTGTTAAAGGTTTCGTCGTAGTAGTCTTGAAATTTTATACGCTTACCATACAAAGCACCATCCGCATAAACTTTTTCAAGAATCAGTTTTGTTATGACTGAACTATCTACTACTTCTTTCGGCTCACCCATCTTGCGTACATCTTGGCTGCCCAAGCGTTTCTTTGTTTCTTGAAAGGGTATCTCTTTCTTAACCTCGCATTTGCTATGCGTAGGAATTGATTCATCTTATTCATAAGGCTTCGTTATGTATTTCTTCTAAAGTCTTTTCCAATATAGAGTCTATGCCACGCTGAATTTGCATCATAACAAACTCATCTCCTTTACCCATCTCAGCCAATGCCTCACGTAGGTGTCTCTCGATCTTCTTCTCTAGGTTGGTCATCAGGTTCTTGATATCGTGTCTATACATCTTTAGACCACGCATCTCATCCATAATCTCTAGTGAAGCCTGCATCAATAGTGATAGCTTTACAGCTTTATTAAACTGCTCAAATTCCTTCCTCTCACTCATTAGTTCCAATATAAAAATTCGTAATTATCACCACGCTGTTTCTCCGATTTGTTTACAGCTGTAGATTCTATCAATTCTAATACCTCTTTGTCCTTTGTACTTGGACCCGTAGTATTCATCGTTGAGTCTTGCTCTTGTTTTGGCATCCTCCTGAAGTATTTTCTTTTGATCTTGGATAACACTTATGATCCAAGTGTCTCTCTTGTGCCAGTTTTTAGCTTTGAAGATTGAGAGCTCAACCTCCATAAAATAAATAGGGAGGTGAAGCCTAGACTCCACCCCCGTATTTGGGACTCTACTAGAATGGTAAACCACCCTCGCTAGTTGTTGGTGCAAACGGGTTGTTTGCGTTGCTCGTACCGGCAGGAGCATTACCTCCGTTTGGTTGCCAAGTGTCTAACTCCATATAGAAGTTTCCATTCTTAGCTTGTTTAACTTCAAGGTTTACCCATCCGTTCTTTTGATTAGCTTGTAAAAAAGCTACAGCTTCGTCTACCTTAATAGACTGCTTCCCTACTACAAATTCAGGAGCGTTTGCGCTTCTCTTAAACGAGAAACCTTGTGCAAAAATTTTGTCTTGCGTCATCTTAATGAAATTTAATTATTAAACAAATTTACTTTATTCACATTTAATAAACAAATAAAAAGCTAGATTTCTCCGTATATAGCGAAGCTATCCGTCTCTTTACTAGGGTCTTGTAGCCATCGATCAATATTCTCAACGGCACTCCAAAACTTTCTCTTCCCGGACTCCAATATCTGAGGTGATGCTTTGTATACAGCTGTAAGGTAAGGCTTAGCCTTGCCCTGAGCTACCCAATAAAATGTATCAGTTCCTGCCACCTGAGTGTAGATGTAGGCTTGGATATCATAATCAAAGCTCTTTACATCGTATCTAAAACCATACACGTTACGTGTAGACTTGCTGTCCGTAACAAAACCATCTCCCTGAACATCAAAGAAACCTCTCACGGGTACATCTTCAATCCAAGTGTTAAACTCTAGCTGAGCCTCACCTTGTAAAAAAGACCTAACCGGTATAAGCTCACCAGTTTCAGGGTCTATAACCTCTGAAGCGTCAAGCCTATTGATCATATCAACAGCCATTTGCCAATCGTCTTCGGACACTTTCGTTCTGCTGTCTTCGTGTGAAGCGACCCACTCCTTATACCTTTTCGTGGCACGTGGGTTCTTACCTCCAATCTCTTCAACAATAGAGCTGTCATCTATGACATAAAAGCTGTCGTTCACCTTTTCAGGTTCTAGCAACATCATATCATATAGTGAACCGAATGATAGCGCAGGGCTGTCTTTTCTCAGTAACCCCCTGATGTAGAGTTCAAACAGCTTCATATCCTGCTGTCTACCCCCATCAGCGGCGTACTTTAAGGCGGAGTAGGACAGGTAAGGTTTACCCGTCCGTTCCACCAATAGTTTAGCAAATTCCATTAAACGAATTTCTTAAGTGCCTCAACCTGCTTAGGTGAGAACTTGTTGCCGTACTTCTCTAGAACCATTTTAAGCACCATACCTTTCTTGTCGTCAGGTGTACTCTTTAGGTACTCTATAGATTGTTGGAAGCTGTCATCTTTCTTTGCCGGTGCACTTGCAGGTGCTGTAGCTTTGCCGTGTCCATTGGTTGCATCAGCATCAGCTGTATCATCAATCAGTAGTAGGTTGCCTAAGGCATACTTCTTACCATACGATGAAGCAGAACCAAAAGCCTGAGGTAACTGCATACCTTTTTGGTTGGTATCTACACCAACGATAGCTTTTGTTAAGATAGATTGATCACTTTCTACATCGTGAATACTAGCTGTAGAAGTAATAACGGGAACACCTGAGGTGATATCCACATCTTCGTTTACAATAAAGTACACTTTGTACTTAGCGTTAAAAGGCTTTAGCCCTTCTAAGATGTCTTCAGCACTACGGAAGTTGTACTTCCCAAAGCTGTTGTAACGGCTCTTTTTAGCCTTGAATTCTTGCTGTATCGAGGACAGCTTCTCTCCTAAAGTCATATGTATTTAATTTAAGTTAGACTCTTAATAATATGCAAGGTACTAATATCCAAGTACCTATACAACTAAAATGATGCTTTTATAACCTGAATATGCAGGTGTTGTGTAGGGGGAGGGGGGGGTTGAGACCCCCCGCTCCCCGACTAATTCTTGTAGATGGTTAATGTTGCTTACGCCTGAATAGCTTTTGGTGATATCTGAGCAGAGCTTCAAATCCCCCATAGGGTATAGAACCCTATAGAGGAAAGGAAATAGCTTAAGGTTGACTCATCGCATTCTCCGGCACCCACGAGCAGGAAAGGTATAGGAATCCATCACTCGCTAACACTTTTGTTTAGAGCATTGAAACTACAGCTTTTTCCAAAAGCCATAGGTCTCTATCCGGTGTGTATTATTCATCCGGATCATTGGCGAAGTTATCTACTATCAGTAACCATCTCTTCCAAACGTAAGGGCTTTGTTTTGTGTTGCGCCTCAATACTCAGCAACAAAAAAGACCCTATCAGTTTCAGCGCCTCGCCCTCGCTTACTCCCGATAGAGTCTTAAATGTATACTTCTAAAACAATCACAACGGGCGAGAAGGATTGTTTGTTGATGCAAATATAAAGCAAATATTTTAATTATTCGCAGTTACTTCTATGTTGCTTCGTAAATACTTCAATCTGCCCCATCAGGGCTTCTATACGAGCCATATCGTGTGCATCTAGTGTTCTATCTGCGAGCTCAGCTCTTACACGTACACGCTCTATTAACGAGTACATATCATCTTTTAAGTCTTGTAGTATCATTCCTTTATAAATTTAATAGGTTGAGATAAAATTAATACGATTCCATATCCTATGAACATAGGTAATAGCAGTACACATATAAGTACAGCTAACACATTTACCTTCATAGCTTATTTATATTACGTATCTTATTAAGAACAATGTAAAGGTCTCCTAGAACACCTCTAGCGGTTTGTTCTGCCTCATCCATTCCTGCAATTTCGTAGCTGCGTAGCTCTTCAGCTATGTCATCTACAAGAAACTTAACGCTAATCTCTATAGCCTTTAAGTCGGTTTTACTTAAACTCTCCATAAAATTATTTTTGTTATAAGCCAATTTAGTTAATTAATCAGTAACCTGCAAGTCTTTCCTTGCTGTCAGTCTTTAATATTCTTTGGTGTATGTTACAACCCGCTAGGGCTAGGAGCACACCTTGACCTTGAATTAAATTGAATTGGCAGAATACTCTTCTATCCCGAAGACCTCCGGGACTGCTTATGCTCCTATTTTATATTATAGGCTGTACGCTAGGTACAAGTTCCGATCAAACTCTAGCAATTCCTCTAGGTATACTGAACGAAATGATTCTTCTTGAGGGGTCAATACTGAAAGTGGGTAAGTCTTTGTGTATTTCTTCCCGTGTCTATCGTGTGTCCCCGCGCCAACTTTCTTGGCTAGTCTAATCGCGGATTTCTTGCTGTAGGCGTATACGTGATTACCTCCGCCTTGCTCCCACGCAAATGTGTAGCAAAGGTCTCCGTTATGGTTTCTATGTTTCTTAGGCATAATAAAGTGTTTTAAGATATCAGTAACCGGTGACCCTAATCAGGGTACACCATTATCGTTCCGGGGTCATACCATTGGAATCCCCACCCGTGCTTATCAGCAATCTTTATTAAGCTATTCAGCACACCGAATTCGTAAGACTTGCTGTGGGCGTAATAGTCAAAGTAAGGAATACCTTTGGGAGTAGTGTAGTCACACTCACCACAAATCCAAATACCTCCCTCAGACCCATCAAAGTCCTCAGTAGTTCCCGTGATTGGAAAGTACTCTCCAAGTACTTTCAACATTTCCTCTCTGCTTGTCATTCTCTTACTACTTTAGTTACGTTATTAATAATTAAAGAGAACTCACCACGCTGTAGTTTACGAGCCTCTTTGTAGTTGTCAGCATATAGCAGTTCATCTTCCCGTTCACCGCCAAAGTAATTCTCAATGGTATACTTTTTCATTCTTCAATCAGGTGTTTGATTAGACCTTTTCTAAATGTTTCGTACTCGTTATCGGGGCAGTACATTAGCTCACCTATCTCATAGACTAAGTCCATAAGTCCAAGCCCCTTTGCCATAGCCATAGCTCCGTGTAAATCTTCACCATCTAGTTTCTCAGCTATCATAATGTAGCCGTTCTTCAGAATTTCCATTCTAGTTATCATAAGCATTTAATTAATTGTTGTCTAAGATTTGAAACTCGTTATCATCAGCGCACCAATGTCCACTATTCAGTATGTAGAATCCATCCTCGGATACACCCTCAATCGTGAGCACCTCACCATTATAACCTATGTGGTCATCAAGTGTGCCTATCTCATCGGTAATTACACCGATCTTGCCTATGTTGTCGTTCATAAACAAGTAATCCGTATTCGTAGTCATAAACATTAATTTAAGTTATCAATAACCGCTAGACCTAGTCTAGCATAGCAACATTCTCAGGTCTTAAGAACTCAGTGCGGTGTGCATTTTTGAATTTGACCTCTAGCAAGCCGTTTGCGGACTTGTCTACTAGGAAGCCTAGCTTACCTGTAGATTTACACATTACACCTCTCATAAGGCGTTCTCTACGATTGCTTTGTGGGGCAGTCATATTCTCTTCGTACTTCCTAGCGTACTTCAGGTACAAGTACTCACCATCTTCACCTAGCTGTGCTTTTACTTTGAAGATTAGTTTACGTTGTTCAGCACCTTTGCTGTAGGCACGTGGGTCTTCACTACGCTCGTAGTACCAATCGTGCATCTCTAACAGCTGTGCAAAGTCTTGTTTGTTCATAAGCATTCAATTTAAGTTATCAGTAACCGAGGGCGTTGCCCTCTTATTTTAAGCATTTATCATCTCTAGATACTCTTTGTACTCTTCTTCAAAACTCTTCAGGTATTCAGTTGGATTTACCAAAGCATTGGCTAATTCTTGAATCCAATCTTCGTGTGTCATAAGACAATTATCCAAATCTAATTCGTAATAGTGAGAAAGTTTTTCTTGCAATTGATGTTTTAGGTCTAGCCTTTCTTTAGCGTTCATAAAGCGTTTGTTTAAATTATCAGTAACCGAGGGGTCATTTGCCCCCTCTTGAAAGTATTTCGTGTTGCGCTTGAAACTGCAACATACGTAACTCTTCGTACAATTTGTCTAGCTGTACACTAGTCATCTCACGCAGGTCAGAGCTAGATACATTCACAATTATTCTTTTGTCAAGAACCATAAGCATTTAATTTAAGTTATCAGTAACCAAGGACAGCTAGTGCTGTCCCTGCATCTCTCATACGTACTCTCTACGTTCCGTGGTTTCGCCCCATCTCAGGGGTCGTACCCGTAGGTACAGCTAGGTAGATTGCCTAGCCTCATCAGACTGATTTATTTTTCCATAATGTCAAAGAACGCTGAGGTCTTACCCTCACTTGCTTCAGCTAATGTACGAAACGTATTCCGTAATTCCTAGCTTATTCACAACTTTATTCACATTCAGTATTAAGTGCTGAGTATAAATACTTAGTTGTTAGTCCCCGTTCCTAGCACGACCTAGGCGCACCCTAAAGGCACCAACGGGAATGATTCTAGGCTTGTTTTATCGAGCCATCCGAATACTCAATGAAGTAGTATCCACCGAACTTGATTTCCTCTTCTAGATTCCATTCATTGAAGTACAGCGATGTATTCTCAAAGCACCATTCTATGACCTCGTTGTCGCTCCAATTATCAAATTGCTCAGGCAGGTATTCTTCAAGGGCATCGTACACGCCATCTCTCAGGTCTTCACGTAGCACCTTAGCGGTATCCTCTTCAGTAATGGTTATGAAGTCACTATCGTAGTGCACAAAGCCCTCATCCGTTCCTACACCTGTCACATCACATTTACGGCACCATTTACGCACCTCAGTAGGTTGCTCCTTCAGGTAAAGTGTGGGCTGATTTTCGTTTAAATCGATCTTTTCATTTAACCATAGGCTATAAATTTCATTATAGTCTACTCTTAACATTTTAGCAAGTTTTTCAAATACACGTTCTCTAACGATACTATCAAAAACCCCAATAAAGTTGTAGACATCTCTATTGTTGTACAAGCAGTAAAGCAGTCCCGTAAAATGTGCGTTTTCATTAATTTCTTTACCTAGCTCATCGCTTGGATAGTTCTCACAATAAAAATTCTTAATAGTCATAAAGCATTTATTTAAGTTAGTTGCGAAAATACCTCACATCACAAGAAAGGTAAGCGGTGTTTCTATAGTTCAAAAACACCTCGCAGTTGAATTTACTTTTACCTCTCCATTGACATTCTTTACCTTCCCAAATCCACCATCCGGGATTCAGGTTTCCACCTTTTACAATTCTGTACGTGTGACCTTTGATTGTCATTTGGTAACGACCCTTTTCAATTTTAGTTGACCTTTTCATAAGCATTTATTTAAATTAGTTACGGACTGCCCTGAGGCAGTTTCGGGTGTGCTCACCCATCATCAGCGTAACAGCTATTTTTCTTCGTGTGACTCAAGGTATTCATCCCAAGAAACCACATCACCCGTAGTTAGTTCAAGGTAGAAATTCTCATTTCTCACCTCTTCGTAAAATTCCCATTCAGTATAGTGGTAGCTTTCATTCTCGTAGTAATATTCTTTTACTCTTTCTAATGACCAAGATTTGTAGCCATCATTGTTAGCCCATTCCATAAGGTATACATCCAAGTCTTTCTCGTACTTCAGGTAGATACTATCAAGAAGTAAAAACCCATCATCAAAACCCTCACCTGATTCTTTACATCTGCGTGACCAAAATTGTTGCACCTTGAGTAGACCCTCAATAGCGTTAACCTTGGATTGAATGCTCAGGTCGGTATCAGATAGTTTTACAGCTATCATCGATACTTCTTCTTCAGCTAATTTACCTTGTCTTTCAAGGTCTTGCTGAGCGTGTGAATAACGTTGTTCTAGATTTGTCATAAAGCGTTTAATTAAATTAGTTATACCACCAAAGCCCGACCAAGTTTCCAAGGTCAGGCGAGGCGCAGTAGCAACAGCTAACTAGCTGAGCCCTTTTAAGGCATTCTTAGCCTTCTTCAGGTACTTATGTGTAGCCTGAGCAGATTGGAAATGTGCGTAGCTTTCACCTAATGCAATGAGCGTATCAACCTCAGCACGTACACGGGTCAACATTTGGTGCGCCATTTGTGGGTTGATGTGTTCCGATGTTTGCTGACTCATTGTATCAACGAGGCTTTTAACATTCTCAAATTCCTCAATGTTTGATACCTTAAGGTATGCATCACGCACAGCTGAATTAAGGGTTGCAAATTGTTTCTCAGTTAAAGTGATAGTCTTCATAAAGCAATTAATTTAAGTTTAGTATTCTAATTATTCAGTTTCAAATTTGAGTAGCATAGCTCCATCAATTAAACGGGGCACGTAATCCATATCCTCATCAGTAGACCATCCGTTCGTAATGCATACATCAGGTGAAAAAACCTGACCAATCTTTGCGGTCATATCATCGGTCTCAAAGAAGTCACTACGGAACGCTACGCTGTGCTCAGGGAACGCTACCCATACAAAACCCTCATCACCTATGGTAGGGTCTTCAAAGAATGTGATGCGCTGACCTAGGTCATTCTTGAAGTCGTTACGAGCATCGAGAATCGTAGCATCATTGCGATGTAGATTCAGCAGGTCTTCAGTTGGATTGATTGATTTCATAAAGCATTTAATTTAATTAGTTATACCACCAAAGCCCCGCATTTATTTCAGTGCGAGGTGATGGTAGTTTTGGTTATTACTAGTTTGTTCTTTCAATTATGCCGTACTCATCTAAGTCCCTGACCACTCTTACGGGCATTTGGTCACCCTGCTTCATTTTAAGGATATCTTCAAATTCCTCATTAAGTGCGAATACTAACTCACGCTCTTCTTTATCTTCATTGTAGAAGAACAACTCCTTAAAGGTGAGTTTTTCAGTGTAGGAACAACCTTTGTGAACCATCACTATGGTGTACGTGATTTCATCTACGAAGTTGGCTTGGCGATTTGCGAATTGATTTTTCATAAAGCATTTAATTTAAGTTATAGACCCCCGTAGGGGTTTCGTCCTATCAGGACTCATCAGTATAACTAGTCTAGGTAACTATCATAGAAACTTCTATAGCTCTCTTGGGTCACTCCTCTTAGCCCTAGTTTAGAACTAAGTCGAGCACTTAGTTTATAAGCATCATTTTGCTTATCCTCAATGAAGATATCCAAATCTCCAAAAGCGAGTTCTACAGCGTAAGACAATGCGTTTAGCTCCTCCTTAGTGAACCTAGTGGTGAAGACATCTCTCGTTCCATCTTCGTGCGTGATTGCGTACTTTTTCATAAAGCAAATATTTAAATGGTTATTGGGCAAATGTACAATACAGCTACCATATACACAAGCATATCAACAAAGATATTAACACTAAGCCATACGAAACCCCGTAAACATTAGCCTCAGCAATGCAAAGTTTTTTTCAGGCAGTGTACCTAACCTTGCTATTCAAGGGCACAATCAAGGGGTATGGGGGTCGATGAGTGGATGAGTTATGGCGTGAATAAGGAGGTGTGTGGATTGTTCCTCACCTTACTAGAACTCAGGTAACAACTAGCTCAACCTCAATCAGTTAATCACCTTAGCTGAAAGTATTACAAGCAGTCAAAAAGTCTAAAACCCTGAGCGAAAGACAATTACGTTGGAGGGGGGTGGGTCAACCAATCCGATTCGGGGCTCCCGATCGTGCGCCCGTGTACATATATAATCCCCCACCTAAATAGAACTCAGATCAAAAAACAGGGGTGGTATATTTGGCTGTAATAGAATGTTATAGGGTGTGTTTAAGGGGTGTTTAAGAGCATCTTTTTGGGCGGGGCGTAGGTGTGTATGGTGAATAATTGTTTTGCGCTTTAAAAGCGCCCTACGAGCTAGAGGTGTATTGTAGCTGTATATATAGATGCGGGGGTGCTGCACAGCTAATATAGAATATAGTATACCCTTATACAGAGTTTGCTTTGGATGTTTGAGCTGTAGGGGTGGGTGCGGCGTTGAGCGCCACCCCTAATAGGAGTTGTGTTGGTGGATGATTGAGGAATTATGCTACCAACCGCTATCGTTCTCTTTATGCAGTAAAGTTACAGCTTATTTTTGAGAATGTCAAGTCAGTGTTTGTGAGTGATACAGGAGGTTTAGGCAAGCCTAAAACTCTTATCATCGTCTAGTTTAGGTAAGCCTAAAACTTTTAACGTTATATTCTAGCTGTCAGACAGTTATGATATCTTTATTATCTTTGTGATCTATTGATAAGGCAACAAGATATGAAAATAAAGAAGTACGGTAAAGGCGGTAAGTACGATATGTACAACAAGGGTGGTGTAACACCACAAAAGAAACCTGTATACGGTCCACCAAAGCCACCGGGATACAAGGAGCCAACAAAAGAAGAAAAGGAAGAGGCTCGTGGAGAGCGTGCGTACTTAAAGCGCCGTAAGGAAGCTGATCGTGCGTATAAACAAGCACTTAAAGAAGGTGCTACTGAAGCACAAGCTGTAAAGATTGCAGAGAAGTATTTATCTCAAGGTGGTAAGATGTACTTGAAAGGTGGTCAGGTAAAGCTTGATGTCAATAAAGATGGCAAGATCTCTGGATCAGACTTCAAGATGTTACGTGCAAAGAAGAAGTAATGAAAGCTAAGAAGAAACTAATTAAACGTAAGGATGGATCATACTCACCTCGTGGGCTATGGGACAACATACGTGCAAATAGAGGCTCTGGTAAGAAACCTACTAAGAAAATACTCAAAGCTGCTGAAGAAATAAAACGTGAAAGCTAAGAAAACAAAAACACACGAGATGGTGAAGGCTCCTTCAGGTTATCATTGGATGACTGAGAAGGGTCGTCACTACCTTATGAAACACGAAGGTAAGTTTGCAGCACACAAGGGAGCTAGCCTAGAAGCTAAATTTCGCGTGAAGAAGGCGCATTGATCTTAACCTCACCCTGCATCTTATTATAGAAGCGAGCTACAAAGATTCTACCCTTCTGGGATAGGGCGTAGCGTATACGGTAGTTCTCACCCAACTCCTCACGGAATAGGTGATCATTCTTTTCATTGTTAGGTGCGTATCTGTTAAAGTGCTTGTAGAGGTATCCCTTCTTTAGTAGTGGATATATTATTGTCTTACTCGTACCCCACTTCTTATTGCCGTACTGCTCAGCAATCCAGTCCCTAGTCCAGAACTCTAGATCGTAAACAAAAAGCATAAACCTTACCTGTGATTCATTGACATCATAGTTCGTGGACATATCCCTCATCACAGGATGCCACAGCTTTAAATAGTTGTCTTTGATGAATTTGTCATTGATGTATGAGAAGTCTCTAAACATCTTAGACTTTGCTACCCGTCCCTTAGGCATAGCTGTAAAATTAAATTAGTATCTTTGTGCAAAGTTAACTAATTAAAACGGTATGGCTACATTAGCAGGTCAGAAGATCAAAGATAAGTACGGTAACCTATTGCAAGTAGAGGGTGGATTAAACTCTACAGAGAAGGTAGTTGAAGATGGGGCTGGTAACGATTCAGCATTAAAGCTGTCAACAGATACCGTAGAGGTTGATGGTACTCTTACCTTTACCTCGGCACCCGCTACAGATTCATCAGAGCTTACAGCTTTATTTGTTGACGGTAATAACGATGTTGTAAAACGTGAGCTTAACGCCTCTGCATTTAGTGCCACTACATTCGCAAACCCAATGTGGGTGCTTAGACCTAGTGCTTCGTATACTTTAACAGCTTCAGCTGCAACACCAGCACAAGCAGCTGTAAACAACAACGGCAACGCTTCATCACACGAGGTAAACGACACTGCTAACCATTTTCAGACTAGCTCTACTACTACGGGAGCTGTAACTGTTCAGCAGGCTGGACTAGTTAAAATAGACGTTAATTTTATACTAGAGGTTACTTCCGGTAACACTGATATCATTATAGACATTACTGAAAAGCCTAGTGGGGGGTCAGCAGCTATTATACAGTCTATAACCAGATCGCACGCAAGCACGGGAAATACAGCTGTTGGATTTTCTTTAGTTCGCCACGTTGCCGTAAATACTGATCTTTACTATACTATTAGAAATTCAGGTGGAGGAGCTGCAATGGTAACTACATCTACATTTATTTTAACTAAGCTTGACTAATGACTGAAAAGCAGAAAGATTGCATACTAGAGATTCAAGAGCTTGTACTAACTATTAACGCTGTTGTTAAGAAACACGATTTAACAGATGACTTTCTAGCGTGTATTGCTATAGGTTTTTTAAATATGGATACCGTCTATGAAGATGAAGAAGGAAACGAGCGTGCAGATATGAGCTTGCTTTCTTCATTCTCTGTATCGGACGAAGAAGAACTTGATGATTTACTTTCTTATTGTGTTGAAGCATACAGAATGGAAGAGGAGGATTCTAAAAGCAATCCTTCAAATATAGATTACTGGATTAACTTATCACGAAGAGACGGAGATATAAACTAAATCTCTTTTTCTTTACATAACTTAAATTAAAATGATACGTAAAATTATAATCGGGGTAAACCCTCTTAAGGCTATGGCTTATTACATAGGTCAGAAAGCCGGCGAAAGTGTCGTTGATACTATCATATTAGACGACAAGCACTTACATAAATATGAAACTCAGAGATATCTGATATATATAAAACACCCAGCAGATGGCGTAATGCTATGGAAATCTGTTGAAGGTATGCCTGTACTTCTAGAGTACGACTGCGACTTTTCTTAACTAAGCACAATTCAATTTAATATGAAAGCAATTCACGATTTCTTTGTGCGCTTGCCTGAAGCTTTTAATAATGAAGTTAAGGTAGGGGACACAACCCTTTACATCGATCCAAAATGGAACGAGTTTGAAAACAGAAAGATGGAAGCTGAGATTGTAGCTGTACCTGAAAAGTACGATACAGGAGCTAAAGTTGGCGATACGCTATACTTTCATCATCACGTTCTTATTGCCGGAAACGGAAAAAGACAACGTGTGCAAGATGATATATATTATGTCAAGTACAACCCCAACAATAGCAACGCTACACAAGCCTACGCCTACAAGAACAAAGATGGCGATGTACAGCTGTTGTCAGAGTGGATATTCCTTATCCCAGAGGATCAGCCTGATGAAGAGGTTACAGAAAGCGGAATCATTACCGAAATAAAGAAGCCCGAATTTAATCAATTTGGTTATGTGATGTGTGACTCACCTGTGGTTAGAGACCTAGGTCTCAAAGCCGGTGATAAGGTTATGATTATGAAGAACGCAGACTACCGTATGAAGGTTGATGGTAAAGAAATTTATCGTACACATATTGATCATATCTACGCAACCGGATTTTAATGGGTCGCAAAAGAATATTCAGCAGCGTTAAAGCCGGCGAAGAGCTGTTGGAAGCTATGGCTGAGGCTATACGAAACATCACCGAAGAAATCAAGCGCCCTATTGATACTGAGCAAAGCGGCTCTGGCAGACGTGCAGAACTAAAAAGTATTAAGGAATCTGCGTTAGATGCAAAAGAATTAATAACTGAATATCAAAAGCTTGAGACAATGATTAAGGAGCTCAAGGAAACTGGAGGTATTGAAGGTGATCAAGACTTTGGTGGCGGGTTCAGTGAGCAGTTTGCTAAACGTTAATGGGTGTACTTAAAGACATAAAAGGATACGAGGATAAGGTTATTAATATATGCCCTAACGATAGCGAGGGTGATGTTATTGAGATCTCTAATCTAGCTATACAGCTACCTAAACAGCCGGACCAAAACCGTATATTATATCACAACTTACCTGTAGAAGAACAGCGATGGAAGCGTCAGGATATGCCTGTAGAGCTTGCACGTATAAAGTCTATGGATGAGTGGTATGATATGCCGAAGGAGTTCAAAAAGAAATACGAGCCATATATACGTAGAGAATTTGAACGCCGTAATAATGGTCTCTGGTTCTATAACAATGGTGTAGCCACTTATATTACAGGTAAGCATTATATGATGCTTCAGTGGAGTAAGATTGATGCCAGCTTCTACGGTTACTACCTTAGCTTTCAAAGGGATATTATGATTCACCTTGAGGCTTGCTTTGTAGATCCTAGGTGTGCCGGGCAGATATACACTAAGTGTCGCCGTTCAGGATACACAAACGTAGCTTCTTCAGTACTAGACGATATAGGTACTTCAACCTATGACGTTACTGTGGGTATTATGTCTAAGACCGGTAAGGATGCTCAGGAAAACATCTTTATGAAGAAGGTAGTAGGTATGTATAGACACTACCCGTTCTTCTTTAAACCTATACAGGATGGTACTACCAACCCACGTACAGAGCTAGCGTTCCGTGAGCCATCAAAGCGTATCACTAAAAAGAATAAAACTGCTGGTGGTGGTGAAGCACTCAATACAATTATTAACTGGCGTAATACTACGTCCAATGCTTATGACGGTGAAAAGCTAAAAATAATATTCATTGATGAGGCAGGTAAGTTTGAGCGACCTGAAGACATCCTAGAGGTATGGCGTATACAGCGTACCTGTTTGATGGTGGGTCGTAAGTTTGTAGGTAAAGCTATCATAGGATCTACAGTCAACCCATTAGATAAAGGAGGTAGAAACTATCGTGACCTTTGGGATATGTCAGACCCTAAGGAACGTAATGATAACGGACGCACAAAAAGTATGCTATACAGGATATTTGTCCCTGCATACGAAGCGCTAGAGGGTTTCTTTGATCGATATGGAAACCCCGTTATTGACAATCCTGAAAAACCTGTAGAAGGTATAGATGATGAGGATATTGACATTGGAGCCAGAACATATTTAAAGAACGAGCGCAAAGCATTGTCTAACAATAGTAATGAGCTCAATGAGGTTATACGTCAGTTCCCTTTTACAGCTGAAGAAGCTTTTAGAGATTCCACAAAAGCTAGCTTATTTAACATTGGTAAGATCTACGAACAGATAGAGCACAATCAAGAGCTCTATCCACATCCTGTGGTTAAGGGAAACTTCGTTTGGAATAACGGAGCTCAGGACACGGAAGTCTTATTTAGACCTGATCCAAATGGTAGGTTTAGAGTAGCTTGGCTACCACCAGTGGAGCTTAGAAATAAGGTGCTGTCTGAGAACGGTAAAAAGATACCGGGTAATAAACACTTAGGTTGTGGTGGTGTGGATAGCTATGATCTTGACGCTACTGTTGATGGTAGAGGTTCTAAGGGAGCATACCACTTATACAACAAGTTTAATATGGAGCATCCCTCTAATATGTTTGTGTTAGAGTATGCGTCACGTCCACCTTTAGCTAGGATATTCTATGAAGATGTGCTTATGGCAGCAGTGTATTATGGCTATGAGATTCTTATAGAAAATAACAAGTACGGTATTGCTAGATACTTTGAGAATAGGGGTTACGATGGCTATCTAATGGATAGACCAGAACATCTAAAGTCTACAGCTAGGGTAGCTGTAAAAACAAAAGGCATACCTTCTAACTCACAAGATGTTATACAAGCACACGCACAGTCTATTGAAGCATATATCCACGAGCACATAGGTCTCAACGAAAACGGTGACTATGGTCGTATGTACTTTGAGCGCACCTTAGAAGATTGGATAAACTTTAAGATAGATAACCGTACCGCATATGACCTTACGATATCTTCAGGTCTAGCTTTGCTCGCAGCGCAGCGGGTTGTAAAAGAAAAGAAAAAGTCTGATTTTTCTAACAAACAGTTCTTCAGGAAGCTGAAACCAATCATACGTTAATATTCGTTATATTTGCAGTTGATAACGATTCAGCGAAAAGATGAATAAAAGTATGAAAGGAGGCTTTCCTAACCCGTTAGCCAAGGTAGAAGAAAAGTTGAACGAGCAGTACGGATTGCAATATGCAAAGGCTATGCTCGCTCAATGGGGAGGTCTAGATAATCAAAATAGTATTTACGGTAAGAGATTTAAGGAGTTTGAAAGAGCTCGTGCATATGCCGCTGGTACTCAAGATACATCTATCTATAAACAGATTTTAAATAGCCTTGATCCAGATAATGGTGATGGGACTTTAATGTCTTTAGACTGGACACCAGTACCTATCGTACCTAAGTTTGCTAAGATCGTAGTCAATAAAATCATTTCTTCTTATCGTTATCCTCAAGTAGAAGCTGTTGATCCGTTATCACAAAGCGAGAAAGATATTAAGAAAAGAAAGATTGCTGCACGTATTGAAAACAAAGAAAAGTTTCAAGAAGCTAAAGCAGCAGGACTAGAAGTAGATATTGATCCGGACCGTTTACCAGAGACTCCTGAGGAGGCTGAGATCTTCTTAGAGACGAACGTAAAAACAGACGCAGAGATTGCAGCACAGCTAGGAACACAAATGACACTTAGCTGGAATAACTTTGACGAGCGTGTATACAGACGTGTAGTTGAAGATTTAGTTAGCTGTGGTATGGGGGTGTCTAAGAGAATAAACGATCCTAATTATGGTATTAGTCAGGAGTATGTAGATCCAAAGCTATTTATTCACAATGTTACTGAGGACCCTACATTATCTGACTTGGTCTACGCTGGTCATATTAAAACTATGTCTATTGCGGAACTTAAAAGATTCGCTGGTTCTAGATTTACAGAAAGGGAATATCAAAATATTGCACAAGGTGTAATGAACAAATATGGAAACGATCCTAGTAACTTCACACGTAGACAGCTAGGGGATACCGTAAACATACAAGATATGCCATATGATGAGTACAGCATTCAAGTCTTGGACTTTGAGTTTATGTCTGTAGACTCTATGATATATGAGAAGAAGATGTCTCGCTTTGGAAATCAAGGTTTTTACTTTAAAGGTGAAAAGTGGGAAGTGCCAAAAAATTCTGTTTATGATCGTGATATCGTAAATATGAATAACGCCACTGTATATGGTGGTAGTTACATTATCGGTACTGACTACCTATACAACTACAAGCAGTGTAATAACGTACCTAAAAATATTCACGACCTTACTCGTGCAAGATTGTCTTATAGTGTTGTAGCAAACAATATTCGCAATATGATACCTAAATCACTAGTCTCTAGTGTTATTGGTTTTGCGGATCAGTTACAGCTGTCACATTTAAAACTACAGCAAGCTGTTGCGAAGGCTAAGCCTGATGGTATTATGATTGATATCGAGGGGTTAGAAAATGTTGACCTAGGTCGTGGTGGTGAGCTAACGCCATTGCAGATACAAGATATCTACGAGCAAACTGGTGTGATGTACTATCGCAGTAAGAATCCGGAAGGTGGTTTTCAAAACCCCCCTATTCGTGAGATAAACAACAGCATTAGAAACATTAACGAGCTTATAGCACTATACAATCACTACTTACGTATGATCCGTGATGCTACAGGTATCAACGAGATTGTAGATGGAACGACACCTAAGGGTGAAGCTTTAGTTGGTGTAAGCCAAATGGCTGTAAGCGCTTCTAACAACGCTTTGTATGATATAACGAACTCAGCTATGATCTACTACCGTAGAGTGTGTGAGGATATCGTTAAGTGTCTACAGATACTACCTAACAAGTCTGTGTTGTATCAGGTCTATGAAAAGGCTATTGGTAAAACCAATATGAGTGTTCTTAACAGCTTTAAGGACCTGCCTATGTATAACTTTGGTGTTCGTGTGTTGAGTGATCTCAGTGATGTTGATCGTCAGTATCTAGAGCAAAACATTCAGATTGCATTGTCTCAAAAAGAGATTGACTTAGAAGATGCTATTGCAATTCGTAACATTAAAGATATTGATCAAGCAGAAAGACTATTAATCATTCGCCGTAAGAAGCGTATGGCTCAGCAGCAAGCTATGCAGCAAGCTAATATTCAAGCGCAATCTCAGGCTAATGCTCAAGCTGCTCAAGCGGGTATGCAAGCAGAAGTTCAGAAAGAGCAAGTGTTAGCAGAGCTAGAGATGCAGAAGAAACAAATGGAGTTTGAAATGAAGGCGCAGCTAGCTCAGATGGAGCACCAGATGCGTATGGAAATGGAAAAACTTAAAGGGGAATACGGTATCGCAGAGCAACAGATTGAGAGTCGTGTGAAAAACTCGTCAGAAATGATGAAAGAAGACCGTAAAGATCAGAGAGTTAAGAAGCAAGCTGTAGAGCAGTCTAAGTTATTGTCTCAGCGTAAGGGTCAGAGAGGTGAGTTACCAGATCAAGATTCTCTAAGTATTTAATAATCAGTAAATTAGTACCTTTGCAATATGGCAACTAGCATAAACTTAGATATAGCAAACAGAGTAGATATCACTACTAGAAAGGGAGACACGTTCACGCTGGAGCTTACTTTTAAAGATGAAGATGGTGTAGTAATTGACCTCTCTTCAGGGTACGAATGGATGATGCAGGTACGTGAGTCTGATACTTCAACTTCTGCATTACTAGATGGAGACTCTAATGATGACAATGCTGGTTCATTTGGTTTTACAGGAACTAATACTGGACTGCTAACTATTACCGCTTCAGCTGCTATTATGGCTGCTATTGATGGTGGGATATATGTTTACGATCTACAGTCTTCACAAGGAGCTACTGTAATTACTTGGATGTACGGAATATTTAAGGTAAACGAAGACGTAAGTGAATAATATAACCGTAAAAAATAATGAGGCTATTAGCGTATCTATTCGCCAGAGTGGATATAATAAAAGCACGGTTATAAAGCAACCTGTAGAGAACCAGATTGACATCAAAGGTCTTAAAGGTGGTGGCGATAAAAACTATGTGCATACACAAAGTTCTCCATCAGCAACGTGGACAGTGTCGCATAACTTAGGTAAGCGACCCGCAGCAGTAGTAGTAGACTCGGCAGAAGACGTAGTATATGGAGATATACGATATATAGATGATAACACAGTAACCCTAACCTTTTCAGGAGCATTTTCTGGAAAAGCATATTTTAACTAGCTATGGCAATAAAGTATCTAAACAGTATAAACCTCAGTCAGAATGAGATTCAGAACGTAGTCGTTCATAATCTTGCTTCTGCACCTTCTAGCCCTAAGCTGGGTCAGATTTATTACAACACCTCCTCTACGGAAGTCTACGTTTGTATTAACGAGATTGGTCCTGTATGGCAGAGTATGAAGGGAGACATTACAGCGGTAACCGCTTCTACTGGTTTATCTGGTGGTGGTACTTACGGAGCTGTGTCTCTAGCATTAAAGAACAATGCGAACTTCACTGCTAACACACTACAGAAGTGGGACGATAGTAATAGTCAATTTGTAGACTCCTTAATCTCTGACGATGGTAGCACTGTTACTGTTGCTGGTAACCTAACTGTAAGTGGTACGACTACTACAGTTAATACTGAGACTATTAACCTTGCTGACAACATCATCTTATTAAACAGTAACCTTGCTGGAGATGCTGCACCTTCTGAAGACTCAGGTATTGAGGTTGAGCGTGGTACAGCTGCTAACGTAAGCTTCATTTGGGATGAGAGTGCTGACTACTGGAGTACAGTAAATCAGAAACTACATATTGGTAGCCTTGCTGACTTTGGTAATACAACAGGAACTTCTGAGATCCTTCTCCATACTTCTGGTGAGGTTAAGAAGCTTGACATTTCTACAGCATTAGCTGTATTACAATTTGTAGGTAACTCAGGTACTGAGAGTATTGGACAGACTGCTTACCTAACTATTCAAGGTGACGGAACTACAATTACTACTGACGCTAGCAGTAACTCACTAGCTATATCTATTGCTGATTCTTCTGAAACAGTCAAGGGTGCTGTTGAGTTAGCTACTACAGCTGAGGTGATTACAGGTACAGATACGGTTCGTGCGGTTACCCCAGCAGGCGTTGAAGCACACTACGATGCTAAGAACTTTGCAAGTGATGTTGGTGACGGAAGTGCTACCTCTTACGCTATTACCCACAGCTTAGAGACATTAGATGTAATTGTACAGGTTTACGAAAAGAGTAGCGGTGCTACAGTTTTCACAGACGTAGAGCGTACTGACACAGATACTGTTACTTTGATTTTCGCTTCTGCACCCGCTTCAAATGCTTATAGAGTATTGGTAACGAGTGTTGCGTAATCAGTAATAAATTATTATTTAAAGAGGGGTAGTGGCGCAAAGTCGCTACCCCTTTATTTTTTATCTTTGCAAGACAAGTAGATATTATGGCAATAAAGTTTCTAAATAGTGTAAATGCAGACTCTGGTGTTCTGTATGTAGATGCAGCAAACGATAAAGTAGGTATTGGAACTACGAGTCCTGCGGGAGAATTACATATTAAATCCGCTTCTACCAATGCAAATTTATATATACAAAGAAGCGCTTACGACCCTTGGAGACTTTCGGCAGGGTCTACATATTTAACTTTTATGCAAGACGCATCTGAAAAGATGCGTATCACCGCAGCAGGAAACGTAGGTATTGGTACTACTAGTCCTACTGCGGCATTACACGTTCAAAAAGCTATTAGCGGAGGATTTGCAGGAACTATATATAATACTCAAGCCACAGGCGGTTTTGGATTAAGTGTAAGAGGGGGTAACTCATCTTCTCAAGACGCATTAAGAGTACAAAATGTAGGCGGAACGTATTTATTAAATGTAAAGGGAGATGGTAACGTTGGTATTGGGACAGCTAATCCAATAGGACTGTTAACAGTACAAGGAGACGATGCTGATATTTATCTTAGGTCAAATGATTATACCATAGCTCGTATTATCAATAGAGGTTCAAGTGGTACGAATCTAGATACAGGTCTGTTCTCATTAATGAGTTCAGATGGCACTAATAATAACGTAGAAAAAGTTCGCTTAGATGCTGGAGGTAACAGTTGGTTGAATGGCGGTAATGTTGGTATCGGAACTACTAGTCCTTCTGAAGCGCTGCATATATATCGCAATGCTGCATCTGCTGAGATAAGACTTCAAAACAATACAATTAGTTCTTACATAAGAAGTAATACAGACAATTTAAACTTCTGGGTTTCTAATGGCGAAAAGATGCGTATTACCTCAGCAGGTAACGTTGGTATTGGCACAACTAGTCCTCAATCCAAGTTAGACGTATCTCATACAATTAGAACAATAGGTGCAGCCACTCCATCAAGCGGAAAAGGTGTTGAAATTAGATATTTATCAGGGGATGTAGGAAGTGTTTTATCATATAATAGAGATTCTTCTTCATACACACCTTTACGATTAGAAGGTTCTGTTATTACTTTAAGAGAATCTGGAAGCGCTGTGCTTACAGTAGATGGAGGTAACGTTGGTATCGGGACGGCTAGTCCTAATACTCAGCTTGAAATACGAAACAATGAAGCAGGTGATGGTGTAGGTGGAGCAACACTTAGACTTACTAGAGGTGATAGTACTAGTGTGGCAGGTGACCCTGTAGGTACTATAGAATTCTATAGCACAGATGCAGATACTGCTAAAGTTACAGCATACATAAAAAGTATGTCTGAGGAACTTTACGGTAGAGAAGGTAGTTTGGCATTTGGTGTATCACAGACTATTAATACAGATGCTACGGAAGTTATGCGAATTAGCGACCAAGGCAACCTTGGTATTGGCACTACTACTCCTCAAGTTAAACTTCACGTAGAAGGACGTATAAGATCAACTTATAGCGGTAATACAGCTTGGTACAGTGGTAATTATGTTAGGCTATTTAACTCGCAATCATTTGGGTTCTTGAACTCTAGTGGAAGCAGTATAGCTCAGATAAGTCTAAACGGAAACTCTTACTTTAACGGTGGTAATGTAGGTATTGGGACGACTTCGCCTAGTGCTAAGTTAGATGTAGCTGGACAAATCATTACATCAGACAGTGTTAGATTTACAGGTAATGTTTCTGCGCCTACTGGTAACTCTGTGTTTAGACCAGCTAGTAACACAATAGCCATAGGAACTGCTTCTGTTGAACGTGTACGTATTGATGCATCAGGCAACGTAGGTATTGGTATAACATCACCGCTTCAAAAGCTACACGTTACTGGAGCTTCTATTATTGCAGATGGAGTTGTTGTAGTTGACCCTGATGTAAAAGGCAATACAGTAGTATCTGGCAAGATAGTAGACGGTGGAGGCTGGGGCGTAAATTCCGGTATTGGTGGTAGAGCAGCGGGAACTGGAGATACTTGGGCTATTGGGCATAACGGTATTAGCCTCTATATGGCTATTGGTGATGGGGCTAATGCAAATAGTCTTTCAACATTCTTAAGAGCAGATTCAGATGGAACTATAGCTTTAGAAGGCTACGGAGCAGGTTACCTTAAGTCAGATGCTTCGGGTAACATCACCGTAGACTCAGACACCATTGAAGATACATTAGACTCTGTTACGGATAGAGGAGCTACTACAACTAATGACATAGGCGTTGGAGCAATAACATTGTCTCAATCTTCTAGTATTAGCGGTGCAATGTTAACGCATTACACTAACGACTATGTTTACTTACGTGGGGGAACTGAAGGTACTATATTAAGTGATAACTCAGGTAACAATACTGTACAAGTAAGTGGGGCTAGCAATTATATACGTTTTGAGACAACAAATGGTTCAGAGCGTATGCGTATTGACAGCTCTGGAAATATGTTAATGGGCTTGACATCTGCAACACCTACAGATGGAACTAACATTGAATTAGCCTCATCTACAAGTAGTAGATATATATTAGCATCAACAGGCACAGGTGGTCATAAATGGACAATGGCTGCTGGTCTTTCAGGAGGATTAGATTTTTATGATTACACGGAATCAGCATATAGAATGCGTATTGATTCTACAGGCAACGTAGGTATCGGAACGACTAGTCCTACGCATCTACTTACTTTAGAAACAGCCAGTTCCCCCGGTTTAAAAATAAAAGACACTACGCAAGGGGCAACATTATTAGCATTTAGTCAAGATTCTAATTCGCACGTAGGTACTTTTAGTTCACATCCGTTAGTTTTTGACACTAACAGTACGGAAAGAATGCGTATTACCTCAGCAGGTAACGTTGGTATTGGAACTACTGCTCCTAATGGACAATTAGCTATAAAATCTGGCACAAATTCAGACCTTGAATTTTTCTCCGAAGCTTCAGGTTCAGCTATTCAGTCCTACAATAGAACAACATCTACGTGGGGTTACCTTAGATTCCTTGCAGGAGGTGGTGAAAAAATGCGTATTCACTCAGATGGTAATGTAGGTATTGGGACTACTAATCCATCAGCTGTTTTAGATATTTCGGGTAGCTCTAGTAGTGATGGTCGTGAATTTCTTGTTCACGGTGGTAGTTCGGGGCATTCTTTAGAAATTGTAGATAGGTCGGGATATACAACAAGTACGGCTAATGTATATATTCAAGATGCTGATAATTTAAACACTCGTGCCTCACTACACATTAAGGGTAATAATGGTGCAGTAGAGTCTTTATGGGTTTCATCTACAGGTAGAACTGGTATAGGTACCGCTTCCCCATCAGAGAAACTACACGTTGTAGGCAATGTACGCATTGAAGGAGACCTTACAGTAAACGGCTCATACACACAGATTGATACAGATGTAAACACTACAGAGCAATGGAACGTAACTAACGATGGTACTGGTCCAGCTGTAACTATCAATCAGACAGGCGCACAGGACATTATGGATGTGCAGGATGATGGTACTAGTGTGTTCTACATTGAAGACGGTGGTAATGTCGGCATTGGGACTACGAATCCAACAACTACATTAGACGTTAGGGGAGATATTAAAGCTGAGGGGGCAAACACGCCTACTATTAGCGTGAAAGACACTACTAATGATTTGGTGGGTAGACTTAGAGCAGCTAACAACTATGTTTACTTAACTGCTGACCACGGAGACACCGTAGGCTCTAGCCGTATAGTTTTCCAAGTTGATGGAGATTCTTCAGCTTATGTTACAAATGGTTTATTTGCGGCAGAGACAAGTGTTCAGTTTACTACATATGGGTCGGGTACTGAAACAGGTACAGCTGCCTATGCCCTAGCCGTAGACAGTAGCGGTAACGTCATTGAAACAGCTGTACAAGGCTCACCAACAGGTGGTAGTGGTACAGCAGGTAAAATTACTAAGTGGGATACTTCAAGCACATTAACCGATTCTATAATAGCTGAAAGCAACGGTAGAATTGGTATAGGCACTACTAGCCCAGACAGACAGCTTCAGGTACACGAGTCAACAAGCGGTACTTCTACAGCTAAGTTTACAAACAGCACTACTGGAGAAGACGGTGATACTGGTTTCTTTGTAGGTATTAATGGTTCTGAGCAACCAATACTATACGGGTATAATAATACTGATATGATTATCGGAACTAGCGGTTCTGAAAGAATGCGTATCACCTCAGCTGGCAACGTTGGTATTGGAGATTCTGGTCCAAATGTTAAGTTACAAGTTTCTACTAGTTCACCAACAAATAACGTAGCTGTTTCAATAGGTGACGGATGGGTAGGTAATGACCTTTATCATAAAGAAGGTGGTTTACTACTTATTAGTGGAACAAGTCAAGACTCAACACAGACAGGAGCTGGTCTTGCTTTTCAAACTAGAAACACACAAAATACAAATTACTGGAAGTCTAGTATTATAATGGACAGGGACGGTGCTATGAGGTTTACTCTTGGTGGCGCTGGCACTGTCCAAGGCTCTGAAGATTTAACTATAATATCTGGAGGCAACGTTGGGATTGGCGCATCATCACCGCTTAGAAAATTGCACGTGGTTGGCAACTTTGCTGTTAATGCTGGCACTGGAGAATATTATGGTGTTAACATCACAGGAGGGGAAGGCGCAAACCCAACCATCTTAATTGGTGACTGGCATAACGCAAGTGCTAATTTAAGTTGGGACAGTACAAATAGGCTTCTTCGCATTGACGCTCAGTATTCTACTAATGGAGCGCCTATTGTATTTAGCGGAAATGATGCAGCTATTGAGTATGGTAGGTTTACAGCTACAGGTAATTTTGGTATCGGGACTACTAATCCAGGTGAAAAACTAACAGTAAATGGAAAGATTTTATTAGAGAATTCAGGAACACCAATATTTACATTAAAAGATACTGGTAATTCTGGCGGTGGCGGTGCATCAGGTATAATTAGATTTAAAAACAATGCTGGTGATGCTATTGGTATAGGTTACACAAGTAACGATACAACTACTTCAGACCTACTTATAAGCACTAACGCAGCAAGCACATACGGTGGATACCTAGGTTTGGATGCAAATGCTATTACTGATTCTTCTAGTATCATATTAGACCCTAAGACTAGCGTAATTATCAATGGAGATGCCGTAATAGGTGAACACAGAATCATTGATTTACCATCGTTTAATATGGGTGCAGGTAGCGTTACAGATGAATACTTAGTAGTCTGTAAGCAAGCTCCTTCAGGTGGTGGTGTTGTTGCTAGTGGTATACAAGGTAGAATATCATTCTCTAGAGGTAGTGATGGTTCGTATAACAACTCACATTACATAGATATTAACATACAAATGTCTTTGGATAGTGGTAGCGTTAACACTCTAGACGTTACGCAGTTTGAACTTTACAGAGATAGCTCAAATCCATTCTTCTCACAGCTAGAAGAGATTGACATTGACGGTACTAAGTATGTTGCGTTGAAGGCACGTTCTTCTGGAGGGGGTAGTGTTAACCACTTCTACTTTGAGGGTTCTATCTCTGACGCTTCAGACACGAATATTCTGTCTAGAGTTAGAGCTTCGGACTCTGCGGTAACGGTAACAGACCCACAGCCTACTGGATTACCTATTACCCCTTACATTACTAAGAACCAAGATGGCAACGTAGGTATAGGGACTACGAGTCCAACGTTATCTCCTACTAGTTACACAGGGGGCTTACACGTAGAAAACGATACTTATATTCAAGCTAGACTAAGCTCTTCGTCTTCAGGTGCTGGATTAGAGTTTATACCGAGTTCAGGAGACCATTGGGAGATACAAGCACAGACTGGAAATAGCTTGATATTCTATAATAGAACTGATAGTTCATATAGAATGGTTATTGATGGAGGAGGAAATATTGGCGTTGGAATTACATTACCTGCTGCTAAAATGCATATAGGTCCAGCTGCTTTGGTATCTGGATATACTACAACTAGAACGACATTAGCTGTCTCGGATACAACTAATGGTGCAGAGCTTATTCTTAGAGGTCAGTCTCCACGTATATGGCTTGATGCAACGGCTGGAGGTGATGGTGAAATCTATATGGATGGAACTAACTTAGTTGTATACGCAGGCAATCCTACGAGTGCAGGTGACTCTAGATTTAGTATTGACTCTAGTGGTAATATTAGATTCGCAGCCTACACAGCTGGTTACCTTAAGTCAGATGCAAGCGGTAACATTACTGTTGACACTTCTACCATTGAAGACACATTAGACAGCGTAACGGATAGAGGAGCTACTACTACTAATGATATTAGTGTAGGTGCTATTACATTGACAGATGACCCTGCTTCTAGCAATGGAACATTTGTTAAGGTCTATGAGGATACTCATAAGAGAATGTATACTGCTAATTTAGACTTTTCTTTTACAGCCGCAGGTACTTACAACTTTAACTTGGTATTCGCTAACTCTGGAGGATATCAATATGAATTGACTGCTGTCAATAGTAGAAACGGTCTTTATAGAAACTTCGGTACTCTTAAAGATTCTTCCTACATATATTGGGAGAGCGATGAAGACTTTACGCACAGAGCTGAAGGTGATGTGCATTTGATATCAAGCCTTAACGGAGGTATGTACTTCTCAGCAGATACTACTTATTTCCTTTCAGATGGAGTGACAGACACACAACAAACAGGTACGGCTAACTGGTCTTACGCTATTATAAGGTATTCTGTATACATCCCTTACTACGTGGGAGACACAACAGGTTCTTGGAAACTACATTTAACTACTTACGGAGACACTGGTTCAAGTACTCCTCAATTTGTATTAGCATAACACAACTATATATATGGCAATCTCATATCAAAGAAAATTAGGAGACGGAACAATTGTAATTGACAGCGGTACAAGCAATGTCGGTATTGGGACTAATGATCCAGCTAATAAGCTCACCGTATATCGGGGTGGTGGTGTTAGGGTAACAGGGATTACTAGTGGCGACTATATTGAGATGAGTGGTGATCTACCAGGATATTCAGCAAATCAATATCCTGTTATTAAATCTGGTGGTACTATTCACTTTGCAAATAATAACAAGTACTCTGCTTACATTGAAGGAAATAACACTTATTTTGGAATCTTAGATAACACTCCTACAACTAAAGTGCTTCTTCATACAAGTGGCAACTCTTACCTAAATGGTGGCAACGTAGGTATCGGGACTACCAATCCACCTAGAAAACTATCTGTTGAAACCAATGATACTGCTACATATAGCGCTAGTGTTAACGCCTCTGAAATCAGTATAGCTAGAAAGAATAGTAGCAATACAGCAGGTCAGGTAGCTGCAATTAGCCTTAATGCTACAGGTTGGTCAGGACAAACTACAGGTGTAGTAGTCCTTAATGCTATAGCACGTCAAGGAAACTTTAGTAATGCAGACTTTGCTATTCAGAACAGAGTTGGTGGAAACTTTGTAGAAACATTTAGAATTACTACATACGGCAATGTAGGTATTGGTACTGATACTCCAGACGACAATGTAAATACTGGGGCTTATTTTAAGCCAGATGGTGGTGGTAGATTCTTAACAGTGAAGGACAGTTCAGGTTCTTTTATAATGTTAGAAAGCAGTACAACCACAGATGATGACCAAATAGGTGGGATATACTTTAACAACACGGGCGGTCAAGCAGATGCTCACGTACACGTAGCGGGGATTGATGCTATTCTACACAAACACGGTACAAATGATGCACTTAGTGGAGGAGATTTAAGATTCTTTACTAAGCCCTCTGGAAGCGGGATAAACGGTCCTAGGATGGTTATTTTACAGAATGGCAACGTTGGTATTGGGACTACTAGTCCAGAACATAAACTACATATAGCTGGTAGAACACAGATGGATTACTTAAAAGTTGGTGGGGACACCAGTAGTAGTTCAACATATATATACGATGGTTACTTAGATGCAGGCAGTGCATATTTTCACCAACCAACAGCATTAATCAGAACAGACAGTTCTGCTACGGGAGGTCTTGATGAAGCTCCAGTTGCATTAGCTATGTTTAACCGTAACGGTACTAACAACACTTGGGTTAAAATGTCGTTTGCCTCTAGAGAGGTTAATAGTGCTGGTAATACTGTTTCTATTGCAGGTATCGCTGCTCAAAAAACAGCTGGAACACAAAACAACTGGGCTAGCGGAAAGCTTTATTTGTGGACTAAAAACGGGGCAGCTTTTGTTCAGAATATGACCCTTATTCCTAACGGCAACGTTGGTATAGGGACGACTAGTCCAACATTAGCATTAGATGTTAGAGGAACTCAAGGCAGCCCATCAAGTAGTGGGACTTCTCAAACAGGTTCGTTATCTATAAGAGGCGGGGGAAGTCATTTTATGTCATCAGGTATGTTGAACGTTTCTCCTTGGACGGGATGGTTTCAAGCACAAGACGCTAACAATTTAGCAACTACATACCCATTAGCATTAAATCCTAACGGAGGCAACGTAGGGATTGGTACTACTAGTCCAGGGGCTAAGTTAAATATTGCTACATCATCTGTTTGGGGAACGGCTGTTACAGAAGCTTTAACTATTGATAATACTGGTTCTGCTGGAAATATTAACACAGAACATAGTTTAGGTAGAATTAGATGGAGAACAAATGGAGTTATTGGTGCGTCTATTGATGCTATTAGAGATACTCCAGGAGCTGGTCACAATGTAGATATAGCTTTTTCTACAAATACAGGGGGTAGCGGAACATCCGCTGCTGAGCGTATGCGTATAAACTACAACGGCAACGTAGGTATCGGGACTACTAGTCCTTCCGCTAAACTTGATGTAGACGGAGTAATACGGTCTAGAGGTGGAACTTATGCAGCAGATACTGATACTAAAACAGATGTTGGACTTGTAATACCTGAAAATAATTTTATATATACAGCTGATGGTTCTGATTATTTAAGAAAATTAATTGGAAAAACTAGTGATATTATTACAATTGGTGAAGCTGGGACATCATTAATAGATGGTATAAATTTAGTGCCTGGAACAGCGGGAGGTTATGTGCAGATATTTAACAATAGTTCTATTGCTGCTAAATTTGTAGATGGTAAACTTGGTATCGGGACTACTAGTCCTGACGAAAAACTTTCTGTAATAGGCAACACGGGATTATACGGAACAGTCTCAGGAGGTATAGTTTCTCCAGCTTCTCTTAGGTTCTTTACTAGTGAAGATGGTGCGGGTCTTGGGGATTCTACGGATTCAAACAAGCAAAAAATAGGTCAAATCACTTGGGCGGGAAAAGACACTTCTTTAAATGCCACTGGTGAATACGCAGCTATTAGAACCTATGTAATTGATTCAAACAACCTTATTCAAGGTAGTGCTGGAGAGGGTGGTCAAATAGAATTTAGTATTTTAAGACACGATGTTGGTGCTAACCCTAGAGTGGAGTATACAGCAATGACCATTAATAATAGTGCCAACGTTGGTATTGGTACTACTAGTCCTTCTACTAAGTTATATGTAGACGGGGGTGAATCAACATTCAATAGAGGTAACTCTGACGGTGCTATTGCTAGATTTAGAGGAAATAATGCAGAACAAGCTGTCATTGGTACAGTAACTTCTTGGTTTGACAGCAACGTTGGTATCGGGACGACTAGTGTTCCTAGTGAGGCTAATCTGTCGTTAGCAGCAAAAACAACTACAGAAGGAGGTCACCTAGTAATAAATAAAGCTACTTCATCTACACACGCTACTCACATTGATAATAATACAGACACCTTCAGGATAATGAAGGGTACTGATAGTGCTAGTGGTTCCGTACAGTTTATTTTAAATCACACTAACGGCAACGTTGGCATCGGAACTACTAGTCCTAATTATAAACTTTCGGTTGATGACAATACAATCACAACAGCACCTAAAACTGTATTACAATTTGATGCAGCCAGTATAACTGACAATGGCGGTTATAACATAGACTTTAGAACAAGTTCTAATGACGCTGCTGACAGATATGTTGCTAGAATAAGAGGTATTAGAGAATCTACAGGAGCATTAAGTCAATTATCTTTTTGGACGGAAAGTGGTAGCGCTTTATTGCAAAGAATGACTATACGGGCTTCAGGCAACGTAGGTATTGGGACTACTAGTCCTACATTGGGTCTTCACGTTGCAAATGGCTTAGGTGCTTTATTTGGACCTTCGGGGTCTGGCGCTTCTACATATATATCAGCTGACGATGAAAACACTATAAATGGTGGATACGGATTAGACACAGACACAGCTGACCTATGGGTAAACTATAGAGGATATCAAAACGGTACATCTAGATTTAGGGACTTTAGAGTAGGTAATGGTAAGAATGGTGTTATTGCGTTTTTTGATGGGTCAACAGGCAACGTTGGTATCGGGACTACTGGTCCTGGATTTAAGCTTCAAGTTGGAACTCCAGCTGTTGTTTCGGGTTCAGATTATAGTTGGTCTTTTGACTTAACTAGAGCTAATAGCACCTCTAGAGGATTTAGTATTGGTCAAGCTGATGGAGGCGGAGTTGTCGTTATGGGCGGTCATAACACAGATATGGCATTCGGTCATACTTTTGGTACTGACACTAATGGAAATCCATTGTTCTACGAGACTATGCGGATTCAGCACGTAGACCAAGCAGTTGGCAACGTTGGTATTGGGACTACAAGTCCAACACGAAGATTACACGTAAGAAGTACAGATGAGGCAACAGGTATATTCCTAGAAAGAACATCTAACTACGGATTTGTTCAGTATAATGAACAGGTTGGAAGTGTAGAAACATACCATTTAGGGTTTGTAAATAATAACACTTTATCCTCAGACATACTGGTTGCTAATGAACTTGGTAACGTAGGAATTGGAACGACTAGTCCAGCTTACAATCTAACTGTAGATAATGATGCAGCAAATACAAACAACCCCGCACTATACGTTAAAAACCCTAATAGTAGCACCGCAGCTGTAATAGCAGAATTTGTAGGTGACTCTGACTCTAT
>Ga0206126_10001256_pt1 | contig 31120 bp, 27 predicted proteins | sample Helgoland_Spring_5_FD_148621 | JGI IMG/M metagenome (GOLD analysis project Ga0206126, IMG submission 148621) | Pelagic subsurface seawater microbial communities from Kabeltonne, Helgoland, North Sea - Helgoland_Spring_Bloom_20160412_1 | ecosystem: Environmental > Aquatic > Marine > Epipelagic ...
CAGGAGCAGCGCCCAAAGCGAGCCAAGTGTCATATTCCAGCGAAGGAAACGCTCCAAAGAAAGCGGGGTTGATACCGCCGGCCAAAGGCGTACCAAATGGATCTTGGTAGAAGGAAGAGCTTGGCGTCATTTGCCAAGGTGCAGCATTCGTGCCATATGCCGCAATCACCTCGATGTCATCACTGCTGAAGTTGGCATAAAGGCGATACGTTGTCGTCCCTTCTACTCCATCCTCGGCGTACACCTCATAGCTCAAAGATTCGACCAGTCCGTCCAACCACTGGCACGTACCGTTATCCGTCAGTGCTTCAGGGTCGTAGTTGTCTGCTGTTTCAGAAGTGCACCCAAAGGTTTCCAATTCATCACAGAGGTTGTTGTTATTTAAGTCATTGACGCAGTTGCCATCGCAATCATACAAATCATCTGGATAATTGCAGTCGCCAGAGTCATCGGTCGCATCTTCATTGTAGTTGCAAGCCAATTCATCCGTACATCCCGGAATTTCGAGTTCGTCACAAATGCCATCTCCGTCAACATCATTCAAACAAACCCCTTCGCATGAATAATAGGTTTCTGGACCATTGCCCTCGCAATCGCAAGCACCTTCTGCGATGCCATCTCCACCACAAACACCACATTCGTCTATAGATGCACATGAGCCATCGTTCACATTGGCCAAGGGATCGTAGTTGCAAGCAGCTGATTCTGTACATCCCGCTATGATGACCTCCCCTTCGCAACCGCAATTCGCGTCGTACATGTCATTCATCGTGCCCGAATCACCATCATCACAGGCATCCCCAGGATACGAGCAGCTGCCATCATTGGCCTCAGCATCAGCATCATAGTTGCAGGCCTCCTCTTCCGTGCATCCTGCAGCCACTTCGGGGAATGAGAGCGTCACCCCATCTGTATTGTTTGAGTTTCCTTCCAAATCATCGTATTGAAAGTTCATGGTCAGCGACACCACTCCATCCGTGGTCAGTTGCGCGACCAAAACCCGATTGTCTTCGCCTGAAATGGCATCTGCTGAAGCTCCAGGAACAACAAACCAAGAGCCTCCAATAAACGTATCAATGGTGAAGCCATTGCCCGCATTGAAAGCTGTGAAATAAGACTCCATCCCGACTGAATTCACCCCTCCTGACCCCGTATTATCGAACGATCCAATCGTGAACCAACTGTCAAATTCAACCTCTGGAAACGCGGAAAAAAAGAGCGGATTTATCCCTTCACCAAAATTCGCACCCAAGGTTGAATTGAAAAAAGAGGTCGTAGTGGCAATCGAGAGTGGAGCTGCTTGCGTCCCGTAGACGGCAATCAGTTCATTCGTCGGAGCATCGAAGGTTGCGAATACACGATAGGTGGTTCCATATTCGGATGTGGTGTAGACTTCGTAGTCCAATCCAGCAGGACCCGTGGGAACCAAGTCACCCGAACAACTGCAATCGCTTTGGTAAACATCGTTGAGGGTGTTGTTCAATCCATCATCGCAAGCGTCGCCGGGAAAAACACAAGAACCATCGGAGGCCTCTGCCGCCTCTTCATAGTTGCAAGCCCCTGCGTCGGTGCACCCAAAAACAATATCAAATCCCTCACACGAGCAGTTCGCGTTGTACACGTCTCCTCCGGTTGTGGCATCGCCATCATCACAAGAATCTCCTTCAAAGTAACACGACGAGTCCGTCTGGTTTGCTTCCGGGTTGAAATTGCAAGCCGAATTATCTGTGCAACCTTCGACCACTGTTTCTCCCACGCACGCGCAGTTTTCGGAATATACGTCTCCAATGGTATTGGTATCAGCATCGTCGCAAGTGTCTCCCGGGTAAGCACACGAATCATCATCCAATTCTGCCAAGGGGTTGTAGTTGCATGCGTCTGCATCCATACACCCTGTTTCTATTTGTGGAAATGATAACGTCAATCCAGTCGTATTGCTCGTGTTTCCAGCGGCATCATCGCTCTGCACATTGATCACCACGTCCACCACGCCATTCGTGGTGAGTTGCGCAATCAAGACGCGATTATCAGCACCCGAAATGGCATCTGCCGATGCACCGGGAATAACAAACCACGATGCTCCCGTGAATGATTCTACAGTGAACCCATCGCCATTGTTGAAATCCGCTAAGTAGGATTCCATGCCCACTGAATTCACACCACCTGATCCGGAATTGTCTGACGTGCCTATGGTAAACCAACTGTCGAATTCTACTTCCGGGAAAGCGCCGAAGAAGACGGGGTTGATGCCTTCTCCAAAATTGGTTCCCAGGGTGGAATTGAAGATGGGCGCGGAGGATAGAACCGAAAGCGGAGAATTTTCGTTTTCCCCAACTGTTCCATATATCGCAACCAACTCATCACCAGAACCATCAAAAGTGACATAGAGCCGGTGGGTGATTCCATATTCAGAAGTTGCATATACCTCTGATTCAAGACCAACTACGCTGGCCAAAGATGTACTTACTGCAGCGATGGTAAGGATGAAGCCAAGAATTTTTTTCATGCGATCGTATTTCAAGTGTTTGATATCCCTCAGGGATGCAAACTAATTGCAAACGATTAAACCACCAACAACAAGTGCCACGAATCGCACGATACCGAAAACTTCACCTTTGCTTGTGAAGCTATTCAATCAAAGCAATGCCTTACTCCTGCTTCATTCGCTGCATCAGCGCATTTGTACTTGGATCATGGGGCGCGGGAGACTCACCATTCCATTCCTTCAGAATTTGGTTGGCCAAATTCTTTCCCAACTCAACGCCCCATTGATCATAGCTACAGATGTTCCAAATCAAACCTTGCACGAAGATTCTATGCTCATAAAAGGCGATAAGCATCCCCAATGTTTCCGGATCAAGCTGATCCAGTAGAAAAAACGTGGACGGGCGATTTCCAGCAAAGACCCGATGCGGGGACACCGCTTCAATTTCGGAAGGAGACGCTCCTTTCTGTTGCATTTCAGCAATCACTTGGTCCGACCGCCTGCCCACCATCAATGCTTCGGCTTGAGCAATGGCATTGGCAAGCAATTTCTCATGATGCTCAAGATGCAGCGACATGGGGCTCTTTACAGCAATGATGTCTGCAGGGTGAATGGAAGTGCCTTGATGCAACAGTTGATAAAACGCATGCTGTCCATTGGTTCCCGCCTCTCCCCAGACCACGGCACCTGTAGCGTGAGGCACCGGTTTGCCATCTCGGCCTGTAGACTTGCCATTGGACTCCATGTCGGCCTGTTGCAAATACGCCGGAAAACGATCCAAGTCCTGTGCGTAAGGCAAAACCACTTGGGTCTCAAACCCCAAATACTCGCGAGACCAAATGCCCGTCAACGCAGAGATTAGCGGTAAATTCTCCCGATCAGGTGCCTGTTGAAAGTGAACATCCATGGCACGAGCCCCTTTCAACAATGCCTTAAAATTGCCACTTCCAACTCCACAGGCAATGGACAAACCCACCGGTCCCCATAAACTATAGCGGCCACCTACCCAATCTGAAAAGCCAAATGTTCTCTGCGCATCTATTCCAAACTCACCTGCAGCACTGAGATTCGTAGAAACTGCAGCAAAGTGTGACTGAACGGCTTCTGTTCCGAGGGCATCCACCAACCACGCTTTTGCTGCCATCGCATTGGCCATTGTTTCTTGCGTCGTAAATGTCTTACTGACCACAATAAAAAGCGTGTTTTTCGGACTCAATCCATCGAGAACCGCTTCCAAATGAGCGCCATCAACATTGCTAACGAAATGAATGCTCGGACCTCCATCATGGAATCGACGCAAGGCCTTGGTCACCATTAATGGACCGAGATCAGAACCACCTATGCCGATGTTCACCACGTTGTGAATCTCAACGTTGGATCGCACCTCATCGGCAAAGGCCAACATGGCCTTGCGCACCTCCAAAACAGCAGGCATAACATCTTCACCATCTACCTTGAAGGTGTCGCCAGGCGCTGCTCGCAGCGCCATGTGCAATACTGCCCTTCCTTCCGTTTGATTGATGGCAGATCCGGAAAACAAAGCGTCACGACCTTCCTGCCAGCGCGCCTCAGACGCCAGCTCATGAAGCGTTTCCATGGTGGCTTTCGAAATGCGCTGCTTGGACCAATCCATCATCAGCCCATTCGTTTCCGCGTGCATGGAATGGTAACGACTTGGTTCTTCTTTAAAAAAATCCGTTACCGATCGGTGGCCATCCGTTTTTGCCAAATCCAACAAACGCTGATGTGACTTGGAAGCCTTCAAATGAAATGATTTGAGCATTAGGCGTTCCGGTTCACGCAATTCAAATCCTCAAACGCCTGCTTCAAACGGGCGCTGAAGTATGTTTCGCCTTGGCGCAACCAAACACGCGGATCGTACTTCTTTTTATTTGGAACCTCTGGCCCCTCAGGGTTACCGATTTGCGTTTTAAGGTAATCGTGGTTGTGATCCACATAATCGCGTATGCCGCTCAAGAACGCCCACTGCATGTCCGTATCAATGTTCATTTTGATCGCTCCGTATGAGATGGCTTCACGAATTTCATCTACGCTCGAACCACTGCCGCCGTGAAAAACAAAATCCACCGGATTGCTTCCTGTCTTGAATTTCTGCTCGATGTGTTTTTGACTGTTGTCCAAAATTTTTGGCGTCAAACTAACATTTCCTGGTTTGTACACCCCATGGACATTTCCGAATGCCGCTGCTATGGTGAATTGGTCGCTCACGGTGTTTAATGCTTCGTAAGCGAAGGCAACTTCTTCGGGCTGCGTGTATAATTTGCTGCTGTCAATGTCCGTATTGTCTACTCCGTCCTCCTCTCCTCCGGTCACACCGAGCTCAATCTCTAAGAACATGCCCATCTTGTGCATGCGCTCGAGGTAGGCTGTACACGTCGCAATGTTTTCTTCAATGGGCTCTTCACTCAGATCAATCATGTGAGAACTGAACAAAGGTGCTCCGGTTTTTTCGAAGTGTGCTTCACTCGCATCCAACAATCCGTCAATCCACGGCAACAACTTGCGTGAACAATGGTCCGTATGCAAGATGACTGGAACACCATAGGCCTCTGCCAAGGCATGCACATGGTGCGCTCCGGCAATAGAACCCAGGACAGCATTTTGCTGGTCATCCATTTTCAATCCTTTGCCTGCATTGAATACCGCTCCGCCATTCGAAAACTGCACGATCACGGGCGAATTCAAATCACGGGCCGTTTCAAGCACGGCATTGATGGAGTTTGAACCGATGACATTGACAGCAGGGAGAGCGTATTTGTTTTTTTGCGCATCTTGAAAGACGGCGCGTACTTCTTCTCCACTCAATACTCCAGCTCTGAATTTTTGACCCATTTTCATTTGAATTTGGGCACAAAAGTATGAAGCGAAATCGACTTAACCTTTGCAATCACACAATGCTTTTGACCGAATTGATCTTTCGTTGCTATGGCACCACTGGCAGACTTTCAATGGACTGTTTCGCCCAAATTGCTGCGGGGCTTTCCGGATGAAGCTCAACCACCTGCTCATAGATTTTTCGCGCTTGTTCCCGGTCATTGAGCTCAACTTCAGCAATGAAGCCAACCAAAAACGCACAAATGGGACGCTTATCGAAATCCTTATAATGATCATGAATGTCACGAAGCTGGGTCATCGCTTCTTGAAATTGTCCCGCGGAACGCAGCAGGTCTGCCCTTCGAAAGAGAAATTCCGGCGTCTGCTCATAATCGTGACAACCGTTCGAAAATTCCGCGTAAGCGCGCATCAAATCGCTTCGCAATGCAGCGTTCAATGTTTCCGAGGATGCAAGCATCTGCTCTTCCATGGATGCAATTGCAGCCAGGCGATCTGTGCAACGTTCTGAGGAACCGTCTTCCGTGCAGCGCATGAGCGGGGAAGAGAGCACAAGCAAAAGCCCGACCTGTATTGCAGGTGACAAGTTGATCATCGACCGCGCTGCTGAGGAAACCGCATCCGGTAACTGACCGGCACCTTGCCTTTGCCAATGTCGCGCAACTTTCCATGTAGCAATCTTCGGCGCATGGGCGGTATATGATCCGTAATCAACATCCCGTCCAGGTGATCGTTTTCATGCTGAACAATTCGCGCGGCTAGTCCAGTGAGCATCTCCTCTTTCAACTCCCAATTCTCGTCATAATATTCCACACCAATGGAAACGGGCCGCTCAACCCCTTCGCGAATGCCCGGAATGGACAAGCAACCCTCCTCCATGTCGCACAACTCGTCCGACTCCTCGAATATCACAGGATTAATCATCACGCGTTTGAAATCAACGCACGAGGCATCTCCCCGCTCGCCATCTGCGAAAGGCGAGCCATCGCAGATGAAAATCCGAATCGACTGGCCTATTTGCGGGGCAGCCAACCCAACGCCATCCGCATCGTACATGGTTTCCCACATATTCTCGATCAAATCCGCCAAGCCCTCATGCGGCTTAACGACTTCGGCAGCCTCTGCCTTCAACACCGCATCTCCAAATGCAACTATCGGTAAAATCATGGGGCAAATTTAGGGCACACATCCCCTTTCCAATCCCTACTTTTGTACCATGAATGAACTGGACGACATTCCAGCGGCCATTGAAGCCGTTCGCAACGGAGAAGTCATCATCGTTGTCGACGATGAAGACCGGGAGAATGAAGGTGATTTTCTGGTCGCTGCGCGTCATGCAACACCCGAGGTTGTCAACTTCATGGCCACGCACGGACGAGGGCTGATTTGCGCGCCATTGATCGAAGATCGCTGCGACGAATTGGATTTGGGTTTAATGGTCCCTGCGAACAATGCCGCATTTGAAACCCCTTTCACCGTATCAGTAGACTTGCTTGGCCACGGTTGCACCACCGGAATTTCGGTTCAAGACCGAGCAAAGACAATCAAAGCCTTGATTGATCCTGCGACAAAAAATGAGGAACTCGGCAGGCCTGGACACATTTTTCCATTGCGCGCGAAGCGCGGAGGGGTGTTGCGCCGAGCAGGGCACACCGAGGCTGCCATTGACTTTTCCCGATTGGCCGGATTCGAGCCTGCTGGAGTGATCGTCGAAATAATGAACGAGGATGGCACCATGGCACGGTTGCCCGAATGCCAAGAATTGGCGAAGAAATTTGACCTTAAAGTCGTTTCCATTGCTGACTTGATTGAATATCGGCTTCAAAACGAAACACTCATTGAACGAACAATAGAAACCGAAATCAACACTTCTTTTGGATCATTCAAGGCCATCGCTTTTCGCCAGCTTACCAATGACGTGGAACATTTGGCCTTGGTGAAAGGAGAATGGAATGAGGAGGACGAAGTCCCTATCCGTGTGCACAGCAGCCATTTGATTGGAGACGTCTTTCAATTGCTCGACATTGGCAAAGGCCCAAAATTACATGCCGCTATGCAGCGCATTGAAAAAGAAGGAAAAGGAGCAATCATTTACATCAACAGAAGCTCCAAAGGAGGCGGCCTTCTCGATGACTTGCGTGTTTTCGCGAAAAATCGAAATTCGCACGAAGTGAAGGCTGCGCCAATGGATTCAAAAGATTACGGAATCGGCGCACAAATTATCCGGCACTTGGGGATTCGAAAACTCAATGTCCTCACAGACACCGACCGCCCCATTGGAAACATCGGATATGGCCTCGAAATTTCCAAAATCTCGCCTCTCACCTGATTGCAAACGCGAAAAATTAGGCATGAAAAAAGCCCTCACGTGAGGGCTTTTTTCATGCCTGACAGCCGTGATTTATGACTCCTCAGTAGCGCCTTCCTCCTTTGCGCCCTCTTCTTGAGCTGCTGACTTCTTGTCAAACTTCTGGTACTTCTGACGGAACTTATCGATTCGCCCTGCAGTATCTACGAATTGTGCCTTGCCTGTATAGAAAGGGTGTGACTTGTGGCTCACCTCCATTTTGATCAAAGGATATTCCTTTCCATCCTCCCATTGGATCGTCTCCTTCGTCGTCGCCGCTGAACGGCTCAAGAATGCGTACTCGTTCGACATGTCCTTGAACACAACCTCGCGGTAGTTCTCTGGGTGGATTCCTTCTTTCATGTTCTCTTGTGTTATCCTAAGCGGGGCGCAAAGATAGATAACAATCAAAGAAAATCAAATACTTGCACTTTTTAACGAAAGCGTGTCAATAACCAATTCAAGTCCGGCGTTTTGACATCACATAAGCCTCTACGTTTGTAATGGTTTTAAGTGAGTTTGGCCGCAGCGCCAAGCATCAAGTGATAATTTGGTTAAGTTGGTCCTGTCCCAAAACGTTGGGACAGGACTATTTTTTTACCCCCACCCCACTACCGATGCGCGCACTTCACTCACAAAGTCCTGTTTAGAATTCCATAAGGACGCCAAAAAAAACAGCCCGCCTCGCGATAGCTTGCATGAATGCTTGGCACTGTTTTTCATCCCTACTTCTGGCTAGCAAGTTTGTTGATTCGACCGATGATTATCGCCGGAATCCTCAACCATGGCATCGTCGAAGAACATGATTTGCCCGCACAAATGCATGTTGGACAAACGGCCCTTGCAACATGGAGCCTCGAAACAGGAAGCTCTGGTGGCTTTGCTCGTTTTCAAGCCCAATTCCCCAAAGGCGTGGTTGCTGAGTCACTTGAAGACTCTGGCGCCTCTTTCTCCTTTGAAAACGGCCGAGGCAAGTTCATATGGGTTGACACCTCACCTGGAGAAACAATCTTTCTCAAAATGCGATTGACCGCCACCTCGGAATTTCATGGGGGAACAATCACCCAATGGTTCTCTTACATTTCGGACGGATCAAGGAAGGATATAGAATTCGAACCTCATCATGTGTCGTTGGAAATTTTGGAGGGAGACGTCAATTCCCCCTCGGCAAGTCCAAATGATTTTTCCATCATTCGCAGCTGGCAAGCCGACGGACCCGATGTGGGAAAAATGACATTATCCATCAGCGGCCACGAACCTGGGCAGTTCCTGAAAATTGAAGACGTCTTATTGGGGCAATGCAAGGCTGAGCCCCTTGAAGACGGGGAAGCCAGTTTGAGGGATGTATTTGACCAATCCATCTTGTTCGTCTGGCAGCAATCACCTGAAGCCCCTTTTGAAGTCTCCTATCGGGTAATGGGAGATGCCGAGGCCTGTTCGAGCACAATTCGAGGAAAGGCATCCACCGTAATCCAAGGAACAGTGGTGGAATTGTCCATCGACGCATTGGAGCTCACGCTTGATGCTATTGCGCCGTCCGATCCCACGGAAGTTGACCTTCAGCCGAAAAACGGCAGCAATCAAAGCCAACAGGATGCTTCAGCGAATCTTCAAAGTCCAGAGCCGTCGCACGAAGAAATTCGATTCAAAGTACAGATTCTCGCGTCGCACCAACGTGTGCCTGCGTCTCATTTTGTTCAGCGCTACCAATTCAATAAGGCCCTGATGATTGTGGAGCATGAAGAATGGATCAAATACATGACTGGCTCATTCACGCGATACGAAGCTGCGCGCGATGAACGCGTTCAAATCCGAGCAAATCACGATCTACCTGGTCCATTTGTTACCGCATACAGCGGAGAAAGTAGAATCACGGTTCAAGAGGCTTTGCTCACCACACAACAAAATTGGATACCCTAATGTCGACTGTGCAATCAGATTGGAAATCAACAATCAAAGGATACGAAGAGCACCTGCGTCTCGAACGTGGTTTAAGTGAGAATTCCATCGCAGCGTATTTGCGCGACATCAATCAATTTTCGAGGTACTGTTTGGAAGAGCAATCAGTCCCTCATCCAGGCAAGGTTGACACCCATACGGTTCAACAATACATGCAGTTTTTATTTGACCGTGATATCGCGCGCAATAGCCAAGCCCGCATGTTGTCTGGAATCCGGAGTTTTTCAAAGTACCTGCGGCTGGAAAAAATCATTTCCATTGATCCGGTTGAAATGGTCTCTTCACCGCGACCCGAGCGAAAACTACCAGACGTCCTGAGCATCGAAGAAATTGACCGCATTATTTCAAGCATTGATCTTTCTCGAAGAGAAGGCGTCCGAAACAAGGCAATGCTCGAGGTACTGTATAGTTGTGGACTTCGGGTCACCGAGCTTTGTGAATTGCAACTTTCCAAAGTTGATTTTGTCGACAAGACGGTTCAAGTCACAGGAAAAGGAAATAAGGTTCGAATCGTCCCGATTGGTTCCACTGCGCTCATTGCCATCGATGATTACCTCGTGCAGTATCGTTCCGAAATCCTTCCCATGAAAGGCCATGAAGACACCGTTTTCTTGGGGCGACAAGGACGAGGCCTCAGTCGTCAAATGGCCTTCACCATGTTGCGCCGCATATCCATTCAAGCGCAGATTCGCAAGAGCATCTCTCCCCACACCTTTCGCCACAGCTTTGCCACGCATCTGATCGAGTCAGGCGCCGACCTTCGTGCGGTGCAAGAAATGCTGGGGCATGAGCAAATCGCCACGACCGAAATTTACACCCACCTCGATCGCCGATTCCTGAGGGACCAGATTGAACATTTCCATCCGCGGTCGTCTGAGTCTGCCACCAAAAAGCAAAAATCTTGACCAAAAGGACTGCTTGCTTCAGCTTCCTTCCCATCGGACTCGGCATCTTTCTTCTGGGCTTCCACGGCAATCCTGCTGGAAACCCTCCCGCAAACCTGGCGGTGAAAACGATGCAATTCATGGCCGCAGACTTGGCCACGACATTGCAAATGGATGTTTATTCCCAGATACTTCCAGCAGAATCCGCCGCCCATGCTTTCGAACGTCCTCTATTTGTTTTCCTGCACGGTGGAGGCTTTTATGCAGGTTCCCGCGATCATCCACTCAATGTGGAATTCTGCGAGCAAATAGCTGGCCACGGCATTGATGTGGCATCCATCGATTACCGCCTGCTTCAAAGAGACCAAGGATTTCATTGTGGAATCAGCACTGCAGCCAAGCGCGCGGCCATTGAAGCCGCAGCTGAAGATTTAACACAAGCTATATCTGTGCTGCGCCCCTATTATCCCTCCAACATATTTATTGGAGGCAGTTCTGCAGGAGCCCATGCCGCTTTGCACGCGGCCTATCACATGAAATCCATCGACGCCGAGGGAGTCATTAGCATGTGCGGTGCCATGGAACCCTTGGCAAACGCTCCTGAAACACCCCTTTTGGCATTTCACGGAACCTGCGATGCTTTGGTGCCATACGGAGAAGCAATGCATCACTATTGCCGACGTGATGCGCCGGGAGCGTTGCTATTGCAAGGTGGCGGTGCCGCTGCGGAATGCCTCCCGCACACCCAGCTTCACGCCTACCTTAACGCCGGTCATGAGCTCACCAACTTATTGTTGGGTGACACCGCATGCAGCAGGACATGCGCTCAATTCATACAGGACTGCCTAAGCACTGAGGATATTCGAGGCACAACCGTTTATGCATCCGCTCAAGAATGCGCGTTACCTTCTCCTTTCCTTCCTTGCCAACATTGAAACATGCAACGATTTACGCTACTGGCTTTCTTTACTCTTGGGATTTTTATTTTTTCGTCCAGCGCTCAAAATCCTCTGGCGGATGAACGCGGCTACATCGTCAAAGTGGGCGATCCAATCCCTCCTTTCGCCTTAAAAGACACCCAGGGAAACTCATTCACACGGGAATCCCTACTTGGCACAACATATATCTTGCAGTTTACAGCTTCGTGGTGCGGAGTATGCCGGAAAGAAATGCCGCACTTGGAAAAAGAAGTGTGGTCGCCATTTCGGCATGAAAACTTCGTCTTATTGGGAGTGGACTTGGACGAGCCGCGCGAAAAGGTAATTGACTTTGCAAGTCAAATGGGAATAAGCTATCCCATCGCACCCGATCCTGGAGGAAAACTGTTTTACTCAATCGCGGCTCCCAAATCGGGCGTCACCCGGAATGTGGTCGTCGACAAACGAGGTGAAATCGCATTTTTGACCCGGCTATTCGAGGATGAAGAGTTTTCAAAAATGATCGAAGTGGTAGCGAATTTGGTCTCTGAATGACTTCCCTTGCGCGACAATCCAACACTCACCGTCCCACCGACCATTTTGAAACGGCTTCGTCCAACATGTGATGGACATCGTCCAAAGGAATGACCCCCAGTCCCAGATGATGAAAGGCACGCTTCAGCGTATCGGGAGCATCCTCTGCAGCAGCGGCTGGCGCGTGCGTTGCCTTTGAGATTTTCTCGCCTTCACTGGTCAAAGCCAATGGCAAATGGCGGTAGCGAAGGGGTTTCGCTTGCAGCGCCCGTTGCAGCGAGATATGCGCCGCTGTGACCGTCAACAGATCTGCACCACGCACCACATCTGTGATGCCCATATCGCAATCGTCGATTGCATTGGCCAATTGGTAACTAAAGATACCGTGGGCATTCTTCAGCAAAAAATCACCTACCTGAGAGGAAACGTCAATCTGCGTCGTTCCGAACGACCGATCTTCCCAAGCAATTGTTCCATCCAAGGACTTAAAACGCAATCCACGGCCCGTGCTGTGCTGAAGAGGACGGCAAGTGCCGGGATAAATCTCACTGTGTTGCCAATCCTTCCGCGAGCAATTGCAGAAATACACGTGGCCCGCATGGGTCAGTTGCTCCAGCACTTCTTGGTACCGTTCAAAGCAGTTAGATTGATACTGCGGCTGACCATCCCAATGGAGTCCGTGCCCTTCCAATGAATGGAGAATGGAGTCAATGCACCCGGGTGCAACGCGGGGAGGATCTAAATCATCAATGCGCAGTTTCCAAATCCCACCAGCGGCCTTGGCATCCAGCCAAGAGCCCACCGCGGCGACAATTGAGCCAAAATGAAGCGGACCCGAAGGCGTCGGCGCAAAACGTCCAATGTATTCAGTCGCGGACAAGCTTTCTGTATTTCACCCGTTGCGGCCCTGCTTGACCCAGTCGCTTCTTTCGATTCTCCTCATATTCGCTGTAAGTCCCTTCAAACCAGTACACTTGGGAATCACCTTCAAAGGCCAAAATGTGCGTGCAGATGCGGTCTAAAAAATACCGATCGTGAGAAATGACAACCGCACAACCAGCAAAGGATTCGATTCCTTCCTCCAACGCGCGCAGGGTATCCACGTCGATATCATTGGTAGGCTCGTCCAAAAGCAACACGTTGGCTTCCGTTTTTAATGTCATGGCCAAGTGCAATCGATTTCGCTCACCTCCCGAAAGCACGCCGCATTTCTTTTGCTGATCCGAGCCATTGAAGTTGAACTTCGACACATAGGCTCGACTATTGAAGAGTTTACCTCCGATTTCCAATTGATCCGTCCCACCACTGACGACTTCCCAAACTGTTTTTTCCGGATCAATGGAGGCGTGCCGTTGGTCTACGTAGCCGATTTCAACGGTTTCTCCCTTCTTGAATGCACCACCATCCGGTTGCTCCTCGTCCATGATCATCCGAAAGAGGGTGGTCTTTCCTGCCCCGTTTGGACCAATCACGCCTACAATTCCTGCTGGTGGAAGGCTGAAACTCAAATCCTCAATCAAGAGCTTCTCACCAAATGCTTTTTGCAGTTTGTCTGCCTCGATGACCAAATTGCCCAAACGCGGACCATTGGGAATCGGAATGGACAATCGAGCGTCCTTCTCATTGGTTCCCTCAGCGAGCATTTTTTCGTAATTGTTTACACGGGCTTTGTTCTTGACGCGTCGTCCTTTGGGTGATTGCTTGACCCAATCCAACTCCCGTTCCAGTTCCTTTTGCCGTTTTGAGGCTTGTTTTTCTTCCTGCGCCAATCGCTTTGTCTTCTGCTCCAACCACGAAGCATAATTCCCTTCATAAGGAATTCCTTCCCCTCGGTCCAGTTCCAAGATCCACTTCGCCACATTGTCCAAGAAATAACGATCGTGCGTCACACACAAAACCGTTCCCGTGTATTGCTCAAGGTGTTGCTCCAACCAATCGATGGATTCCGCATCCAAGTGGTTGGTTGGCTCGTCCAAAAGCAAAACATCCGGCTGCTGAAGAAGCAAGCGGCAAAGGGCCACTCGCCGCAGTTCTCCTCCCGAAAGCATTGAAATTTTTGCATCGTCCGGAGGACAACGAAGGGCATCCATTGCAATGTTCAGTTTCGTATCCAATTCCCAAGCATTCAATGCATCAATACGATCTTGAACCTCCGCTTGGCGATTGATTAACGCCTCCATCTTATCGGGATTGTTCAGGATTTCTTCGTCCATGAACTTCGCGTTGATTTCCTCATATTCCTTGAGCACTGCTACAATTTCGGCCGTGCCTTCTTCGACAATCTCCCGCACGGTCTTGCTCTCGTCCAGTTCTGGTTCCTGGGACAAGTAGCCTACCGATAGGTTGGGCGACCACGTCACGTCGCCGGTATATGCTTCATCCAAACCGGCGATGATCCGCATCACTGTGGACTTTCCAGCACCATTGGCTCCTAAGATCCCGATTTTTGCTCCATGGTAAAAACCCAAGGTTACATCCCTCAAAATCTGCTTGCCTGCTGGGGTCACCTTATTGACCTTGTGCATGCTGAATATGACTTTCTTATCGTCTGACATCGTATTTGTTTTCGGGGATTACTCCCGCAATATTACGTCGAAGCTGCTTATGCCTGCTCGATTTCTAACACTGTAATTTCAGGTGGCATGCCCACACGGCCATGGAAGCCTAAGACTCCGAAGCCTCGATTGATGTGGAGGAATTGCCCGGATTCTTGGTACAAACCAGCCCATCGCTTGTAACGCCATTGGCTCGGAGACCATTTGATGCCCAACCACGGAATTTCAATTCCAAACTGCATTCCATGGGTATGGCCACTTAACGTCAAATCAATGGGCGCTTTGTCATCCATCACCTCTTCTTCCCAATGCGTCGGGTCATGCGTCATGAGGATTGCGCACAATTTGTCGGCATCGCTTCCCTTCATTGCCGCATTCAAGTCACCACTTCTTCTGAAACCTTTGCCCCAATTTTCCACACCTACCAATGCAATTCGTTCGCCTTCTCGTTCAAAATGATGGTGCTCGTTCAAAAGCAGTCTGAACCCCATTTCTTCGTGTATTTCCTTGATGCGCTTTCGGCTATCCTCCCGTTCGGACTCTTCAAATGGACCATAATCGGCATAATCGTGGTTGCCTAAAATGGAAAACTTCCCCATGGGAGCATGCAGCATCCGAAAAGCATCAATCCAAGCCTCTGCCTCATTTGCGTGGGTATTGACTAAGTCACCCGTAAACAAAATCACATCCGGTTGCAAAGCATTGATTTGTTCCAATGCATCCAAAACTGGCCGCGGTGTATTCATGAAACTCCCGAGGTGAGCATCGGAAATCTGCACCAGTTTCAATCCATTGAACACCTCTGGCAGATTGACGATCGGAACCGTTAAGCGCTCCACACGGAAGGCGTATTTCCCCCAAGTTACCCCATACAGAAAGCTGGAAAATGTAAATCCCGCAGCGCCAAACCCCAGTTGGGTCAAGAATGATTGCCTTGAAATAGGACGAGCGCTGCCCATGGCAACGTTGATCGCCTTGGAACCTCCCATTCGCACCAATTCAAATACCTCAAAAACAGCCATCACCAGTTTTGGAATGAAAATGACAAAGAATGAAATGGACAGCACGCTCAACAGACGCGGGTGCGTCGATCTCCATGTAGGCCACATGAATCCATTGATGACGAATGCAATCCAAATCACCGCCACCAAAACAAGCCATACCCAGCGGATCTGGAACCAATTGTGGCGGCGATCGAATTTTCTCCCAAGCAACCGGAACGAAAGCCATTCTATGCTCGCCAAGATGACTGACAGAAACAAGAAGGCAAAAATCATACGGGCGATGGAGGGCATAATGCTAAAGTTGCTGCAAATCTACGAAGTCCCCATTCTCCTGCACTCTTGGCCGTGTGCCAAAGTTGTAAAACATATTGAATTAAATGTGCGCGTTCCAATCCGCGCATGTGCCCGCTGGATTCAAAGCATGAAGCCGGTTTTCTTGGATCGCTGTGACACTGCGCAGGTCGAGGTTGCCTTCCAACAAATGATAGTCATGACTGGAAACCATGACGCGTTTGCCTTTGGAAACCAATGCAGACAATTGGGCCCACATCACCTGGCGCGACTTCACGTCCAAGAAAGCCGTGGGCTCATCCAACAGAATCCAAGGTGTGTCTTGGAGGATGGCGCGAACCAGCATCACCCGTTGCCCCAATCCATCACTCAGATCACAAAGGGATTTGGTGGTCATATCCAGAAGATCAAACGTGTGCAACCATTGGCTGATGTTCTCTTCTTTGCGTCCGCTCAAGGCGAGCGCTTCCGAAACGGTCAGCTCCGATTGCCGCGGTGGCAAACTTTGTACAAAAGCCATTTTGGCCGTTCGTCGCGTCGATGAAATTTGAGAGACATCCTCATTCCCCCAAAACACAGTTCCTCCGCGTTGCTTTTGCAAGCCAGCGAGGGTTCGAATGAGCGTGCTCTTGCCGGAGCCATTTTCTCCAATGATCAAATGAATGCCTGCGCCCTCCCATTGAAAGTCAATCTGAGACAAAACGCGCGGATAACCCGAATAACCCACCGTGAGGTTAGCTGCTCGGATAACGTGTTCGTTCCCGTTTGTTCCCTCCCTCTTCATGATCGGGAAAAATTACGTTGCAAGAGTACCCAAATCACCAAGGGTGCTCCCAGCATGGAAAGCACGGCATTCAGTGGCCAACCGCTATCCGCTATTCCCCATCCTTTCACGCCCCAATCTGCGAGCAAAGCGAGCAGGGCTCCGATCAAGGCCGTCATTGGAATCAATCGATTGTGGCTGCGGTAAGGGATGATCAATTTGACCAAATGTGGCGTGGCTAAGCCCAAAAATGCAACGGGACCGCACACTGCCGTAATGGATCCTGCAAGCAACCCCGTTAATACGACGAGTATCTTCTGCAAACGGGATTCATTCACCCCCATGCTTCTCGCTGTGACGGCTCCAAGGGTCCATTTGTCTAGGTTCTCATACTGCTTGAACGCGATGCTGCTTGCTGCCAAAACCAATATGAGTACCGCACTTGCAGTCACCAAAGAGGCTTGCCCAAATGTTCCCATGCCCCAGAACACAAATTGTTGCAGGGCATTTTCTTCCGCCTCGGCCTGCAACACGGTGACCAACGCACCCAACAAGTAATTGAGCATGAGGCCAAAAATCAGCAGCGAGGCGAGGCCACGGAACCGACTCGCAACGAAAAGCACGAGTCCTAGAGCACACCAACTTCCCACGCTCGCTGCCAAGGCATTCGCCAACCAACCACCTCCCATTCCCGTCAAAACAACCAAAGCAACAGCCATGCCTGCTCCGGAAGTCACGCCGAGCACAGAAGGACCCGCCAACGGATTATGAAACCACGTCTGCATCATCAGCCCTGAGATACCCAGGCCTGCTCCTGCTGCAATCGCGATCAAAACCCGAGGGAGTCGAACTTCGAAAAACACGGTGCCCGCAATCGTTGGCGCGTTGCTGAACCACAAACCCAACTCTCCCCAGTCGATGTTCGTGGAACCCGAGAGCAGATGACTCAGCGCCAAACCGAAGATGGCGGCCAACGTCAAGATAACAGTTGCTGTATAATTCATTCCTTCAACCAAGAAAAGCAAGGTTCAACTTCCAGGTCACACGAACCTCCGTCGAAAAGGCACATCACGTTTTCGAGCATCGCGTCGGGACGTGCCACCCACCATCCAAAGTAATCGCATTGAGCTGTATTCGCTGCAAATACTTTATTCGATGCGGGAATGATGAGGCGATTTCGGTCCTCCATGGCCAGCAAGTCTTGCATTCCGAAAGAATCGCCGGTGTGCTGGACAACAAGCCCCCAAGCATCCGATGCATTGCCTACTTTCATCATTTCTTCCAATGGAATCCGCACATTTTCACGTCCCTCATATTCCTCAAAAACATACTCCACTCCTGCATCGTTCAACAATCGAGCGATGAAACTACTTCCGCCTGGAGCATGCCATTCGCCTTGCTCCACGCTCCCCGTGAATACCCGAAGCTTCCCATACTCCTTGGGCGATGCTCGCAACGCTTCATACCTCGCCGAAATCTGCTGGAAACGGTTTGAAGCCTTGTCGCCTGATTCCTCACTGACCATCCATCCAAAGACCCGCATCCATTCAGCTCGTCCCAAGGGGTGTGGTTCCAAGTATTCCAGAATTGGGACAATTGGAACATCTTTCGACCAACTTGCATCGTCGATTGGGTTGCCAAAAGGATAAATACATAACGCTGAGGGCGGATGAGCAATGAGCATTTCCAAATCCCATTCTGGATTGCCCCCAAAGTTCACGGCTTGCTTCTGCGCCAAACGACGCTGTGCAACCTCCGATTGGATGTAATTGACAAAGGCACCACCTGCCCAATGCACAAGGGAATCATCCCACGCCTGGAGCAACGCTACATGCGTCGTACTCAACGTTGCTAAACCTCGGGAGGCAACCTGCAAAACCACCGCATTTCCTTTGGGGCAAGGATCCAGACGCCAGGCCATGGAATCCCGGTAAACGGTCGATTCCACGGTTTCAAAATTCACGTCAAACAATTCAAGGCAAGTCCGCGGCTGCTCCGCCTTTGAAGCAGGCAAAAATTTCCATCGAAATCCCTCTGCGAACTGAGGCATCGCATATTCTACGGGCATTTGACAGGCTGATTTGGCATTTTCTTTGGGCACTCCGCACCCCATGACCAATGCCGAGGCAATGACCAATGCAACCTGAATGCGATGATTCCGTAAAATGAACTTCCCGTGCACGATGCGACAAAGGTACCGCTCCACTTAACTTTACCACATGCCGAACAATCAATCTTCTCAATCCATCGATGCCAATCGGAACGAAGATGCCATGCGTCTCCTCTGGGCTCCCATCCGAGATCGCATTCAAATTGCTGCAAAAGGTGGTGGTCAAAAACGCATCGACAAAGAGCATGCGAAAGGAAAAAAAACTGCGCGGGAACGGCTGCAATTGTTATTTGATGCAGATTCAAAACCCATCGAAATCGGTGAACTCGCGGGTGAAGACATGTACCAGGAGCATGGAGGCTGTCCGGCCGGTGGAGTCGTGGTTCAAATTGGAAAGGTTTTTGGCAGAACAGTCATTGCCGTGGCCAACGATGCCACGGTGAAAGCGGGAGCGTGGTTCCCCATTACAGGCAAAAAGAACCTCAGAGCCCAGGAAATTGCCATGGAAAATCGCATTCCAATCATTTATTTGGTCGATAGCGCAGGCGTTTTCTTGCCCATGCAAGATGAAATTTTCCCGGACAAAGAACACTTTGGAAGAATGTTTCGGAACAATGCAAAAATGAGCGCCATGGGCATCCCGCAGATAGCGGCTGTGATGGGATCATGCGTCGCTGGCGGAGCGTACCTTCCTATTATGAGCGATGAAGCCTTGATTGTGGAGGGAACTGGGTCCATCTTTTTGGCGGGGAGCTTCTTGGTGCGAGCGGCAATCGGCGAGGATATTGACAATGAAACCCTTGGTGGAGCAGACACCCATAGCACGATCAGTGGGGTGACGGACTACAAATGCAAGAATGACGATGAAGCCTTGTATACCATTCGAAAACTGATTGGACACCAACGCACTGAGGCCAACATTGCGGGTTTCGACCAAATAAAATCCTTGGCTCCTAGCGGACAAGGAATCTGCAGTGTTTTGCCGAGCGAACGCAATCAGCCCTATGAAACCCGCAACCTCATCACGGCGCTTGTAGATGCAGACTCATTTACAGAGTACAAGAAAGAATACGGCAAAACCATCATTACGGGCTATGCCCGGATCGATGGTTGGAGTGTTGGAATAGTGGCCAATCAAAGAAAACTGGTGAAATCCAAGAAGGATGGGATGCAATTTGGAGGTGTGATTTATTCGGATAGCGCCGACAAATCTGCACGCTTCATCATGAATTGCAATCAAAAAGGGATTCCACTCGTCTTTTTGCAAGACGTAACAGGGTTTATGGTGGGATCGCGCAGTGAGCACGGCGGCATCATCAAAGATGGCGCCAAGATGGTCAACGCGGTGGCAAATTCAACCGTCCCGAAGTTTACCATCATTGTCGGAAACAGTTATGGCGCTGGGAATTATGCCATGTGCGGAAAAGCGTACGACCCTCGACTAATCGTTGCCTGGCCCACCGCCCAACTCGCTGTTATGGGAGGGGAACAAGCCGCTAAGGTTTTGCAACAGATTGAGTTGGCTCGGCTCAAAAAACAAGGCGAGAAGCCAAACGAGGCGGAGCAGAAAAAGATGTTCGATGCCATTGAATCGCGTTACAAAGCGCAAACCTCTCCGATCTACGCTGCAGCGCGTTTATGGGTCGATGCTATCATTGATCCGGAAGAGACTCGGCATTGGATCAGCAGCGGCATTGAAATGGCCAGCCATGCACCCCTCGAAGCATTTCGCACAGGTGTCATTCAAACGTGAGAAAAACAGCTGTCGTCACTGATTTCTTTCGAGGGCACTGAGTGCTTGGTGCATGGCCTCAAACAGTGGTTGGGTGCCGTCTTCACGTCCTTCTTCGACAACACCACGAACCACCAGCAAGGCATCCCAAAGCGCTTGTTCATCGCTAACCCTCTCCAACTCTTCGATCCATGTTAATGCTTCCATCGCGCATCGAAAATCGCCTTCTGCAGCACAATTAACAACGCAACGCAGGTGATTTTCCGATTGAAAACCACAACTCCACAAAAATCCAATGATGTCCGCATGAACGGATGAAAACTCAGGGTCTTCCAACGCATCCCCCATGACCTCTGCTCCTTCTGACACCTTCAAGGACCCGAGCATTGACGCAATCTCCTCGCGAAGCCCTTCCTCTGAACGGTCCCGAAAGGCCTCCAGCATCGGTCGAACCCATTGAACGGTGCCTGTTTCCTTTGCCTCTTCGAGGGCATTCAGCGCATCTTCCTCACGACCGGAGATGAGTTGTACGATTGAATTCATGCGCCAAAAGTACTGCAGTTTCAAGAGACTCGTTCAGCGAACGGCCAATGCACTCGCCACAGGATCCGGAAATGTTTTCTTCCACGCAGCAACGAACTCCGCTAACATGATAGCTGTCGCACCCCAGATGATATGCTCCTCGAAGCAATACGCTGGAAGGTGAATCGCTTGGTTTTGGTCCTTGCCCATTTCGATTGCTGTGCTTCTCAGCGCATCGTCCGGCAACAAATCCACCACAGGAACAATGACAACTTCAGCCACCTCATTGGAATCTATCTTCCAAATGGGCATCCGATCCAATACTGCAATGAAAGGCTTCACCGCGAATTTGCTGGTAGGAATGTAGCGCTCCGTAAGATTGGCTATCACATCGTCGCGGCGAACCATGACACCCATTTCCTCTTCAAATTCACGCAGTGCCGTACTCAAATCATCCGTGTCTTCCGCTTCTACTTCCCCACCAGGAATCGAAATCTGCCCACTGTGAACTCCCGGATATTCCGGGCGCTTCATCAATACGAGGGACCATTGGCCTTGGCTGGGGACCATCGTTAACAGCACCGAAGCGAGCCGAACATGGAACCCTTGAGCCAAAGCCTCTGACTTGGAAGGACGCGTGAATGGCATTTTTGCATCTGCCATTTTTCCAAAAGAAACGCCATCCTCAGCGAAGCGATTAGCCAAATCTTGAATGGACGTCGGATGATGCTCAGCCATGGTTCAAAAATGAGGCATAATCCATGCCCAACAACTATCTTCGGAGGATAACTTCTACGATGACTGAGCAACCCCGTATCGCCATGCTGGACGATTCCATTGGCTTTCCGCCTTTGGAAGATGCTTGGGAAGGATTGCTCGCCATCGGCGGTGACCTCAGTGAAGCAAGACTCATCGCTGCTTATCAAAACGGCGTGTTTCCATGGTACGGTGAAAATGACCCGATTCTCTGGTGGGCTCCTGAAAAACGCTGCATCTTGAGGTTGGAGGATCTGAAGATCTCCAAAAGCATGCGCAACGTGCTCAATCGTAAGGATTACTCAGTCAAAACAGACACCCAATTCGAAGCGGTTCTGCGCAATTGTGGGGAGTTAAGAAAAGACGGAGAAGGAACGTGGATTTCAGAAGACATCATTCAGGCCTACCTGCGTTTGCATGCACTGGGCTTCGCCCATTCTTTCGAGACTTGGCGAAATGGAAAACTAATTGGAGGTCTCTATGGCGTTTCCATTGGGCACATGTTTTTTGGCGAAAGCATGTATTCGGAGGAAAGCAATGCGTCTAAGATTGCTTTCATCCATCTGATTGAATGGGCAAAAAAACACAATTTCGGGCCCATTGATTGCCAAATTCAGAACCCGCACCTCAAAAGCATGGGCGCCTGTGAAATTGAGCGCGACGCGTTTATGTCTCTTTTGAGGACACACCTGAACAATGGAAAAACACTTCGTGGCCGTTGGAGCCTCCCGAAGGATTGAATCAGCGCAGGCGAGAAGTAAAGCCATTCTAATCATTATCAGATGTTTAGAAAAACGGTTGTCTCGCTATTCACAAGTCTTCAACATGTTTCCTGCAGTCGTTAACAATTCGTTCATATTTCCGTCGCTCCGATGATGGTCTTTTCAACTGTCGCCTGCTACTTTGCAAGCGTAGGGCCCAAAGCCTTGCAACGAAAACCCTAACCTACCACATCACCTTAGCCATGGACAAGTACGACTACATGATCCTCGACATCATCCACACCTATAAGCAAGAGCAGCAATCTCACATTCGGTTGGCTGTATTGGAACGAAATTTCTGGAAGCGGATTGAAGCAGATACGGATCTCAGTGTTGGACAGGCAAGAATCGGCGAGCGCATCACCAACTTGTACCTTGATGGCATGCTACAAAACAAGAACGGGTATACACTTACCAAGAAAGGCCGGGAGCAATTAGCCTTCGCCCCATGGAAACAGGCCGAAATGGCTTAATTGAACTTATCCGTTCAACGCGCATCTCGATCTGAAGGTGCATAAAAAAGCCGGAATCACTCCGGCTTTTTTCTTTGTGCCAAAATTAGGCACAAGCTTATGTCTTATTATTTGACTCGGATTGGCCTAATGCCTTCAACTTTCGAGCACTTCAAGTTCAGGGTACTTCTCTTTCCAGAAAGCTAGTTTTTCTTCATCACGAACCGTGATGACGGTTCGACGGTCCAATCGAACTTTGATATTGGGTTGCAACTCCTTCGCACGCTTTTTCCGAGCCATAACTTTCTTCTTTAATACTTAAGATACGGATTAATCTCCGCCCATTGACGAAAGAACATCATTTCAGGGGAAAAGTTTGTCATTGTGCATAACCTTTTTACAATTCTTACCATATCATGCGGGCTTCCGGTTCAAAAGAAGAGCCGCTCCTGCCTTACGAGGACTGCTTGCCCGCCACTTTGGAAGCAAAGTACTGGATGTAGAGATAGCAGAGAACAGGAAGCACAAGGGCCACGCCAAATCCGGATTGATCCGCCAACGCTCCAACGGCGGGTGGAATAAACGCTCCACCCACGATCGCTGTGCAAAGGATTCCACTGCCGAGCGGTTTCAAATCGCCTAATTCGCCAATGCCCAGTGTGAAAATTGTCGGGAACATAATGCTATTGAACAAACCGACCGCCAGCAGCGCCAACAACGCTGTTACTCCGGATGTAAGCAAACTCACAACAACCATGGCCGATGCACCCAAAGCAAAGAATGCGAGCAGTTTGTTCGGAGCGATTCGCTGCATCAGGGCACTCCCAATGAATCGACCGATCATTGCCCCACCCCAATAAAAGGTAAGCAAAGCACCAATCAGGCCTTTCGCATCAATCCCCTCTAGTGACATTCCACGAATACCAGCAGCTATGCCCGCCATAGAGGACAACATGGCATTTTCACGAATGATTTCACCCACCCCCAATTCCAATCCGTATCCGACCATATAAGATCCAATGGCAACCTCCGCACCGACATACATAAAAATGCCAAAGGCACCGTAACGCAAGGTTTTGTTCTTCCATGCGTCCCGCAAGCCTCCGTCGCTGCTGGCTCCCAAAATTCGTGGTAATTTGCTCGCACCGATCAATACCGCCAGCATCAAGAACCCCATCGCCAAAGCGACAAATGGCCCCTGCACGGCCGACGCTTCCGCTGTTCGATAGGCATCCAATGCTCCTTTCGCAAGCTGATTTTGCTCTTCACCTGACAATATTTGATCACTCAGCAAGAAGCTTGCCGCCACGATTGGGGCAATCGTCGTGCCCAATGAATTAAACGCTTGAGCGAGGTTCAGTCTGCTCGACGCTTGCTTGGGATCGCCCAGCACTGAAATGTATGGATTCGCGGCTACCTGTAAAATGGTCAAGCCCCCAGCGACTACAAACAAGGCGAGTAAAAACAATCCATAAACGCGGGTTGCGGCCGCTGGATAAAAGAGCAAACAGCCCAGTGCTGCGAGACCAAGACCTGTTAAGATTCCACGTTTATAGCCGATGCGCTCAATGAGATTTCCACCTGGAATACTCAATAGACCGTAAGCAGCGAACCATGCAAACTGCACCAACCCTGCTTGCAGGAAGGTCAATTCAAACACATCTTTCAGGCGAGGAATGAGCGCATCCACCATAACGGTGATGAATCCCCACATGAAAAACAGCGAAGTAACGATGATGAAAGGCCCTTGGTACGATTTTGCTTTGGTCATATTCATGAACGCAAATTAAATCGTTTTCTTAATGCCGAAAGAAATCGTTGTGAAATTTCCAAGCACAAGCTGAAGTCGGTTAGCGCATCAATTGAAGCGTGCCCTTATATTCCTCTGCATCCGTATTGAATCCTTTCAATCGAATAATCCAATTGTAGATGCCATTTTCAGCGTAATGTGACCCGCCTTGCACGTCTCCCATCCAAAAATCATCGAGCGAGGTGCTGTGAAAGACTTCTTCTCCCCATCGGTTTATGATCCAGAGTTCATAGTCTTTGATTTGACCGCCGACCACCTTGAATGCATCATTGATCCCATCATTGTTTGGTGTGAACGCCGTGGGGACATAGAGCAAAACAGGGCCTCGAACCACCGTATACGATTGGTTTGTGCATCCCACCCAACTAGTCACATCCAAGGTAACCGTGTAATCACTCAAACCATCAAATTCATGCACCACGATGGGATCATCCGACGTAACGCCATCTCCAAAGTTCCATGCATAAGCGTACGCCCCCTCGTATGGTTCGGGTGGATTTGGCGTTGCACGGAATGTATATCGGTTCTCATTATCCTCTGTGCCACTCACTGTGAAGTCACTGAACAAATACTGCACCTCGATCGTACTGGCTAGGTCCATTTCATCACCACAGATATCTGTTGCGATTACAGGGTAAGTCGCCGATTGAGTGGGGGCGATATATTGAGTCGGCCCATACGTTCCGAGCGAAGGCCAGTAGTATACAAATCCTTCCTCTCCACCCATGGCCAAGGCCTCCAGCCAAATTCCATCTCCCGCACAAATGGTCGTGGAAGGAGTAACATCTAAGAGAATGGGAATGTCTGGGATGTGATAAACCAACGAATCATTCGTCGTTCCCCCACAGCCATCTTGCACCTGTACACCAACGGAAATGGTACTGTACGATTGCAGGGTAATTTCATCATCATCGTCGTAGGGTTCCCCTCCTACGAACCAATTGTACTGGTAGTCGCCAGCCCCGCTGATGACATCTACCTCTATATCCGTGTAATCGATGCAGCTCTGGTAAAGATCGGGTCCCAATTCAATGACCAGCGGAGGATTGTCAATGACAATTTGGGCGTTGTCTGAACCACTTTGGCCACACCCATCGTCAACGTTCACGGTAAACGTGGCCGTTTCCGACAATTGAACATCAATGTTGTCTCCATTCTCACTCATATTGATTCCATTCTGGAACCAAGAAAACTGATAACCACCGGATCCACTGGTCACATCGGCTTGCAAATTGAAGACCTCTGTACAGGGACCGATAAGCCCGTCGGGAAGGCTTACAATAACATCCGGAGCGTCGACCAATATCTCGATGTCAACTGCCTCTACCTGACCGCACGCGTCACTCACTTCTAGCACAATACTTTCATCAGAACTCGTCGACCAATTCAAGGGGTTGCCCCAGCCCAGCCATGCACCACCATCCAACCATGTATAATTGAATGGGCCTTCGCCTGTTGCTGATGCGGTGATGCTAAAAGGATCGTTGCATAACACATTAATTGCTTCGTCCACAGTGACCACGAGTGCTGGAATGTTGTAGGTAACCTCGACACTATCCGTCGTTTCCATGCCACACGCATCCGTCACCGTCAAAAATACTTCATCGGCATTTTGCCACGTGCTTAAGCTCAAGATGGAGGGATCAAACCACGAAGCGAATAGATTGTTACCATCTTGATCTTCCCAATCGTATTCATAAAACCCCCCTGCTGCCAAATCATAACCGCCTGTTGCATTGGCCTGAACATCGACAATTGCGTTGCAGTCCAAGACAATGGCATCCGGGTCAATAGCAACACTCAATGGATCAAACTGGAGAACTTCGACCTCAATGATGGCCGATTCAGATGGCATGCCGCATGTATCCCCTACAATGATTTCGCACGCCCAAGGGCCAGCGACATCTGGGTCAAACAAAAACGGAGCTCCCTCCTCACCATTGCACAACCATTGATATGTATAATTCCCATAACCACCACTTACAAGCGGTGCCAATTCGATGACATCTCCAAGGCACATTTCCGTATCATAGCCGTTCACTTCGAAAGGCGGCGGCTCCTCTGCAACATAGAACGAGAAGTAGGTGGTGAGCCCACCCCCATTGCATGCCGCAACGTTTTCAATTTCCATCTCCACCAACTCGGGTCCTTCAATAACACCATCGATTGCTGCCGTCAACTCAAATTCAACGATGCTCACGTAAGGCGCAAAAACAACAGAATCTGGAAGAGGTAGTAATGTACCATCGGGTTGGGGTTGGCCGTAGTCGACGCCATTCGTCGCCACACTGCTGCCGTAATTGATGTACACCATCTCCTGTATATCCAAGATGGTCTCAACAGGGCGTTCAAATGACAAAGTAGCCGTTCCACAATCTTCGTAAATGGTATTTGCCTCAGGCCCACCTACATCAATGCTCAGATCAATTTGCACCACTGCATTGGATTCAAAACTGCCTTCTTCCAGGACAACAATCGATTCCAATGCCGTATCACTTCCATCGGCAATCGCAAGCTTGATGTGATAGGTTTCTCCACATTCTACTGGATATGAGGCCGTGAAAGGCACGGTATATCCATTGATACAAACATCAGTGCCTCCTTGATTATCCACGTAGTACTCTGGATTTGTTCCCGAGTTTACAGAGGAGATAGTGATTGGAAGATTAGGGTCTGTATTCGGCACCCCTGCAATGTTCACAGATCCATCGGGGAATCCTGCAGGACTGTCGTATGGTCCCGTGATACCCGGTCCACTCAAAAAGAAAGCGAATACATCGTTGTATTGGGTGTTGATCCACGTTTCGTATTCGTCAGAACCAAAAACATAATCAAAACTAACGGTATCGCCGGCCGCGATAAAATCGAATTCAAGAACACAGCCGTCGTTCACTGAACTCACACTGAAGGATCCTCCAATCAAATCGGGAACTGAATTGGCAATGTCCAGCAAGTCAGGGTCGCTGAAGCCATTGCCCAGGCACCCATCACAGGCCACAAATTCATCGGGACACTCGAGGTTTTCAGCTACATCACAGCTCAAGATGAGGCCTGAGGAGATGGAGAAAACATCATCTCCACCGGTGAGGTATCCGAGTTGGTTATCGCCTCCTTGGTAGGTAATGTTGAACGCTTGGATACCATTTCCAAGCAATATATCATTCACGTATTCCTCAAGGGTCAAACCCGTCTCGACTTCGAGTTGAGCGTGAGTGATGGACGGACCGCAAATGGCAGTTGATAAAATGAGGGCAATCGCTCCGAATTGGATTCGATTCATGCTGTGCTGTTTTACTAGGGTAATAATACCACATTATCAGAACACAACAAAGAACAGCAAGGTTGCTTCTTAGTTTCGGAATGCACTTAGTTCGCCAGCGAGCTTTTTACGGGCATGAAAAATTCTACTCTTCACCGTTCCCATTGGAATGTTCAATTCTGCCGCTATTTCGTCATAATGAAATCCCTCAAGAAACATTGTGAATGGAATACGAAAATCACTTTTCAGTCCGTCAATGGCCGCGTGGATATCTTTTTCGTTGATTTCTGACGTGATCGTGTCGGCTTGCATCGAGCCTGAATTCAAGTAGTACTGATTGTCCGTAGTATCCAGAATCGTGTTTTGAAACTTCTTGCGCTTGTAGTTATTGATGAAGATGTTTCTCATGATCGTGTAGAGCCACCCTTTGATGTTCGTACCCTCCTTGAAATTTTTCTTGTACCGCAGTGCCTTAACCATGGTATCTTGAATAAGGTCTTCCGCGTCTTGGGTATCTCGTGTAAAGCCCATGGCGAAACCTTTCAGGAAAGACCGATTCATTACGAGAAGCGAGTTGAATTCGAGGGTGCTCATATCTTTTTGTTCAATGATTCTTGGCAAAGATTAAACAAAATTTCCCTTGAAACAAGAGTTTGTTTAACTTTTATCAAAAATGTTTAAACATTTTGGCTTTCTAGCGCACTCAATGTGCCAGCATCAGCCAGTATCCCTTGGATTCTCAGGAAGAATTTCAATCAAAGAGGACCTTCATCAGGTCTTCACCGTTCGTCACGGTGGTCACGACGTCATTGGAGGTACATCCCTCAAATACCTTCCCCGCGAGCAAAAATTTGTTGTCGAGCCCTTCAAACTCAGAGGTGACCAGATTCACATAAGACTGCGCCTCTGAGGATGCGGGATACGTCGTGCAGTAGGAAACAAAACGTGCGTTTGGAAACTGCTCAGCCACCCCCATCAAGTCAGAGAATGGCACACTTGCTCCTAAAAAGACACTTCGAATTTGGTATTTGCGGCACAGGAAGTGGATGAACAGCAAGCTGATATCATGTATTTCACGCTCCGGCAGGTAAAGCACAGCGATTGGCGCATCACTTTTCAAATCCTCCTGCAAACAGTCAACAGCCGAGTTCAACACCTGGCGCATCAAATGGCTAATAAAGTGTTCTTGGGCTGGACATATGGAATTCGTTAACCACAGCACTCCTATTTGGGAGAGGAATGGAAGAAATACCTCCAGTACTGTTTTTTCCAATCCATACTCATTCGAATGCTCTCGGACGATTTCGTTGAACAAGGCTTCATCGTAATTGAGCATGCTCAATTTCAACCGAGAAAACACAGCGCTCAATCCCCCTTCCTCAATCTGCACTTCATTCACCTTATCGATCAACGCCTCGTCTCCCAAGTCAGCGATTTTCGAAATCTTCATTCCGTGGTACATGAGGTAAGAAACGTTCAAGAGTTTCTTCAAGTCATCACCACTGTAATATCGAATATTCGTCGCTGTCCTCTTCGGCACCAATAAATTGTACCGCTGCTCCCATGCGCGGATGGTGTGTGACTTAACGCCTGTGAAATGCTCCAAATCCTTGATCGAGAACTGTTGTGCTACGCCTCTTTCTTTCATCGTGCAGGAAGGGTTAGGGCATTCTCAGAGGCAGGTAATGCAATGAGGGCGTATTTTTGGAGCATGACGACTTGGAACTTCTTCACCGACGACCCCAACAAATGCATGCATCCCTTCGGTGTCGCACACCGAGGAGGCCGCATGCTCACGGGAGCATTGCCTTTAGCGCAGTTTTGGAGCGCGGTTACTTCTGATACCATCGTACAGTTGGAACAGACCGCTTGTGATAATGTTCAACATGCATCTGAACACGGACGCTTGAATGATCGTTGGATCCCTTCATCGAATGCATTAGAGGCGATTGCGCAGCTCTCCAGAGGCGAAAATCTGTACCATCAAGGCACGCTCCTGTTTGAATGGGTCGGAAGCGATTCCTCCGGCACTTCAACGCGAAAAACAATGGCTAACGCCGACCTCCTGCAATCACCACAGGAACTATTTTCAAGATGTGGCGAGTGGATTCTTACCCAAGCACAACATGTGAAGGGTTTTTGGGGCGCCAATGACGCAACGAACATCGAACTCCCCAACCACGTCCAAGTAATCGGCCCACTTGAAAACCTGATTTTGGCCCAAGGGGTCAAGGTCAATGCGTGCACCATCAATACAGAGGCAGGCCCCGTCTTACTCGGACCAGAAAGTGAAATCCAAGAAGGCAGCAACATCCGTGGCCCACTATTCTTGGGTGCAAGCAGCGTAATCAAAATGGGGTCTAGCGTCTACGGCCCCACCACGATTGGCGATCAATGTCGCATTGGAGGGGAAGTCTCGAATTCAACGTTTTTGGGATTCAGCAACAAAGGCCATGACGGATTTCTTGGCAATTCCGTCATAGGGCATTGGTGCAACTTAGGGGCCGCCACAAACACAAGCAATCTCAAAAGCAACTATAGCCCGGTTCGACTTTGGAGCGAAAAAGAACAAACGTATGTGGATTCAGGATTCCAATTTTGCGGATTGATCATGGGCGATCACAGCAAATCAGGCATTAACACCATGTTCAACACCGGTACCATTGTTGGTCCCGGCTGTAATATTTTTGGTAGCGGATTTCAACCCAAGCACATTCCTTCGTTTTCTTGGGGCGGAGGCCAAGCATGGCAACTGCATGATTTTGACAAGTTCATTCAGACCGCACACGCAGTGATGGAGCGCAGGGGCATCGTCCTCACGGATGCTGACATCAACTACTGGCGTGAACAGCACCAGATTGCCACAGAACGCCGACAATAAGAAACGCAAATCAGTCGTTCAGGCTGACATAAACAACTGCCACAATGTCCGAAATGACGGTGGCACGGGATTTGACATGAAGAGGATGAATAAGGAAGAAGATGTTTGAAGATCAAATTGAAGAAGAGCAGTGGTCGCTGAGCGACGCCCAAGATCACGAATTTATTCCGTTGATATCTGCGGAGGATGAAGAAGCGATGCAAAAGGAAGAAGTGCCGGAAGACCTCCCGCTCCTATCCTTGCGC
>Ga0206126_10001261_pt1 | contig 31081 bp, 35 predicted proteins | sample Helgoland_Spring_5_FD_148621 | JGI IMG/M metagenome (GOLD analysis project Ga0206126, IMG submission 148621) | Pelagic subsurface seawater microbial communities from Kabeltonne, Helgoland, North Sea - Helgoland_Spring_Bloom_20160412_1 | ecosystem: Environmental > Aquatic > Marine > Epipelagic ...
CAATGCAAATACAAATAGGGAAACAATTTTCATTTTCTTATTTATTAATTAACTTCGCGAAAATAATATTTATCATCATGAGAAACCTCCTATTTTTAATCTTTTTGTCTTTTTTAATTTCCTGTAAACCAGAAACTCATCAAGAAACCCGAATCCAAGAAGACGTTACTTATTTAGCTTCTGAAGAATTGGAAGGAAGACAAACGGGCACTAGAGGTGAAAAAAAAGCGGCAAAATACATTCAAAACCGATTTAAAGAATTGGAGTTGTCTCCAAAAGGAACCCAGGGTTTTTTACAAGCATTCACCTTTTTGCCAAAAACGAATCCGCATGAGGATGTGAAATTTGATGTGAATGGAGATGGTACAATTACGGGAAATAATGTACTCGGTTTTATAGATAACAATGCAGAAAACACCGTTATTATAGGAGCACATTACGATCATTTAGGTTTTGGTGGTGAAGGCTCTTTATACAGAGACACTCTAAAAGCCATTCACAATGGTGCAGACGACAATGCCTCTGGTGTTGCCGTTATGTTAGATCTTGCGGCAAAATTGAAAACTAAAAATACCCGAAACAATTATTTATTTATAGCCTTTTCTGGCGAAGAAATGGGATTATTAGGTTCAAATTATTTTGTGAAAAACCCAACTTTGGATATCAAAAAAGTATCTTATATGATAAATATGGACATGGTGGGACGCTTAAAAAAAGACAGCACGTTGGCGGTCTATGGAACAGGAACCTCTCCGATTTTTAAACAAGTTTTAAAAGCGCATAATGACCATTTTAACCTAGTACAACGCGAATCGGGTGTGGGACCAAGCGACCATACCAGTTTTTACTTGGCGGACATTCCCGTTTTACATTTTTTTACGGGACAACACGAAGATTATCACAAACCCGGAGATGATGCAGAAAAGCTCAACTACAACGGAATGGAAACGATTGGAAAATACTTATTTGCCATTATTTCTGACTTGGACAACAATGGGAAACTTCGTTTCAGAAAAACAAAAAATGAAAGTGAAGAAACACCGCGATTCAAGGTTGGCCTTGGCGTGATTCCAGATTATTTGTTTGATGGAAAAGGAATGCGTATTGATGGTATTTCAGCGGACAAACCAGCACAAAAAGCAGGGCTTCAAAAAGGAGATATTGTCATTCAATTAGGAGATAGCTTGGTGGTAGATATGATGAGTTATATGCGGGCTTTGTCTTTATACAAAAAAGGAGATCAAACAAAAGTGATCGTAAAGAGAGCCAAAAAGGAATTAGAAAAGGAGGTCTATTTTTAAACGAAATAAGCTTATATTTGAGTGTTAAAGATTTTTGAAAATGAGAACACTACATTACAAACTCCTGACGGTCAGCTTTTTTTTCCTATTTACTGCAAATTGCACCACCACAGAAATTCCTTTAGAAGAAGATCCTGCACCTATTACAACCTTGGTAAAATACAATACCGATGTAAAACCAATTATAGACAGCAACTGCTTGAATTGCCATGGAACTGCCACGCCAAGAATTGGCGGAATTCCTCTTTTCAACTACACGCAAGTAAGAGAAGAAGCAGAATTTGGCTCTCTTATAAACAGAATGAATAGCACAATCAATCCAATGCCACAAAGCGGAATCTTATCCGCAGACAAACTGGCTATTATAGATCAATGGAAAGCTGACGGATTCTTAGAAAATTAACTCTCATGAAAAAAGCGCTCTTTTTTTTATTCTTTTCTGTGTCAATTTCTGGGTTTTCTCAAACCTATTTTACACGCACAGGTACTACCGATTTCAAAGCCTCTGTAACAGCATTTGAACCCGTAGAAGCAACCAATAAGAGCACAACCGTTATTTTAAAAACCAGGACGGGTGATCTCGCCGCTCAGCTATTTATAACCGCTTTTCAATTTAGAGTTGCCCTCATGCAAGAGCACTTTAATGAAAATTATATGGATTCGAACAGGCATCCAAAAGGAGTTTTTAGAGGGAAAATAGCCGATTTCAATTTCACAGAAGTAAATACTAAAAAAGAATACGCGCTTGCTGGAACACTCACCATAAAAGGGGTGAAAAAACAAATAAATACCATGGCAACAATAACACTTGACGGAGATAAAATAATCCTTTCTTCAGGATTTACGGTTGCCCCTCAAGATTTCAATATTGCCATTCCAAAGATTGTCCGTAAGAAAATTGCAGAGACCATTCACATCACATTGAACTATGAACTTGTCGAAAAAAAATAAATTTATTGTATTTCTTCTTGCCATTTGCTGTTCCGGTTATGTTTGCTATACCTATCTGATGAAACCACCAACGGGAATCCAATCAAAACAAGTTGCTTTTACAGGAACAGCTGCTGCATTTAGTCCAAAAGCGCAAGAAAATGCGAATGACTGGCTGGACAAAGTCGTTATTTTAGAAGGGGTTGTTACTTCAAAAGATGAAAATGGTATTACACTTAACAATCGGGTGTATTGTCAGTTTAGCGCCACTCAAAAAATTGTGGTTGCAGAACAAACTCTAAAAATTAAAGGCCGCTTTATTGGTTATGACGATTTATTAAACGAACTAAAATTAGATCAATGTATCATTCAAAAGTAAAAAATAAGCATCGGAAGTATTTCCTTTTAGCATGTGTTCTTTTAAGTGCAATAAGTTTAAAAGCCCAAGACGATTTAATGGAGGAGTTAAACGATATTTCCGAGTCGGAAACTCGCTTTGAACTTCCCGCTTTCAAAGCCATGAAAATCGGAAACTTACAATCTACAAAGATTGCTGCAAAACGAGATTTATACCTCTATGTTTCGCATAGATTTGGATCTGTAAAAGACGGTTTTGAAACCTTTTTTGGCTTGGACAATGCAAACACAAACATACAGTTGGTCTATAGTTTTTGGGACGGTATTCAACTCAGTGCAAGCAGGGAATCGTTGAACCAAACCTATGCCTCAGCCATTAAAATTCGATTGGCAAAACAATCGAAAACCTTTCCATTGAATATTGCCTTTTACGGAACTGCAAACGTAAATGCGGCACTTGAAAAAGACAGAATGCCCGATTTACAATTTGGAGATCGCATGAGTTATGCTGCACAGTTTTTGGTCTCAAAAAGAATTTCAGAGAAGTTCTCTTTCTTACTGGCACCAAGTTATGTGAGGCAAAATTTACAAGACTTAAATGAAGTCGCTGCCGCAAATCACAATCAGTTTTTAATGGGTTTTGGTGGAAGAATGAAAGTAAGCAAACGCGTAAGCATCAATATGGATTATGCCTATAATTTTAACAGTAATACACATTCTATTTACAACAATCCACTAACGATTGGTATGGATTTGGAAACGGGCGGACATGTTTTTCAATTGCTTTTCACCAACGCACAGTCTACCAATGAACCTGGGTTTTTGAGCAATGCGGAGGGTGATTGGTCTAAGGGGATTATTTTCTTTGGATTCAATGTGGTACGTGTTTTTTAAGAACGATAAAATGCCCCTTACAAAACAAGCATTGCAAACTAAAATACATTTGATCATTTCGGTCATCATTGTCATTCCTATTTCTTTGGTCTACGGATTCAATCCGGCTTCACAATTCGACATTCAGCTACAGACCATCGACGAACACAATTTTTTCAAGGCCATTATGGGATTGTATCTTGGGTTTGCAATGCTGTGGATTCTCGGCATTTTTAAACAACACTACTTCAAGATTGCAGTGCTCACAAACATGCTATTTATGCTCGGTTTAGGTGTTGGAAGATTGTTGAGCATCTCACTAGACGGCACCCCAACATTTGGATTGCTTTTCGGAACTTTTGGAGAACTTTTTCTTGGTTGCTACGGAATTTGGGTTTTGAAGATTAAAAACACTAATTTCGCAAAAAAATAATCAGTTTTGGTAAAAATAGGCAACATAGAACTCCCCGATTTTCCGCTTTTATTAGCTCCAATGGAAGATGTTTCAGACCCTCCTTTTAGAGCTTTGTGCAAAGAAAACGGTGCGGATGTTGTGTATACTGAATTTATTTCTTCGGAAGGATTGATTCGTGATGCTGCAAAAAGTGTGATGAAATTGGACATCTATGAAAAAGAGCGTCCTGTTGGGATTCAAATTTTTGGCGCCAACTTAGATTCGATGCTGCGTACTATCGAAATTGTTGAAAAATCCAATCCAGATATTATAGATATCAACTTTGGCTGCCCTGTAAAGAAAGTCGTTTCTAAAGGTGCTGGTGCAGGTATTTTAAAAGACATTGACTTGATGGTTTCACTTACCGAAGCCATGGTAAAACACACCGATTTACCCATTACAGTAAAAACCCGTTTGGGCTGGGACCACGATTCTATTCGCATTGTAGAAGTAGCAGAACGCTTGCAAGATGTGGGCTGTAAAGCCATTTCTATTCATGGTAGAACGCGTGCACAAATGTATAAAGGCGATGCAGATTGGAAACCAATTGCTGAGGTAAAAAACAACCAAAGAATGCACATTCCTGTTTTTGGAAATGGAGACGTTACCTCCCCCGAAAGAGCCATGGAAATGCGAGACCGTTATGGGCTTGACGGCGCGATGATTGGAAGGGCTTCTATTGGATATCCTTGGTTTTTCAGAGAAGTAAAACATTTCTTTGAAACGGGAGAACACATGCAAAAACCTACCATTGCAGAACGTACAGAAATGGCACGACGTCATTTGCAAATGGCCATTGACTGGAAAGGAGATGTTTTGGGTGTTTTTGAAACCCGAAGACATTATACCAACTACTTCAAAGGAATCCCCCATTTTAAAGAACACCGTATGAAAATGGTGACTTCAGATGCTGCTGAAGATGTTTTTGCTGCTTTTGACGAGGTACAAGAAAAGTTTGGCAATATGCGGATTCCAGATTTTAGTTAGTAGCTTCTTTGATGACAAAACTTTTTACCACGTCCTCGAAAACAGGCAAAAACCTTTCAAACACCTTGGCGTCTGCCCCATAATAAATTTCATAGCCAATTTGGTCTTTAAACAAGAGAAAAACAACATTCTTAGTAAGTAGTGGTTTTTTTTCTTTGTCTAAAATAGCATCATTCTTGTATGCATATTTCACAATATAGACCTTCCCATAGCGGTTATGATTTGATTTTAATAAGATGTAGTTGAAGGCTTTGTTTCCAGACCATCTCTTTTTGTTTGAAATAAAAAAATGCAGATAATCTTCCAAAGTAACCTCCGTTTTACATGGATTCCTCACACGAGTATTTGAAATACTTAGAAAAGCAACATTTCTTTTTGGGTCGTCATTTTCTGGACGATGAAGTATTGGAGGATTGCTCTGTAAGAGTTTTTTTCGATCAATCGAATAGGCAAGTGCTCCCGTCGCAGCTTGATGGCTGAACCAACCTACTGGTTTTACTGCAGTAAAATTTCTTACCTTTTTGGTGCGTTGCAAACTGTCTAATTCTTCAAACGGATTCTTTTTACAGTTTACTTTTAAAACACTACTACAGGAAAAAATAAAAAAAAAAAGCAAGCCAATTTTGAGAACGTATTTCATCGTATTATTGATCTATAAATTCCTTGGAAATTCGACTCCCAGCAATTGTAGAAGCTAAAAACCCTAAAATAGTAATGGTAAATATGACAATAAACAGGTTTGAAAATCGAAATTCAATTGGATAGGGCATTTCACCTACAATTTTAAACCAACCAAACGCTTGTTGTAAAAAGACTAAAACAACCCCTATTGAAAGTCCAATCAGCATGCCAAAAAAAGTGAGCAAAAACCCTTGTAAAACAAAAATTCGTTTGATTTCTTTAATGGTAACGCCAAGGTTAAACAGTGTTTTTAGATTGCTTTTCTTTTCAATAATCATCATGATAATCGCGCCAATAACATTGAACAATGCAATGATCACAATCAAGGTAAAAATAAGATAGGAAACAAAATTCTCTGTATTAATGACTTTATAATACAGTTCATTTAACTGTGCTTTGGTTTTTACTTGATAGGCAGTGCCTAACTGCTTTTGAAGTCGTCTTGCAACTGCATCGGCATCGGCATCTTTCACGAGTTTCAATTCCATAGCGGTAATTCTGTTCGGCTCGAAATCCAACAATTCTCTAGCCAATAAAATATTGACAAAAACATATTTGTTTGCAAAATCTTCAGTTCCGGAATAGGTGCCCACAATTTGAGCATTTACTTTCGAAAACGCATTGTTTGCCGTCATCAATCGCACTCCTGGTTTTGGTACATAGATCTCTAAAGGTTTGCCAAAGTTGAGAACCCCTAAAGAAAGTTTGTACGAAATTCCATTGCCAATTACAGCCGTATTGAGATACCGATCGTCTAACCATGTTCCCATGTCTAATACGGAATCTATTTGTGTTATCTGATTAAAATTCCTGTCGACTCCTTTTATAAAAGCAATGACTTCTTTGTTATTGTGCTTTAAAAAAACACGTTCTTCAATTACTTTAGAATTGATTGCTATGGAAGCATCCGCATCTAAAACCTTCGAAAAAGCATCGGTGGCTAGAAAAGATTTCCCTTGGGTAGCTGTGATTTTTATATCGGGGTCTGAGGCGTCTAACATGGCATAACTAAAAGTTCGCAAACCCGAAAAACCAGAAAGAATAATGAACAAAGCCAATGCCCCTACAATCACGCCAAAAGAGGCAATGATCGTAATGATATTGATGGCATTATTACTTGTTTTAGTGAATAAATACCGTTTTGCGATATAGTAGGAAAAGTTCAATTTTTAGTTTTGATAAAGTTGAAATATACCAAATAAAATTGACTTGCTAACTTCTTTTTCTTTTTGGAAGTATCGAGGGATTTTCAATTGGGTTTTCGTCTTGACCATTCAAAGATTTATCTATTTCTTCGATATAATCTAACGTATCATCTCCAAAAAATAATAATTCGGGCATTCTACGCAACTGATGTCTTGTTCTTCGAGCCATTTCATGACGAATCAATGGCGTATTGGATTGTACTCCCTTTACAATCTCATCTCTATTTTTAGATGGAAAAATACTTAAATATACTTTTGCAATGCCTAAATCTGAGGTTACATGCACTTTAGAAACCGAAATCAAGATTCCTTTCATGCCGTCTTGAGCCGCTTTTTGTAAAACGTCTACCAAGTCTTTTTGAAGCACTCCTGCAATTTTTCGCTGTCTGTTTGTTTCTTCCATGCCACAAATTTACGATAAAATACATTGGTGCCCATACGTTTCCACTATTTGTTGCTGTAAATTGTACTTTATTTCATACCTTTTTGAAGCCATCAAATCTTACGAATTCTATTTTATAGCCAAAAAATAATGCTAGTTATGAGATTGGCAGACACTCGTAAAACAATCACACAGGACTGCCCCTTTTTTTTTTACATTTACAGAATGAATAAAATAGAACATATTGGCATTGCCGTAAAAGACCTTGAAGCAGCGAATCAAGTTTATGCTGCACTTCTTGGAGTTGCTCATTACAAAACTGAAACGGTAGAAAGTGAAGGTGTGAATACCTCTTTTTTTAAAGCTGGGCCCAATAAAATAGAACTCCTAGAAGCTACAAATCCAGAGAGCACGATTGCGAAATTCATTGCTAAAAAAGGTGAAGGGGTGCATCATATCGCCTTTGCGGTATCAGACATCCACTCGGAAATAGCCCGTTTAAAAACCGCCGGTTTTGTTGTTTTAAATGCCATTCCAAGAAAAGGTGCCGATAACAAACTCGTTGCCTTTTTACATCCAAAAGCTACCCACGGAGTTTTAATAGAACTTTGTCAAGAAATAGAAACATAAATTTTAAGATTTAATTAAGGGATTCTATTTGTCTAGTCTTAAAATTCTAAATGCTTCTTTGTATATTGCCAGCTATTAATCGTTCGTAAAAAACATGTCTTCCAAATTTAATACATACCAAAAAAGACGCTTAACCTCCTCTTACTTTTCTGTGGTTATTAGTATTTCTCTTGTGCTGTTTATGGTAGGTGTTTTGGGATTGGTATTGTTAAAATCGACCAACGTAGCGAATCATTTTAAAGAAAAAGTTGCCATAAATCTCTTTCTAAAAGATGAAGTTTCGAAAAAACAGATTGATAAATTCTGTGCTTCTCTTCGAGAAGAAACCTTCACAAAAAGAATTGTTTACGTCTCGAAAAAACAAGCAGCAAAAGATTACAGCAGAGAAATTGGAGAAGATTTTTTAACTTTTTTAGGTGAAAACCCACTAAAAAATGGCATCGATATTTATTTAAAAGCAGACTTTGTTACTTCAGAGAAAATGCTAGCTTTAGAAAAAAAATTCAACAAAAACCTCTTTGTTGCAGCAGTTTCTTATGACAAACCGTTGATCGAATTACTCACAAAAAACATCCAACGAATTAGTTTTTGGTTGTTTATTTTATGTGGTTTTTTTGCCTTAATCGCCATTCTTTTAATCAACAGCTCCATTCGGTTGACCATCTACTCAAAACGATTCAATATTAAAACCATGCAAATGGTGGGGGCTACAAAATCATTTATCCGAAAACCTGTTCTTTGGAGAAGTATTCAGTTGGGCATGATCGGTGCGTTTATAGCTTTACTAGGTTTGGCAGTTATCATTTATTACTTAGACAAATACATTCCCGTTTTAGAGTTGATAAAAGACTATATGACATTACTCTTTTTAGTTGGTGGGGTTGTATTAGCTGCTTTTATTATTACATTGCTAAGTACGTTTTTTGCAACGCAACGTTTATTAAATTTACGAACTGACGAATTATATTATTAAATATGAAGGCTAAAAAAGAAACAAAACAAGTATTTTTATTCGGAAAAAGAAACTACATTATTATGTTGGTGGGTTTATTTGTAATTGCCCTAGGCTTTGTTTTCATGGCAGGAGGAGGGAGTGATGATCCAACAGTTTTTAATGAAGAAATCTACAATTGGCAAAGAATCCGATTAGCACCCACCCTAATAATTATTGGATTGGGAATTGAAATCTATGCGATTTTAGCAAATCCGAAAAACTAGTTATGTCGATTATAGAAGCGATCGTTCTTGGAATTATTCAAGGGTTTACAGAATTCTTACCTGTTTCTTCTAGTGGACATTTGGAATTGGCAAAAGTGATTTTAGGAGACACATCTGTACCAGAAGAAAGCTTAACATTCACAGTCGTTTTACACTTTGCAACCGCATTGAGTACACTCGTCATTTTTAGAAAAGAAGTTCTTGAAATTTTCAAAGGATTGATGCTATTCAAGTGGAATGAAGCGACAAAATTTTCTATTAAAATTATCATTTCCATGATTCCAGCAGTGTTTGTTGGATTGCTTTTTGAAGAACAATTGGCCGATTTTTTCAGTAGAAATGTATTGTTAGTTGGCCTTATGTTACTACTCACAGCAGTCTTACTACTACTGGCAGACAAAGCAAAAAACACCCATAAAAAAGTATCCTTTTCAAATGCAGTACTTATTGGCGTATCGCAAGCCATTGCCATGTTGCCGGGAATTTCTAGATCTGGGGCAACCATCTCCACCTCCGTTTTATTAGGTATTGACAGAACAAAAGCAGCGCGTTTTTCTTTTTTAATGGTAGTTCCCTTAATCTTTGGTAAAATTGGAAAAGACATCTTAAGTGATGATTTAAATTTTCAGTCTTCAGAAATTATTACGATCTCAGCAGGTTTTATGGCGGCTTTTGTGGCAGGATTACTCGCCTGTAAATGGATGATTTCTTTGGTGAAAAAGAGCAAACTTTCTTATTTCTCTTTGTATTGTGCCATCGTTGGAATTCTAGCAATATCATATACATTATTCAACTAAATGACAGAAGAGGCATATAAAAACGGTCAGGTATTACTCATTGACAAACCGCTAGAGTGGACTTCTTTTCAAGCGGTAAATAAAATTCGTTGGCATATCAAACAACGCTTTCAAATTAAGAAAATAAAGGTGGGCCATGCAGGAACTTTAGATCCACTAGCTACTGGTTTGTTAATTATTTGTACTGGAAAACAGACCAAAGAAATTCATGTATATCAAGGACAGAAAAAGGAATATACGGGTACTTTCACCATCGGCGCAACCACACCGAGTTATGATTTGGAAACTGAAATTGACAAAACTTTTTCAACCGCACACATAACGAACGAAATGATCCACAAAACAGCACAACAGTTTTTAGGTGAAATTGATCAAAAACCGCCTATTTTTTCAGCCATTAAAAAGGAAGGAAAACGATTGTACGAACTTGCAAGAAAGGGAGAGGCTACAGAAATAAAATCGAGAAAGGTAACGATTGATGAATTTGAAATTACCAACATCAATGTACCGAATATCGACTTTAGAGTTGTTTGCAGCAAGGGAACCTACATTCGTTCTTTAGCCTATGACTTCGGAAAAGCCTTGCGTTCTGGGGGGCATTTATCTGCATTGAGAAGAACTAAAATTGGTGCATTTTCTGTAGAAAAAGCAAAATCTATTAAAGATTTTATTAAAACATTGGAAGTGGAATAGTCTTTGTACTGTTGCTGAAGGACTAAAATACATTATGAAAAAAACGCTGCTTTTTATTGCTGTATTCGCGCTTATTCAACAACTCTTTTCACAAGAAAGATACAACAAACCCTTTTTTACAACTTCGATCGCAACCACCCTAACGGTCAACGAAAACTATACTTTAGACAGTGATGATGGTGAACCTTTTTTGCTTCCCAATTCGCTGATTGCAAGAATTGGACTTGGCTATCAATTGCATCGCAGAGTTTTGGTAAGTCTCCATGCAGGGTTTGATCATCATTGGGGATACAACATCAATGCGATTCCTACCTACGGAACATTTCGTTTCAACATCAGAGAAAACGATGGTGATGCTCTTTTTATGGAAACGAGTTATGGGAAGTTGTGGCGACCTTCTCCCAGATTTAGTGATGGGAATTACTATGGACTGGGGCTTGGAATCGCCTCTAGAATTTCTTCAAGAATTGAAAGTAGTGTCCGTTTTAAATACCACAGAAAATCCATTTTAGGTTTTGAAAACAATCGCCTAGATAGTTTTTCTCTTGGAGTGGGGTTTAGGTTTTTTTGAAAACACTGCTTAAAGTTGCTTTATGCCCGAACCTAAAAAAGGTTTCAACGGGAGGCTTTTCATAATCGAAATGTCTTCTGAAAGAGTGCTTTCATTGCCTAAAAAAGCAAGGATTTTTTTGGCAGGAATCCGCTGGAAAATTTTTGTGAAAACTTCTTTTCCAGTTAATTTCTTGGTCAATAAAACATCCAAAAGAGTTCGATCATACCATTGATATACTTTGTCTTTGAAAGAGGTCGACAGATTTGGATGCTTACCCGCTTCTAAATGATGTACAATTTCTGCAACATTTTTTTGGATGAATTGAAACGTATATCCGGTACTTGCTTTTGTAAATCCACCAGAAGTTCCCAAATTGATAACATGAGGTTTTGAAGTTTTTTCGAATTTCGCTAATGACATTGGAATGACTCCAAACTCTTCGTGTTTGATCGTATAATTATCAATATTTAAGTCTTCTTTAATGTATTTTTTCAAGGCTGAAACATACGTTGCTTGTGCTAAAACACGTGGACTAAAAAGCGTATATTCAACCAGGGCTTCTGAGGTAGATGTTGGCAAAACATACATAAATGTGGCACCCTGATTTTGTGAAACACTAAAATCCATAAGCCTTCCTACTTTTGGATTAAAGACCGGTTTTTCAGATTGAATGACCCAACCTTTAAAATGCTGCAATAGCGAATTTTGTTCCGTTATTTTTGGATTGAATACCTGGGTTGAATTAAACACATACCTTGCTGTATAGCTGTTTTCAGAGGTCCTTACTACAGCAGCAGCAGCCTCAGCATCAATCCCTGTTATGGTTTCTTGCAGAAAGGTTACATTTTCAAATTGCTGCGCGTAATCTAGAACAAAATTATAAAAATCGAGCCCCAAAATCATCTTGTAGGTATAAGATTCTAAATCGAGTTCTTTTTTAAAATCGGTAGATAAAAATTCTAGCGTATTCCATTTTGCGTACACAATAGATTCAAACAAACCAGGTGTTTTCTCCCAGAAACACCAGGTTCTATCGTTGTTTTTTTTCTGTACTTGATCGATTACTAAAATAGATTTATGCTGCAATGTAGGCGACTGTAATAGTCTGTACAAAAGACTTAACCCTGCACAACCCGATCCTGCAATAATATAATCGTATTTCATAATTTTTATCTCAAAAAGCGATTGTACCAACTTTCTTCAATGGGCATTTCCCAATGATTGTCTAGATCCTGTTTGATCGAAATAAGGTTATCAAAAATAATTGATTTCCCAGTAAGTGCTTTATTTTTTAGTAATTTTTTAAAATCTTTAAGCTCTTTATACTGAACAAATTCACCTTGCTTAAAGCATACATTCATTTTATCTAAAAGAGAAACATCATAGGTTTCCTGCAAACTTAAAATAAAAGAAACCGAAGTGTCAATATCTTCATTTGTAAGGGCAACCCTATCTACATCTACAATAAAAATAATAAATCGCTGATATAAAAACTGATAAGAAGCTTTAAAATTTTCATCTTCAGAATTCCAACTTTCAATAAAAGTTTTGATCTTCTCTTCTATTTCTTCAATTTCATTTGGATAAAACTTTCTGTTGGATGGATACACCCATACCTTGGCGTTTTCTGGCAATGCATTATAGTCTACGTACATTTTGATACTTTAAGATGGGACAAAGATATTAAAAAGAAAAACCGTTTGGTCTACATTTACAAGTCGGTTTTGTAAAAGTTCGGATGTAAAGGAAGTATTCCCGTGTCTGTATTATAATACTGAGAGCATTTTCACAAAATCTTCTTGAACACTACGTCCTTTATTTTTATTGTACCAAACTTGTAAATCTTGTTTAAACTGGGCATCGATGCTACCTTTTTTTGCTTTATAATCTGCCATTATTTTATTAGCCAAAGTGGGTCTTGGCCCCCAAGTATGTTGTACATTATTTTCTGCATCCAACACAATTACTTTGGGAATGGATCTCCCGCCGTTGGTCAAAAATAAATCCATCACGGCAAGATGTTCGTCACGAAGTATAATTTTTAAAGTAATGTTTTTGTTTTCAGTAGCCAACTTGTGAATCACTGGCAGGTTCTGCGCAGCATCTCCACACCAGCCTTCTGAAAGCACTAGCCATGTTTGTTTTTCTGTAATGCTTTTGAAAACAGCTTTTGTTTGGTTTGAAATTTTTATGGTTTTATCCAAGCGTTTCATACGTCGATCGTTCAACAAACTATAATTAGTAAGGGCTTCGGATTGAACGGGTCCTGTAGATTTTCCATCGGTGAGTAGATCATGAACAAGTGTTCTGTATTCGGAGTAAGAAATTGCGTTCTCAAGACTTTTTGCGATTAATTGCTTCATGCGATAAGGAAGTGTAGGTGTTTTTCGAATACTATATTCTACAAAAATACTGCTAAATTAATAGTGATTTTATTTTTTTTGAATGTGATATAAAATATCTTTTGTCATGGTTTCTAGATTGAATTCATGCTGCCAATCCCAATCTATTCGAGCATCAGAGTCGTCAATAGATTGGGGCCAGCTGTCGGCTATTTTTTGACGAAAATCGGGTTGGTAGCTAATTTCAAAATCGGGAAGGTGTTTTTTAATTTCTTCAGAAATTTCTTCAGGCGTAAAGTCGATTGCAGCTAAATTGTAGGAAGTTCGTATTTTGATACGATTCCTATCTGCTTGCATTAATGCGATGGTTGCATTTACAGCATCTTCCATATACATCATTGGCAAGCGAGTGTCTTTCGACAAATAACATTTATATTTCCTGTCTTTTACTGCTTTAAAATAAATATCAACAGCATAGTCTGTAGTCCCTCCACCGGGTTTTGTCTTCCAAGAAATAATTCCTGGATAGCGTAAACTCCTTACATCTACATCATATTTTTGGTGGTAATAATTACACCAAAACTCACCAGCAAGTTTGCTAATTCCGTATACGGTAGAAGGTTCCATTATGGTTTTTTGACGGGTATTTATTTTGGGAGTCGTAGGACCAAAAACAGCAATAGAACTGGGCCAATAAATTTTTTGGATGTGTTTCTCTTTTGCCAAATCTAACACTGCCAAAATTGAGTTCATATTTAAACGCCATGCCTGTTCTGGATATTTCTCTGCAGTCACAGATAACATTGCTGCCAACAAGTACACTTGCGTCACTTGGTGTTTTTGAACCACCTTCAAAATAGCTTCTTTATTGGACGCATCCAAGATTTCAAAAGGGGCTGTCTCTAAGATCCCTGAGTCAGGTTGACGAATGTCGGAGGCTATTACAGCCTCGTTTCCATAAGTACTTCTTAATTTTTGAGTTAATTCTGTGCCTATTTGACCACAAGCACCAAGAATTAAAATACATTCCTTCATTATATATAATTCAATTTTTCACCGAATCAAAGGTACTTAATTTAAGTATTCATAAAAAAGAAATCATTGATTAAAGTATTCTCAAAAAAGAGTTGTTTTCTACTAGATGTGTTAAACTTTATGAAATTTCCTTTATTTTTTAAACAATTATTTTAATAATGAGTATTTTAGCAAAATAAAGTTTGCGTTTTGTGAATAAATATTATGCGCTCTTATCAATACTTCTTTTCTGTTTATGTTCAACAAAAGAACAAGAAACAGAAAAGCTGCCTGTAAAAAAAGCAAAATTAAGTATTGCTCAAACCCACATGAGACCTGTTGAGGTTGACGAATCCTTTTTAAAGCTTTTAGAAAACTGGGAAGAATATAAGTTGCTCGAAGAATTTTCCGTAAAATTTCATCAAACTTCCCCCAACGAAGCGTTGAGCAATGCACTTGAGTTGAAAAGTCTTGTTACCAATTTAAAAGACGGCATCAAACCTACAATTTTTAACTCCCCTTCTTTTAACGCCCGCATCAATGTGCTTTTTAGTGAAGCGGAAAGACTGGCAGATATTACCTTTATTCCTGCGATTAGAACCACCGAAATAAATGAACAAGTTGAAAAAACATTGGCTGCTTTTTCTGCATTGAATGCCAAAATAAATACGGTTTTATCACAGAAAAAATTTGAAGACGCTATTGAAATATCTCCCAAATTTATAGGCTTAGACACCACAAAAATGGATCGGGTATCTAGAAAAACAGTGGCTGTTTTTGATAAAAAATTAACGCCGAAAAGAATCCCAAAGAAAAAAATTAAAATGGACAAAAAAACTTTACCGGATTATAAAAATACCAAACAAATAAACGGTTTTCAAAAAGTAAAAATCAATAACGAATCATGAAAAAAACATTCTTAATTCTGATGGTATCTTTGTTTTTACAAAACTGTAAACAAGAAGTTGCTGTTACAAAGGACGCTGCAATAAAAAAAGAAGTAGCAGCAATTGTAAACAACTGGCACCAAGCGGCTACAGATGCCCATTTTGAAAACTATTTTTCTAAAATGGACAGCACTGCGGTATTCATTGGAACAGATGCTACGGAAAACTGGACCAAAAAACAATTTGAAAATTTCAGCAAACCTTATTTTGACAAGGGCAAGGCTTGGGATTTTAAAACGATTGAAAGAAATATCTATATCAGTAAAAACAAAGAGGTGGTTTGGTTTGACGAACTACTGGATACATGGATGGGGACCTGTAGGGGTTCTGGAGTACTAGAAAAAAACAACACCGAATGGAAAATAAAACAATATGTTTTGTCTGTTACGATTCCCAATGACAGCATTCAAAAAGTAATAAAATTAAAGAATTAAAAAAATAAAAAATAAAACTTTTCAATTACATAATTATGAAAAAAATTACAACCCTTTTATTTAGTGTATTTACTGCTGGAATTTTTGCGCAAGTAATTCAAAGAAACGCTCCTTGGATTGCAGAAACACCGCTTAAAGAGCAGCATATTATTACCTTAGAAGAAGTGAAAGATGCTGCCATACAGTATTTCACAACCATCGATAAAAACAAAAAAGGAAGTGGTTTAAAACCTTTTGAAAGATGGAACTATCATTGGAGTCATTACACCAAATCCGATGGGACCATCGCCCCTGCCAGTGATTTGTGGAGTGCTTGGGAAGCCAAAAATGCAATGAACAACAACCAAGAAGCAAGAACAGACGAGAGTAGTTGGACCTCTTTGGGTCCCTATTCCCATACAAATACGGGATCTTGGTCACCAGGACAAGGAAGAGTGAACGCAATTACTGTAGATCCTAGTGATGGAAACACCTATTATGTGGGTGCGCCCGCGGGAGGAATTTGGAAATCGACCGATGCAGGGATTAACTGGACTCCGTTAACCGATTATTTGCCTCAAATAGGTGTTTCTGGAATTGCTGTGCATCCAACAGACCCGCAAACAATCTACATTGCTACGGGAGATGACGATGCTGGAGATTCTTATGCTGTAGGTGTTTTTAAATCTACTGATGGGGGTGCTACTTGGAGCAATACCGGGAGTTTGACTGGAAATCCATATTCTATGAATGATATTTACATTCACCCAACCGATACAGAAACCGTTTTGGTTGCCACCAGTTCTGGAGTGCATAAAACCACCAATGGAGGGACTAGCTGGACACGGAAACTCTCTGGAAATATTAGAGATTTAAAAATGAGACCCAACGACCCGACTATATGGTATGCGGCAAGTAACAATACTTTTTACAAGTCCTCAGATGCTGGGGAATCCTTTCAACAAATATCAATACCAGCCCTATTCAATTCTCAAAGAATTGTAATGGATGTCACTCCAAAAGATCCGGACTATGTGTATTTTGTAAGTGCGGGAAGTAATAGTAGTTTTAATGGTGTTTGGAAATCAACAAACTCTGGAGATTCTTTCACACAAACGGCAGAAACCGATGATATTTTTGGAAGCTCACAAGCATGGTTTGACCTTGCATTGACCGTTTCAGATAAAGATGTGAATAAGGTATACGTAGGGGTTTTAAATATTTGGTCTTCTACCGATGGAGGTGACAATTTTACCAAATTAAACAACTGGAGTTCTCCAGATGACAATTCGTATACGCATGCCGACATTCATATTATGCGTTTTATCAATGGAAAGTTTTTTGCGGGGACCGATGGAGGAATTTATGTTTCTACAAACCACGGAACCAACTTCACCGATTTAACGGAGAACTTAGACATCAGTCAATTTTATAAAATATCGGTAGCAAAGCAAAATTCTGGAAATATCGTGGGAGGACTTCAGGACAATGGAGGCTATGCTTTTTCAAACAATCAATGGAGCAACTACCACGGTGCAGATGGTATGGATGCCGCAGTGAGTGGAACAGATCCTAACACCTATTATGGTTTTATTCAAAATGGTGGGAGTCTTTATATTACCAATAACGGAGGCCTTACAAGAAGTGGAAGTGTTGGGGCGCCAGATGGAGAAAGTGGAAACTGGGTAACTCCTTTGGTGTCGGATAGCCAAGGAACTATTTATGCGGGTTATGGAGAAGTTTATAAACTTGTCGAAGAACCGGAATCGATATCATGGGAACAAGTGTCTACAAACAACTTTGGAGGACGTTTGACCCACCTAGAGATAGATCCGAATGATGATAATAATATCTATGCGACTTTGGGTGGTACGCTATACCGAAGTACAGATGCAGGGGTTACATTTACAAACATTCAAAACTTTTTTGGCGAAACCATTAACAGTATCGAAATCAATCATAATGACTCAAACATCGCTTATATTACGACAAATAGTAATGTTAAAAAATCAACAAACATTTTAAACGGTGTTGTCAACTTTACAGACATTACAGCCAATTTACCTTCTGAGAGTAAATTGGTTGCGAGACACCACGCAAGAAGTGGAAAAAATACGGTGTATGTAGGAACCGCATTGGGGGTCTATTTCATTAATGATGATACTACTAGCTGGGAAACTTTTGACAACAATTTACCCAACGTAGCCGTAAGAGATTTAGAAGTGAACGAAGAGGATTCTAAATTGTTTGCTGCCACCTACGGAAGAGGTGTTTTTTCAACCGACATTCCAAGAATTTTACCTCCAACAGATGTAAAGTTAATTGCCATTAACAATCCAAATGGGATTGCTTGTAGCACCACGTTTGTCCCAGAAATTGTAGCTTCAAACCAAGGAACAAATCCAATTACAGTCATTGACATCGAGTACACAATCAATGGTGTCTTAGAAAGTTATCAGTGGACTGGGAATTTAGGTTCTGAAGAATCGGTTTCGATAGCCCTGCCTGCAGTAACGCTCGCAACAGGAAATCATGACATAAAAGTAACAACACTTGTTACAGACGATGCCTATGACACCAACAATGAGAAAGAAGTTTCTTTTATTGTGAACAATACCAATAACAGCCCAACGACAGTAAATTCATTTGAGAATTCTGCAACAGATTCGTTTCTTATTGAAACCATTGGTACCGATGATGATTTATGGGAATTGGGAAGACCAAGTGGAACTTTATTAAACATGACCGGTACAGGAGACAATGTGTATGCAACCAACAGAAGTGGAGAGCACACTGTTTTAACAACCAGTTACCTGTACTCAAAATGTATTGACCTTTCTTTGTTGGCAGATCCTGTTTTAAGCTTTAAAATGGCCTTTGATATTGAACAAGATTGGGATTACTTACTTGTTGAATATTCTACAACAGGTGCTGATTGGACAATTTTAGGAACTGCTGCAGACCCAAACTGGTACAATAGTGCCTCTACTGCAAATGGAATTCCTGGAGCACAATGGACGGGTGAAGGAGAAGATACAGATGCGGAAGGAAATACCAATGCAACGCTGAGAGAATATAGCTATGATTTGGAAGCATTTACCAATGAAACAAATATTGTTTTTAGATTTAAGTTTTTCTCCGACCAGGCAGTAGTGGAAGAAGGAGCATTGATTGATGACTGGGTAATAAACGGAACGTCTTTAAGTGTAAACAACCAAGACTTGCAAAGTTCCTTTGCCGTATATCCAAATCCATCCAATGAAATTTTCAATATCACTTGGACAGAACAAGGAACTGCAGTCATTGTGATTTATGATTATACTGGAAAAAGCATTCTAAAGAAAACACAACTAACCGATGGGCACTACACGCTCAATTTAAACGGATTTAGCAAAGGCTTGTACTTCGCAAAAATTAATGTGAATGGAAAGCAAGCAACTAAAAAAATCATCTTAGAATAGGACTTCTAAAAATGTAATAAAAAAAAAGAGCTTCACAATGTGAAGCTCTTTTTTTTATCCTAAAACATCTTTGACTGTTTTAAAAATCAATTCATTTTCAAAACCTTTACGCATTAAAAAATCGATGAGTTTTTGTTTTCTCTTGAAGGGATTTGCTTCTGTAAGCACTGCATTTCTATTTTCTGTAATCCTATAAATAGTGGCAATGTATTCCTCAGAATCTATTTCCTTTAAGGCTGTTTTTATATTGTAATCAGAAATATCTCTGAACTTGAGTTCTCTTACAATTCGTTGTTTTCCCCAGCTTTTAATTCGAAATTTCCCACGGGCAAAACTTTTAGAAAAGCGCTCTTCATTTAAAAAATTATCTTTCATTAAACGCAATAAAATAAGTTCTCTCACCTCGGGAATCAGATTATAATCGCGCATTTTCTGCTCAATTTCTTTGTGACACCGATCTTGATACACACAATATTGCTCTAGTTTTCGCTGGAGTTGATCGACCGTAAACGATTTTTTCTTCTCAATCATGCTTTTAAAAATACAAAAAGAGGAAGTAATGGATACAGAAACATCCTCTTTTTAAATAGTATCTGATAACCACTATGCTATCTTTTTTTAGTGTTCGTTATTTTTTAATTGTCCTTTTATTCTCATTTTAAACTTTGTGATTAAGAAGAACAAAATAGGCACAACGATTAATGTTAAAAAGGTTGCGATGAACAAACCATAAATAACTGTTTTGGCCAATGGTCCCCAGAAAACTACATTATCTCCTCCCATATATACATGGGCATCAAACTCACTAAAGAGTGTAAAGAAGTTTATATTTAAACCAATCGCCAATGGAATCAATCCTAAAATGGTGGTAATTGCGGTTAATAAAACGGGACGCAAACGGGCTTTTCCTGCTTTTACAATGCTGTCATACAAAGCGCCTAAAGGAAGAAAGTTTTCGGTAGAGATCCCTTCTTGTTCTTTTCTTCTGGCTATTAACAACTCGGTATAATCCAAAAGAACAACCCCATTGTTTACCACAATACCCGCAAGGGAAATAATCCCCACCATGGTCATCATAATCACAAAAGGAGCCCCGGTAATTACCAAACCACCAAAGACACCGATAAAACTTAAAAAGATAGCCAACATAATGATACCTGGTTTTGAAACCGAATTAAATTGGAAAATTAAGATAAAGAAAATTAAGAACAACCCTGTAAAAAAAGCACCTACCAAAAAAGTCATTTGCTTGTTTTGTTCTTCAATTTGCCCTGTATAATCTATTTTAATTCCTTGGGGCAAGTCTTTAAAATTCTTCATTACATTTTGAATCCTACCCACCACTAAGCCAGCATCTGTTTCTCCAGGAGAAAGCGCAGAATAAACCGTAACAACCCGCTTGACGTTTTTATGTTTAATGGCACTAAAGCCAGAGCTGTTTTTCTGAGTGGCAACGGCGGAAACTGGAATTTCTTTAATTCTCCCTGAAGCTTGGTCTCTAAAAGTTATTTTCTGATTGAAAAGGGCACTTTTATCATAACGGTCGTCTTTGTTAAAACGCACGTAAATATCATAGTCTTCACCATTTTCTTTATAAATACCGGCTTTATTTCCAAAAATAGCACCTCTTAATTGTTGGCCTACTTGCCCAGTGCTCACGCCCAGTTCTCCTGCTTTTTTTCGATCGACCAACACCTGCATTCCAGGTTTGGATTTGTTCACATCAATCTTTAATTCGTCGACACCCAAAATACTTTGTGTATTTAAATAATCGCGCATTCGTTCTGCTGTGAAAATTAATTCTTCGTAATCTTCTCCGTTCAATTCAATGTTTATAGGCGATCCTGCTGGAGGGCCGTTGGCATCTTTTTCTACTGAGATTAAAACACCTGGGTAAATGCCCACCAAAGCGGCTTGTACTTTTTGACGTAAGATTTCACTGTCTTCTCCCTTTCGGTATTTGTATTCCCGCATGGAAGCCGTAATTTTCCCTTTGTGTGGCATCTCTGCGGAGGAACCTCCATCTGTTTGTGGGTTTCCAGCCCCTTCTCCTACTTGAGAAATGGTGCTTTCTACCATGAAATTATACCCATTATCTACATACATATCTAGATTTAAAACACTGGATACTTTTTTCTCTATTTGCTGTGTTATTTGATTTGTTTTTTCAATATCGGTTCCTTCTGGATATTCGATATAGACAATGATCTGATTGGGTTTGTTGTCTGGAAAGAACTCTACTTTGGTTCTTTGTTCTCCCAACGACCACCCAAATCCTGCAAATGCAGTAAACAAAATGATAAAGGTACCAATGACCAATACATAGGGTCTCCACCCTGTTAAAGCGCTTTTTAATTGTCTTTCATACCAGTTTTCTAAAGAAACTAAAGTATTTTTCTGAAAATAATTTGCCGCTTTTCTCAATACCAAACGGTAGACCCATAACATGATTGCGGTAAAAATAATGAGGGTCCCTAGAGTGTTATATTCACCCCCAAAGAAGAAAATAGCAAACCCAACAAGCGCCATAATACTGGTCAATCGAAGGATGTTTTTAATAGGCATGTCTTTGTCTTCTGTGTTCATAAACTGAGACACCAATACAGAGTTAAAAAAAATTGCAACAAAAAGGGAAGATCCTAGCACAATGGATAGGGTAATGGGTAGAATGACCATAAACTGTCCCATAATTCCTGGCCAAAGCCCTAAAGGAATAAATGCGGCTACAGTAGTGGCTGTTGAAATAATAATTGGAAACGCAATTTCACCAATTCCTTTTTTGGCAGCTTCAATGCGGGTCATCCCCTCCTCGTCCATTAAACGATATACGTTTTCAACTACAACAATTCCGTTGTCTACCAGCATGCCAAGCCCCATAATCAATCCAAACAATACCATGGTATTTAAAGTATACCCTAAAGCACCAAGGATCATTAAAGACATGAACATAGACATCGGGATAGCAAAACCAACAAAGATGGCATTCTTAAATCCTAAGAAAAACATCAGCACAATGACTACTAAAATCACCCCAAAAATAATATTATTCACCAAATCGTCTACTTGACCAATGGTTTTTGGAGATTGATCGTTGGCGATGGTTACTTTTAAATCTGATGGAAAATTATTTTCACGAGCCGCTTTTACAATGACCCCAACTTTGTCTGCAGCGGTCACCATATTTTCTCCTGATCTTTTCTTTACGTCCAACATCACCACTGGCGCACCGTTTTCTCTTGCATAGGTGGTTTTGTCTTTGTCTTTAAAGGAGATGGTGGCAACGTCTTTTAAATAGATCGGATTTCCTTTTTCTGCTTTGATTACAAAATTTCCTAAGTCTGAAGGCTGGTCTATTTCGCCTATAATTCGGATGGTTCTTCTTTGTTGACTGGTAATAAAGTTCCCGGCAGACATGGTTACATTTCCGCGATTAATGGCGTTCGAAATATCGTCAAAACTTACTTTTGAAGCCATCATCTTGTAAATATCTACGGCTACTTCCACTTCTTTATCTTGGGCGCCTCGGATATCTACTTTCTTGATTTCTGTTAAATCTTCAATTTCATCTTGAAGGAATTCTCCATATTCTTTTAATTTAGAAACTGGATAATTTCCTGAAATGTTGATATTTAAAATAGGTACTTCTTCAGACATGCTCAATTCAAAAACTTTGGGCGTTACTTTTGCACCATTAAAAGTAGGCCAATCCTCTCCTGCAGTTTCTTGGTCTATTTCATCTTTTACTTTCTGTTTTGCTTTGTCTACTGGAATGTTTTCATCAAATTCGACGGTAATAATGGAATAATCTTCTTGTGATGTGGAAGTAATTTTTACCACATTACTCACCGATTTTAATTTGTCTTCTAATGGATTGGTAATGAGTTTCTCTATGTCTTCTGCGGTGTTTCCTGGATACACAGAACTAATGTAGATCTTGGTTTCATTGATTTCCGGGAAATTTTCTCGGGGCATTGTAAAGTAAGCTGAAATTCCGAAATACAGAATTAAAAACATCAAAACATAAATGGTGGTTTTGTTCTTTATAGCCCAAGAGGAGAGTCGAAACTCTTTGTCTATTGCTGTCTTTTTATTATTCATTGGAGTACTTTTTATTAATCACTTTTACAAGCTGACCGTTATTTACACTTCGTGCCCCTTCAATAATAATTTCTGCATCTGCGGGTAGGTTTTTAACAACTTCAATAAGGTCTCCTTGAGTTTTACCCGTTTCAATAATGCGTCTTTTTGCAATGGCTTTTTGGTCTTTTTTATCGGTAACAACATACACAAACTGCGCACCTTCTGCGTTTTCTGAAATAATAGATTGCGGAATCAAGATGGCTTTTGGATTGGTGTAATCGTTCAATTTTAATCGTGCCGTTAAATTCGGTTTGATGGCTCCATTTGAATTTGGAACACCAATTTCTATTTTAAAAGACCTGTTGTTTGGATTGATAAAGTTTCCAACTTGTCGAATCTTAGATTGCATTGTTTGGTTCAGAATCGGAAAATGTACTTCCACCGTTTTGTCTTTGGTAATGCTACGAATGTAGGTTTCTGGAACTTCTGTCTCTATGTACATGTTCGAAAGATTTACGATTCTAAAAATTTCAGAACCTTGTCCGGGCGCAACCACAACTCCTTTTTCTTTAAAGACAGCGTCTATAATTCCCGAAAAGGGAGCCGTCACGATCGATTTTTGGAGCTGCTGTTTCAATTGACTTACGGCGCTTTTTTGAGATTCATAGGCGGTTTTGGTTTGCAAATACTGAATTTCGGAACCAATTTTCTGTGCCCACAATCGTTGTTGGCGCTCAAAGGTGGTTTTTGCCAATTGTACATTGGTTTCAAACTGTGTCAATTGTTGTGCCATTCCTCCATCGTCAATCGTGGCGATAATTTCGCCCTGCTTTACCTGCTGTCCTTCTTTGACCAAAACACTTTTTAAAATGCCTGGCATTTCTGGATACACCAATACATTTTGTTTGGTTTTTACATTTCCTTGCAATGCGATAAAGTGCGTAAAAACTTGTTCTTTTACTTGTAGTGTAGTAATCAGCGGGACATTTTTATCTTCGTCTAAAGCATCTAACTTGTCGTTGATCTTTTTTAAATCCAGTGTCAATGCTTGTTGTTGAAGGTCAATTTCGGACTTCTTTGCTTTTATTTGCTTCAAGTCATTCGATGCCAAAACCGCATCTAAAGAAATCTCTTTTTGCTCTCCACAAGAAGTTAAAAATAGGACTATTAATAAAGCTAAATATTTGTTTTTCATGATTGTTTTTTTTATTTTTTGGATACGTTTAAGGCGTTTTCTAAGGCTATTTTTTTAGCGATTACATCCAACATCGATTGCACGTAATTTTGCTGTTGGGTATATAACTGATTTTGTGCTTGTAACAAATCGAAACTTGAAGAGATGCCTTCAAAAAATTTGATACGTTGCTTTTTTTCGATGCGCTCGGACAATCGAACGTTTCTTTTTGCAGTGGTATAATTTTCGACACTGAGTTGGTACTCATTTTTGGCTTTCTGTGCCAATAAACTCAACCGTTGTTTCGTTTCTTCCAAACGAACATCGGCGGTTTCTAAAGCAATTCTAGCTTGTGCTGTTCTCGATTTTCTGGCAAAACTACTAAAAATAGGTACTTTTAGACTAACGCCTAACAGAGAAGAATCGAACCATTGTTGGCGCCCATTAAAAAAGCTAAAGGAATCGGAAAAGGCTTGGTTTCCATAGTTAACAAACGCGGACAAACTAGGTAAGGCTTTGCTTCGCTCGAGTTGCATGAGCAAGCGTTTTGATTCTCGATCGTTTGCTGCAATTTTAAAATCGATATGATTGGAAAAATCAAAGGTTTCTGAAATGAGGCCCAAATCGATATTGCTAGTTGTCAAGGTATCCAAACTATCGGTGAGCACTAGGGCGGTACTGATTGGGTTTCCCAAAGCCAAATTTAGCATTTGATAGGCAATGCTTTTCATTCTCTCGAGATTATTCCGTTGATTTTTTAAAGTCCCTAAGGTAATTTCTAACTGCTCTACATCTTCTTGCTCGTTAAATCCGTTTTCGTAAATCTTTTGAGCATCGTGTAAATTTTTTTCTAAAATATTTACATTTCCTGCTAAGATGTCTAAGCTTTTTTCGGCAACTAAAACAGTACCGTAGGCATTTACAACCGCCTCTCGAGTTAATATCTCCGTTTTCTCATTGGCTTGTTCTGAGATTTTTAAATAGGCTTTGGAAGCTTGCAGTGCGACCAAATAGGATCCATCAAAAATTAATTGCGACAGGGTGACTGATGCGCTTAGATTTTGTTTTTTTCCGAAGACAAATTGCTCATCAATTCCATCATCATCAAAATCGGCCAAACTTACGGGTTGCTTTAAAAAATTCTGATAGTCAAAACTTGCGTTTAGCTGAGGCAATCCAGTGGCAGAGGTTTCTCTAACAGTTTCTTTAGCGGAAGAAATCCCGTTTTTAGAGGCTTTGGTGTTATAACTATTTTCGATGGCAAAAGCAATCGCTTCGTCTAGGGAGATGCGCATGCTTTTTTCTTGGGCTTGGAAGCCTAGACAGCTAACACCCAAAAAAAATAACCATAATTTTTGTTTCATTTTCATTTTTTTGTCAATTGAGTTTCTAATTGTTTAAATCCTTTTTCTGTTGCTATTCCTCTTAAATGATATTCTAAGTAATAATCCATGAGTGTATTCATAGAATACTTTTTTAGCGGGAATAGTTCTTGGTCTTTTATCCCCACCATTCCATTAAAATACAGTCTACTGATAAAATCTTTGTCAATAGCTGCTCTGAACAACCCATGTTGAATACCCCGTTCTAAATTGTCTTGAATGGTTTCGTGCATCATATGAAACTGCTTTTGTTTTAAGGAGGTATAGATCTTCGGATAGTATTTTTGCAATTGGTACACCGGGGATGATTTTTCGTCATTTAAATGGTCTAAAACGGCCCTTTTAATGAAAAAAAGTTCATCAATTGGATTTAGTTTTCGTGCACATATTTCGTCTATACTATTGCAAATGATATCAAACATAAATCCTGTTACAGCATCTACAAGGCTAGTTTTATTGGTAAAATACTTATAAATGGTTTTTTTAGAAACCCCCAATGCATTCGCAATCTCGTCCATAGTAACGCTCTTAAAACCTAGGTTTAAGAAGAGTTCTTTGGATTTTTCTAAAATTTTTTGTTTCATAATCGAGCGCAAAGATACGAATGGAAACTAAAGAAACAATAAAAGTTTCCAAAGTTTTACAATTATTTAACATTTCATTATTACGACAAATTTCTTTATATTATTTTTACAAAAAAATTAAAGGTGAACATACTACATTATCAGAAGGAATTTCTCAACTATTTGGAATCTAAAAATTGGATTGCTGAGCCTAAAAACTTGTACGAGCCTATTGATTACATCTTAAAATTGGGCGGAAAAAGAATTCGGCCTGTGCTGACTTTAATGGCTGCTGATATTTTTTCTGGGGACTTTAAAAAAGCCCTACCGGCTGCTTTGGCCGTAGAGATTTTTCATAACTTTACTTTGGTGCATGATGATATTATGGATGCGGCGCCTTTGCGAAGAGGGAAAGCTACGGTTCATGAGCAATGGGATACCAATACGGGAATTCTTTCTGGTGATGCGATGCTCATATTGGCCTATCAATATTTTGAAAACTATGATCCAGTTGTCTTTCAAAAGCTGGCAATATTATTTAGCAAAACAGCTTTAGAGGTTTGTGACGGGCAACAGTTGGATGTTGATTTTGAAACCAGAAATGACGTTACCATTCCTGAATACATTAACATGATTCGTTTAAAAACTTCGGTTTTGGTGGCTGCAGCACTACAAATGGGCGCTATTGTTGCCGAAACCTCTGAAGAGAACGCGCAATTGATGTATGATTTTGGCTTGAATTTAGGGTTGGCTTTTCAATTGCAAGACGATTATTTGGATACTTTTGGGGATCCTGAAACCTTTGGAAAACAAATTGCAGGAGATATCATTGAAAATAAAAAAACATTCTTGTTTTTAAAATGCATGGCGATTGCAAATGAAGAAGATCAACAGAAACTGGCTTTTTTCTTCAAACAAAAACTGGAAGATAACTCTATAAAAATTGCAGAAGTGACTCGCATTTTTGAATTGTACGAAATCCCTGCCTTGGTAAAAGAACAAATAAATAAGTACACTGAAAAGGCTTTTGAAACCTTGGAAGGAATGAAAATCGATACGGAAAGCAAACAAAATTTAAAGAATTTTGGGCTTTGGTTGATGAATCGATCGGTGTAATAATTTTTTCGATTATAGGGATAACTATTTAAAAATAATAGTACATTTGCCCACCAATATTTCGGTCCCATAGCTCAGCTGGTTAGAGCATCTGACTCATAATCAGAGGGTCCTTGGTTCGAGCCCAAGTGGGACCACATTATTAAATCAAGCCTTACAGCAATGTAAGGCTTTTTTTTATGCCCCTCTTCCCTTTACTGATAGACTCTAAACCACTATTCAATAATTCAATTTGAATCGCATCTCTTTTTACAGCACTTCCAAAGATGAAACCAAATATACGGTTTTATCAACGCATTTGACACACATTTGGCACACTTAGAAAATTGAAGTGTCTCAAACTGCTTTTGTAACTCCCGCTACCGCACGATTGTATCGTGTGGTAAAAAGTAAAAACGATAATATTTTACTAAATTTTCATAATTTAGTTTTAAAAATTGTGAGTCGTAATTATAAGTTTCATAATCCAGAAGGCATCTATTTTGTAAGTTTTGCAGTTGTAGAATGGTTGGATGTCTTTACTCGAAATGAGTACAATGATCTCTTATTAGAGGGCTTTACTTTTTGTCAAAATAAAAAAGGCATGGAAAATAGTTGCTTGGTGAATTATGACAAATCATGTGCATTTAATTTTTAGAATCGTAGATAATCGTATGCCTCAATTAGTCTTAGGAGATTTCAAACGTTTTACCAGTAAGGCTTTGGTAAAAGCTATTAAAGAAAATAATAGAGAACGCAGAAGAGAATTTTTATTATAGCAATTTAAAAAAGCTGTAAAAAATTCTTCCAATGTAAAATAATATCAATTTTGGAGACATGATAATAAGCTAATAGAGTTGTGGAGTACTAAAGTTATTCAAGAAAAAATAAATTATATACATCAAAACCCAGTAGAAGCGGGACTTGTTTTTAAAGCAGAAAACTGTACGTATAGTAATGCAATAGGTTATGCAGGAGAAAATGGGTTGTTAGATAATATTACAATATTTAGAGCGCTAGACCAAAGGTAAAATCACACGATACAATCGTGCGGCAGCGGGGTAAACTATTTGACACATTTATCTCTTTAATCGGAATTGGTGTTGTTGCAGTTCCTACTGGTATAGTGAGTGCTTCTTTTGTTGAGATATTAGAAGAAGAAAAAAATAAGAAAAAACCTAAACCATAGGCATATCTTCATCTTTCAGTTTAGTTATTTACAAGATTCTGCAAGTTCTAACACATCATTCATAGTCATTTTTCCTGAATCTAATTCAGAATCATATTTTGTCATTACTTTATCTAACATACAACTACAATATCTCTCAGCTTTACTTGTTGAAGAATTAACTTTTGCATTTTTAACACACTCTCTAGTAAAGTTATCCTTGTATTCTTCTGAGAATTCTTTTTTAGTATTATTACAAGAAATGAATGTAATTGAAAGTAAACAAAATAAAGCTAATTTTTTCATATTAATTTAAAAGTTTGAATTTCAAATATAAAAAAAATTGTGCTTTTAATAGTTTAAAATAAAAATTTAATTAATGTCATTTAAATTAAACCATCGGAATATCTTCTTCTTTTAGTTCAGGGAGTTCTAACCTCGCAAGTAGGTTAAACTTACATTTCTTATATTTGGGTATGAATAATAAATATAAACTTCTATTAAATATTACTGTAATTCTTCTAATAGCTAATATTTTAATCTCATTTTTCACAAACTTGTGGAAAGAAACAAACTACCCCGATTATATAAATTCAATTTTATTTCTTTTATTGATTTTACTTGCCTCCCAAGTTTATTCGAAAAAGAAAGACTAAACCATAGGCATATCCTCCTCTTTAATTCAGGGAGTTCTAAACCTCGTAAATAGGTTAAACTTATATTTTATATATTTGAGTAAATTGAGCCAATATGAAAAAACATATAATAAAATATACTTTTGAATTTTTGGTTATAGTAATGGGTATTTCCGTTTCATTTTGGTTGAATAATTGGAATGAAAATATTAAGCAAATAAGTTTACAAAATAAATTTATAGCAAGTGTAAAAGAAGACCTTAAGCAAGACAAAGAATTTATAAAGCGAGTTATTAATGGTATAGAGCCAAAAAGGCAAGTATACCTCACCTTGATTAATGAAATGGATGAGTTATATTATAACGACAGGAAATCTCTCGACTCTTTAATTAGGATATATTCAACAAGTCAAAGGACATTTTATCCAATATTTGGTTCTTATGAATCTGCTGTTTCAGGAAATCAAATAACAGTATTTGATAATAAAGAGTTAATTCAAAAGATTATAAAACTTTATAATTCAAGATATAATCGATTGGAAGATAACGGGAGAATTGCAGACGAAAGATGGGATTTTTTTACAAAAAAGTATAGTGGTCAATTAAGAATGTCAAAGTTTACCGATATGGAAACAAAACAGCGTTTTCAATTTCTAAATGATATGCATTACCATTTTGCACAATTGAGATTTTATAGCTCGCAATTAAAAACAACATTGAATGAAATAGATGAAATATTAAATCAATAATATTATATTTAACATTAAACCATAGGCATATCCTCCTCCTTTAATTCAGGGAGTTCTAAACCTCTTAAGTAGGTTAAACTTATATTTATAGAGGAATGTCCCATCGCTTTCTGAAGTTTGGTTATAGAGCCAGTTCTCTTAAATATTTCTATTGCACTAGTGTGTTTAAAAGAGTATAATGTTTGTGCTTGTTCAAGTGTTTTTGATTGTCTCTTAAAACGACGCCAAAGGGTCTTAAAATAATCTTGGTTTAAAGGTTTATGTTTTCCAGAAAAGAGGTTGTGATGCCTTTCTCCTCTTACAAGTAGTTCTCTTATAATAATGCGGACTGAAACGATGCTATTCCTAGCTATTAACCCTCTCAGAAAGCTCTTTATCTATGAGTGCTATTAGTAGCAAAAAATCTTCTCTAAGTTCTGGTCCTTCTTTAATTATTGATTCTAACCACAATTGCATATCATAAATTTTATTTCTAAACGGAGTTGACAAAATTAGGTCTACGCACTTTTGTTTCTCTTTATCATTTCTTGGGTTATAAACATAATGTTCTGTTAAATAATACCCCATATTCACACACACCAATTCTGTGCGTTTTTCTTCCTCTGTATAATCTTCAATTAAAAAAGGCATACGAGAAACTAATTTTTTAATAGCATCGTTTTTTATCAACTCAATATAACCTGAACTAATTAGCGAATTTGTAGCCCCCAGATTAGGATTAAATGACCAATTTAAAGTTAAAATATTAACGATTGAATCCATTTCCTTAAAGCTATTTTTATTTGAGAATTTATAGAATCTATCCAGATTTTCCCAACGTGGTTTGTGATAACTAAAAGACTCATCAAATCCCTCTAAATTACTCACATATTCTTCTTTGAGACTTTTCAAATACTTAATTTCTAAAGCTTCATCCCGCTTCGTTTCTTTCCAATTATTGATAATAAAAGAAAGTGAAATTCCCAAGAAAATAACGAGAAACTCCAGAGTATATTTAA
>Ga0206126_10001263_pt1 | contig 31014 bp, 32 predicted proteins | sample Helgoland_Spring_5_FD_148621 | JGI IMG/M metagenome (GOLD analysis project Ga0206126, IMG submission 148621) | Pelagic subsurface seawater microbial communities from Kabeltonne, Helgoland, North Sea - Helgoland_Spring_Bloom_20160412_1 | ecosystem: Environmental > Aquatic > Marine > Epipelagic ...
TTGTTGTTCTAGGTATATCTAGTGCAAATGCACAATTAAATATATTAAACTCTACAACACCAGAGGATATTGGAGTAAAAACCTTAGATCAACTCGCCTACGATAATGATGAGCCATTGCCATATGGCTATATAGATGAGCGTGATTTGCTTTGGTCAAAAGCCACTTGGGAAATTATTGATCTTGATGAGCGTGTAAATTTCCCCTTGTATTATCCTATAGATACCAATAATATTGGCTCAGATAGACGTCCTTTGTATGATGTTCTTGTCACCAACATGAAAAATGGTACTATACAAGATGTATACTCAGACTCTTATTTCACTCAAAAAAGAACCCTAAAAGATTTAGATGCCTCTTTAGTCTACAGAGATACTACAGATTATGGTATTGACCAATTCAATGCAGAAGGTATAGTAGATGATGAGTATATCAGAGAATTTACTCTTGATGCTGCAGATATCGAGCAGTGGAGAATACGCGGCTTATGGTATTTAGACTCTCGCCTTGGCGAACTTAGATATCGAGTTTTAGGAATTTGCCCTGTAGCTCCAGAGGCCCGTTCAAAAGCTTTTGCAGATGATGGTGGTGGAGATAATTTAGTTGAACTATTTTGGGTGTATTTTCCAGCAGCAAGAGAGGTATTACACCAGGCTAAGGCTTTTAATAGAAAAAACACCTCAAGACCTATTTCTTTTGATCATTTATTAAACTCAAGAAGATTTAATAGTCTTATTTACAAAGAAGAGAATGTTCAAGGAGATAGAGAGGTTAAAGAGTATATAAGTGAAAATGCCTTTATGCAACTTTTGGAGTCTGACAGAATAAAAGACCAAATTAGAAATATTGAAATAGATCTTTGGAACTATTAATACCAAATTTTATATTTAAAAAAGCCCTACACTTGTAGGGCTTTTTTTATGTCTTTTCATTCCGCAAATACTCTTAATCATACAAGGTTTTAGGGGCAGTTACTGTGGGCCAGAATTGTTTTGTTATATTTACTACAATGAAACTAACCCGCAAAGAAGAAATAGTTATTGTGGCAGCAAAACTATTTAAAGAAAAAGGATACAGTGCCGTTTCTATGAGAGACATTGCCCAGCAAATGGATATAAAGGCGGCAAGTTTATACAACCACATTAAAAGCAAACAGGAAATCCTATCTTCCTTGGTACTCCATGTTGCTAGAGAGTTTACAAATAGCACACAAACCATCACCTCTCAAGAAGGCACCCCCTTACAACGCCTTACAAAACTCATTGAAGTTCATATAGATATAACCCTACATCATGCAGATGCCATAGCCGCTTTAAATAACGATTGGATGCATCTAGATGGCCAAGATTTGCTGGATTTTATCTCCATGAGAGATCGCTATGAGGATTGTTTTAGAGGTGTTATAAAGCAAGGGATCATTGCAAATCAATTTAAAGATCAACATCCTGAGGTAATGGTGTTCTCTATTTTATCTTCTTTAAGAACCTTATACCTGTGGAACGAAAAACGGGGTAAGTTGGAGGTAAACGTTTTAAAAAAGGAACTGGTGTCGGTTCTTATAGCTGGTATTGTTTAATTAATTTAAGATATTTGCTAGTGTAACTAACAATCGTTAGTTTTGTAAAATAATATAATGATATGGCAACTTTTCATAGCTTAAAAATCAAGGATATTTCAAAGCAAACACCAGATTGCTCTGTTATTACCTTTGACATGCCCGAAGATTTATCTCAAGTGTTTGATTACACCCAAGGCCAACACCTTACCCTAAAGGCAATCATTGATGGCCAAGATACAAGACGCTCTTATAGTCTTTGCTCTAGTATGGTAGATAAGCAGTGGCAGGTAGCTGTAAAAAAAATTCCAGGGGGAGTATTTTCCAGCTATGTTAATGATGTCCTGCAAACAGGAGATACCCTGCAGGTGATGCCTCCAAGCGGTAAGTTTGGTGTTCCTATCTCAACCCAAGAAAAAACATATATTGCCTTTGTGGCCGGAAGTGGTATCACACCGGTGTTATCCATGATAAAAACACATTTAGCAAAAGAGCCAAAGGCTAGGTTTAAATTATTCTATTTGAATCGTACTGTAAAATCTATTATCTTTAAGGAACAAATAGAACAGCTTAGAAATCAGTATTTTGGAAGGTTAGAGATTTTTTATTTCTTAACCAAAGAGCATCGAGATGCATCGCTGTTTAATGGGCGCTTTACCGATGAAAAACTACAAGAAATTTTTCAAAAGTTAGTGCATGTACCATCACTAGATGAAGCATTTGTGTGCGGCCCAGAGGAAATGATATTTTTGGTTCAAAAAGCATTAATAACAGCAGGAATGCCACAAGAGAATATCCACTATGAGTTATTTGTATCTGGATTAAGCAAGCAGGATAAAAAACGTGCCTCAAGATTACAAAAGCAAAGCATTTCTGGTGTTGAGGTAACTATTGTTGATGGTGGTAAGGAGTTTCACTTTACCATGACAGACCAGTTTGATAACATTTTGGATGCAGCCCTTGATGCTGGTGCAGACCTACCATATGCTTGTAAAGGCGGAGTTTGCTCTACTTGTAAATGCGAGGTGTTAGACGGTACCTTAGAGATGAAAATAAATTATGCACTCAATGATAAAGAAGTGTCACAAAACCTTGTTTTGAGTTGTCAAGCAGTGCCAACCACTGATAAAATAAAAGTTGATTTTGATGTATAAATCTTAAAAACTATGAGCAACGAACAAATAAAAAACTTAGAAGAAATTTTTGAAGCCCGTATTGCACGTGATGAGAAAATTGAGGCCAAAGATTGGATGCCAGAGAAATATAGAAAGACACACATTCGTCAAATCTCTCAGCATGCACATTCAGAAATTGTAGGGATGCTACCAGAGGGAAACTGGATTAGTAGAGCCCCTTCGTTAAGAAGAAAGGCAGCACTACTTGCAAAAGTACAAGATGAGGCAGGACATGGCCTTTATCTGTATTCTGCTTGTGAAACCTTGGGAATCTCTCGGGAAGAATTATACCAGCAGCTGCATAGCGGTAAGGCAAAATACTCTTCAATATTTAATTACCCTACATTAACCTGGGCAGACATGGGCGCTATAGGTTGGCTCGTAGATGGCGCAGCCATTATAAATCAAGTGCCTTTGTGTAATACCTCTTTTGGTCCTTATGCAAGAGCCATGGTGCGAGTTTGTAAAGAAGAGAGTTTTCATCAAAGGCAAGGGTTTGAGATTATGCTCAAGCTTTGTAACGGCTCCAAGGAGCAAAAAGACATGGCACAAGACGCTCTTAATAGATGGTGGTGGCCAAGTTTAATGATGTTAGGCCCAACAGATGCAGAGAGTGTACACACAGAGCAGTCCATGAAGTGGAAATTAAAACGCAAGTCTAACGATGATTTGCGCCAACAGTTTATTGATCAAACAGTACCGCAAGCAGATATACTAGGTTTAACAATTCCAGATCCAGAATTAAAGTTTAACAAACAAACAGGAAGCTATGATTTTGGTGCTATAAACTGGGATGAGTTTTGGCAGGTAGTAAAAGGTCACGGCCCTTGTAACAAACAACGTATAAGTGCAAGAGTTGCAGCCTGGGATAACGGAGCTTGGGTAAGAGATGCTGCCATGGCTCATGCTGCTAAAAAAGAAGAATTAAAAGTTAAAATAGCAATCTAGTATTTAATATAATAGGCATGGATAACAATTGGCCCTTATGGGAAATCTTCGTTAGAAGTAAAAACGGATTAGAACATCGTCATTTTGGTAGTTTGCATGCTGCAGATGAGGATATGGCTCTTGAAAACGCTAGAGATGTCTACACAAGACGTAACGAAGGTGTTAGTATTTGGGTAGTTAAAAGTAGTGACATTACGGCAAGTAACCCAGAAAATAATGGAGAACTCTTCGAGCCAGCGCAAGACAAAGTATACCGTCATCCAACATTTTATAAGTTGCCTGATGAGATAAAGCACATGTAATATGAAAAGTGAACATTTATACAATTACATTCTAGGCATTGCAGATAACAGCCTCATTCTTGGACAACGTCTAGGTGAGTTGTGCGGTCATGGTCCCAGTTTAGAGACAGATATTGCAGGAACAAATATTTCTTTGGATCTTATTGGCCAAACCAGAAGTTATTATCAATATGCTGCTAAAATTTCAGGAGAAAATAAAACGGAAGATGATATTGCATTTTTACGTCTTGAGAGAGGCTATAAAAATGTATTGCTGGTAGAACAGCCTAACACCCATTTTGGGTATGTTATGGGGCGTCAATATCTTTTTGATGTATTTCATTTGCTACTGCTACAAGAATTACAATTTAGCAAAGATCAAACCTTAGCTGCCATTGCAAAAAAAGGGATTAAAGAGGTGAGTTATCACAAACGATTTTCTGGAGATTGGATCAAACGTTTGGGGGATGGAACCCCAGAGAGTACCGCCAAAATGCAAGAGGCTATTGATGATTTATGGCCCTACACTCAGGAGCTTTTTGACATGACAGACGCAGATACCGCAATGGCCCAAGAGGGTATTGGGGTAGATGTTTCAAAATTAAAAGAATCTTATTACAAGCAGGTAAAAACACTATTAACACAGGCAACTCTTGAGGTTCCTCAGAGCACATATTTTTCTCGGGGAGGTAAAAATGGAGTGCACAGTGAGCATATGGGGTATTTGTTGGCAGATTTGCAGTATATGCAACGCACCTATCCCAATATGGAGTGGTAAATAAAAATGATACAAACCAATATCAATATAGACACACATCTTCTTCCAATTTTGGAACAGGTAAGTGATCCAGAAATCCCAGTATTAACTGTTTTGGATTTGGGGGTTATAAGAGAGGCTATAGATATAGACGGGACTGTGCATGTCAAACTCACGCCCACTTATTCTGGGTGCCCAGCAATGGATGTTATTGGTGATGATTTAAAATTAGCCTTTGCCCCACTGGGTAAAAAAGTGACCGTAGAGCTGGTTTTGGCACCAGCATGGAGTACAGACTGGATTAGTGAATCTGGTCTACAAAAAATGGAGGCCTATGGTATTGCTAGACCTTTATCTGAAAGTGCAGATAAAGATGTGTTGTTGGCAGGTAAAAAAAAAGTAATTTGCCCTCAATGTAAAAGTACAAATACACACTTAGTAAGCCAGTTTGGATCTACTGCTTGTAAAGCATTATTTAAATGCGAAGCTTGTCTGGAGCCTTTTGATTACTTTAAATGTTTGAAATGATAAATTAATTCCCCCTGTGGGATCCAAGGAGCATATCCTTACCTATTAAAAGCTATGAAAAGTATAACAACGAGCATAAAAGATGGCGTAGCAACCTTAACATTTAACCGCCCAAAGGTGTTTAATAGTTTTAACCGTGAGATGGCTCTGCTTTTACAAAGTCAGCTAGATGCCTGTGCTGCAGATCTAAGCATACGTGCCATAGTGCTTACTGGAGAGGGAAAAGCTTTTTGCGCTGGCCAGGATTTGAAAGAGGTGACAACCCCAGAATTACATCCAGGATTTAAAAAAATATTGGAAGAACATTACAATCCTATCATTGAAAGAATTAGAGCCATCAACAAACCAATTATTGCTGCAGTGAATGGGGTAGCAGCTGGCGCTGGTGCAAATATAGCCCTAGCCTGTGATATAGTTGTGGCTAGTGAAAAGGCAAGTTTTATTCAAGCCTTTAGTAAAATAGGTTTGGTGCCAGATAGTGCAGGAAGCTTTTTTTTACCAAGACTCATTGGCTTTCAAAAAGCATCTGCGCTAATGCTATTGGGGGATAAAGTAGGGGCAGTACAAGCCCAAGAGTTAGGCATGGTATATAAAGTGTTTGACCCAGAAACGTTTCAGCAGCAGGTATTCTCTCTAGCTCATGATATGGCTCAAATGCCAACCAAAGCATTAGGGCTTACAAAACAATTGTTAAATGCATCTTTTAATAATACCTTAGAGCAGCAATTAGCCCTGGAGAGCAACCTTCAAATACAAGCTGCAAATAGCAATGATTATAAAGAGGGTGTTACCGCTTTTGTAGAGAAAAGGAAACCAAACTTTAAAGGAAACTAAATGATTAAAAATGTAGGTATTATTGGTGGCGGAACCATGGGTTCTGGTATTGCTCAAGTAGCAGCGACTGCAGGCTGCATGGTTACACTTTTTGATGTTCATCAAGGGGCGCTTGATACGGCAAAAGCTACTTTAGAAAAAATCACAAACCGCCTGGTTGAAAAAAAACGCATTACCCCTCAAGAGAAAGATGCTATCCAAAACAATATACAGTATGTCAATACATTAAAACAATTGGCCAATAGTGATTTAACCATTGAGGCCATTGTTGAAAATTTAGAGGTTAAAAAGAAGGTGTTTCAAGAGTTAGAGAGCTACGTGAGTGATACTTGTATTATAGCATCAAATACCTCTTCTTTGTCTATAGCTTCAATAGCCTCTTCTTTAAAAAATCCAGAGAGATGCATAGGGATTCATTTTTTTAATCCTGCCCCCCTTATGAAACTAGTGGAGGTAATTCCTGCTGTACAAACTAGTAAACAAGTGCTTGCTACCTCCCAGATAACCATAGAAAATTGGAAAAAAGTAGTTGCTGTAGCCAAGGATACCCCTGGTTTTATCGTAAACAGAGTAGCCAGACCATTTTATGGAGAGGCGCTTAAAATGTATGAAGAAGGTTTGGCAGATTTTGCGACCATTGATCATGCCCTAAAAAGTGTGGGAGGTTTTAAAATGGGTCCCTTTGAACTCATGGATTTTATAGGCAACGATGTAAATTACACCGTAACACACACGGTATTTGAGGCCTTTTATAATGACCCAAGGTACAAGCCGTCATTTACTCAAAAACGTTTTGTAGAAGCAGGATACTTAGGCAAGAAATCTGGGAAAGGATTTTACGATTACGCTCCAGGAGCTATTAAGCCATTGCCAGAAGATAATCCAACACTTTTAAACACTATATTAGATAGAATTTTAGTGATGTTAATAAATGAAGCAGCTGACGCATTATTTTTAAACATAGCAAGCGCCAAAGACATAGATGCTGCCATGACAAAAGGAGTTAATTACCCAAAAGGACTCTTAGCTTGGGCAGATGAAAAATCAATAGATTGGTGTGTTGATGCCCTTGACAGGTTGTATGATGAATACCATGAAGACAGATATCGTTGTTCTCCATTACTCAGACGAATGAATGCAAAAAATCAAACTTTTTTTTAATGGAAGGAGCCAAAATACCTTATAAAATGCTTTCTCAAGACCCCTACAGTAGTTGGTTAGGTATAGAGATTATTAGCTGTGAGGTAGGCCGCGTAAAAGTAGGCATGACCATACGTGAAGAAATGCTCAATAGCATGGATAAGGCTCACGGGGGTATTAGTTATTCATTGGCAGATACTGCTTTTGGTTTTACTGCAAACACACATGGCAAATATGCAGTGTCTATAGAGACAAGTATCAACCACATAGAAGCGCTTGATAAGGGAGATTATATTACTGCTGAAGCGACTTTAGACCTACAGAAAACAAACATTGGTTTTAATGTAGTTGAGGTAAAAAAAGGGGATACACTTGTAGCACTTTTTAAAGGAGTTGTTTACAGATCTAATAAGGATTGGGAAGTTTAAAAACACAAACCCTTTGACGGGTTTATTATTTTAGCTTTTAAAATAAAATTATGAAACAAGCATATATTATTGATGGTGTGAGAACGCCAATCGGAAATTACAAAGGAACACTAAGTTCGGTTCGCACCGATGATTTGGGAGCACATGTAATCAAAGCTTTGGTATCCAACAACCCACAAATCCCCTCAGAGGCCTTTGACGATGTGATTATGGGCTGCGCCAATCAAGCAGGAGAAGACAACCGCAATGTGGCTCGTATGAGCTTACTATTGGCTGGCCTTCCCTTCAGTGTACCTGGAGAAACTGTCAATAGATTATGTAGCAGTGGCTTGTCTGCCATTATACATGCTAATAGGGCCATTAAAGCTGGCGATGGTGATTTGTTTATTGCAGGGGGTGTTGAGAACATGACAAGAGGCCCTTATGTAATGGCTAAGTCTTCAAGCGCCTATGGAGGAGATAGTAAAATGTATGATTCCACCTTTGGCTGGCGTTTTGTAAACCCAAAAATGGCATCACTGTATGGTGTTGACGGTATGGGGGTTACTGCAGAGAATCTAGTAGCCAAATATGCTATTTCTCGAGAAGATCAAGATGCATTTGCCTACAATAGCCAGATGAAAGCTGCGGCCGCTCAACAAAGTGGAAGGTTGGCCAAAGAAATTGTTCCAGTAGAAATTCCACAAAGAAAAAAAGATTCAATTGTATTTAAAGATGATGAATTTATAAAACCAAATTCTACAAAAGAAATACTTGCAAAATTACGGCCAGCTTTTAAAAAAGAGGGCGGAAGTGTCACGGCTGGGAATTCGTCAGGATTAAACGATGGTGCAGCTGTAACTCTTATTGCCTCACAGGATGCTGTGAAAAAATACAATTTAAAACCCATGGCTAGAATTGTAAGTTCTGCGGTAGTTGGTGTCGAACCAAAAATTATGGGTATTGGTCCAGTAAAGGCCTCAAATAAAGCCCTAGAAAAAGCAGGACTTGCGATGCAAGATATGGATATAATTGAGCTTAATGAAGCTTTTGCATCTCAAGCTTTGGCATGTATTCGTGCATGGGGCTTGCAGGACGATGACCCGAGAATAAACCCTAATGGGGGTGCTATTGCCATCGGTCATCCACTCGGCGTCACAGGAGCAAGAATTGCCTACAGTGCAGCCCTTGAGTTACAAGAAACAAAAAAGAAATATGCTCTTATCACAATGTGTATAGGAGTTGGGCAGGGCTATGCTGCTATAATAGAGAATGTAAATGTATCATCAATGGGGTAGCAGTCCCATTAAATGGATTGAAATATAAGAAGTAATCACAACAAAAGCATCATGGGACAAAAAACACAACATTATGTACAAGGCCAATGGCAATCTGGTAGCGGAGAAGGAATTCCTGTTTTTGATTCTATTACCGGAGAGCATTTTACTAGTACTACCGTAGGAGGATTAGATGTTGCCTCTATACTACAGTACGGCCGTGATAAGGGAGATACGTTACGTAAAATGACCTTCCAACAGCGAGGAAATATGCTTAAGAGCCTGGCGATGTATCTTACCAAAAGAAAACAAGCTTTCTATGAAATTAGCTACCGTACAGGGGCTACAAAAAGAGATAGTTGGGTTGATATAGAGGGAGGTTTTGGAAACTTATTTGCCAATGCTTCTCTTAGAAAGTTATTTCCTAACCAATCTTATCATGTTGAGGGAGATCCTATAGATTTATCTCGTGGTGGTCGCTTTATGGCACACCACATTATGGTGCCTCGAGAGGGGATTGCCGTTCATATCAACGCATTTAATTTTCCAGTTTGGGGAATGCTAGAAAAATGTGCTGTAAATTGGATGGCAGGAATGCCAGCTGTTGTGCTGCCAGCTCCCCAAACAGCTTATTTAACCCAGGCTGTGGTAAGAGAAATTATTGCCTCAGGGATACTTCCTGAAGGGTCTTTGCAGCTAATAAGCGGTACCGCCAAGAATATCTTAGATACCGTGGGATCTCAAGACGTGGTTACCTTCACGGGTTCTGCACACATTGGTAGACAGCTTAAAGCCCATCCGCAATTAACCAAAGAATCTGTCCCCTTTACCATGGAGGCAGATAGCCTTAATGCAGCTATTTTGGGGCCAGATGCAGTTCCAGGCACTCCAGAATTTGACCTTTTTATAAAAGAAGTACGCAATGAAATGATCACAAAATGCGGTCAGAAATGTACTGCTATTCGACGTATTATTGTGCCGCAAGATGTAATAGATGATGTGCAAACCGCTTTATCCAAACAACTAGATAAAGTAACCATTGGTGATCCTAGATTAAAAGAGGTACGTATGGGTTCTTTGGTTAGTACAAGCCAAAGAGATGCCGTAAAACAGCAAGTTGCGAAATTAGCCCAGACCGCTCAAATGGTTTATGGAGATTTTAATGAATTTAAGGTATTGGGTGCAGATTCAAAAAAAGGAGCATTCTTAAAGCCAATACTAATGCGTGAAGACACTCCTTTACAACATCATAATGCACATATTGTTGAGGCTTTTGGGCCTGTAAGCACCTTGATGCCTTACGATACCCTACAGGATGCCATTACATTGGCTAAAATGGGAAAAGGTTCTTTGGTGAGCTCTATAATAACCAATGATGATACTATAGCGAGAGAATACGCTGTGGGCGCCGCTAGCCATCACGGGCGTATTTTAATACTAAATCGTGAAAGCGCAGCCCAAAGTACGGGTCACGGTTCTCCTCTGCCCAGTCTAATTCATGGAGGCCCGGGTCGTGCAGGTGGTGGAGAAGAAATGGGTGGTATGCGTGGTATAAAGCACTACTTGCAGCGATGTGCCATCCAAGGAAGCCCAACAAGCCTTACAAAGGTAACTGGTATGTATCAGCCTAAGGCAGCTTATATAGAGGCCCCAGCGCATCCCTTCACCTACCATTGGGAAGATATCCAGCCAGGGATGTCTTTAAAAACACATAGCAGGACAATCACAGACACAGATATTGTAAACTTCGGAAACATAACTTGGGATCATTTCTACGCTCACACAGATATCACCAGTCTTGATGGCAGTATTTTTGAAAAGAGAACCGCACATGGATATTTTATTATTTCTATGGCAGCAGGATTATTTGTATACCCAAATAAAGGCCCTGTAGCTGCAAACTACGGGCTTGAGGAAATTCGTTTCTTACGTCCTATCTATAACAACGACACACTGTATGTTAGATTGACTTGCAAACAAAAAGTAGATAGAGATTCTAGAGGTAAAGAACATCCAAGTGGTATTGTAAAATGGTATGTTGAGGTGTTTGACACCAATATAGATAAGGCCAATGCTTTACTGCCAAAAACAGCACAAAAGGAAGATCCACTTGTCTGTATTGCAACCATTTTGACCATGGTAGAAAAGAAACAAGAGGTATTTGTTGAGTTAACCACTCCTAAAATCGAATCTTGTTTGGCTAAACTCACCCAAAAAAGTAAACCAAACTGGGGAATAATGACACCCCAGCACATGGTGGAGCACCTAGAATACACCTATAAAATAGCGGCTGGTGAGCTGCAAGATTTTGATATTAAAACACCAGAAAAGTACTTGGAGAAAACCCAAGATAGTTTATATAACTATGAAAAATTTCCAGAAAATTCTAGTTTTCCACATTTAGAAAAAGACAGCCTACAACCCTTAGCTCATCCAGATTTAGATACTGCCATAGCCAAGCTTTTACAGCAAAGAGATCGGTATTTAGATTTCTTTACACAAAATCCAGATGGAATACTAAAAAACCTTGTTTTTGGGTCCCTTAATAAATATCAATGGTATTTATTGGAGCGCAAACATTTAAATCATCATTTCGAGCAGTTTAACCTACTAGATTAGTAGGTATTATAACATTTTTTTGAACTAAAATTATGACAGCACCATACGTAAATCATACTATAAAAGACGGCATATCAACCATTGAGTTTTTTCACCCAGCGCACAATAGTTTGCCTGGAGATTTGCTCGCCAAACTAGCAGACACTATCACTCAAGCTGGAGAAAATGACGCTGTAAAAGTACTTATATTGAAAAGTGGTGGAGATAGAACCTTTTGTGCAGGAGCCAGTTTTAAAGAACTTGTTAGTATCAATGATGCAGAAACGGGACGTATTTTCTTTAGTGGTTTTGCCAATGTTATTAATGCTATGCGTAAATGCCCTAAGTTTATTATTGGCCGCATACAAGGTAAAACCGTAGGGGGTGGAGTAGGTCTTGCAAGCGCCACTGATTATTGTATGGCCAGTAAGTTTGCCTCTATAAAACTCAGTGAATTAAATGTTGGTATTGGACCTTTTGTGGTAGGCCCTGCGGTAGCGCGTAAATTAGGCCTTGCAGGAATGTCACAAATTGCCATAGATGCCAATTCCTTCTATGATGCTCAGTGGGCGATGCAAAAAGGGCTGTATGCTAGTGTGCATGAATCTACCCAGGCCTTAGATACTGCCGTACAATTATTTGCAGAAAACTTACGTACCTATAACCCTGAGGCTATGGCTGAAATGAAAAAAGTAATGTGGGCAGGGACAGAGCAATGGGACACCCTGTTGAAAGACCGTGCTGTTATCTCCGGAAGATTAGTACTTAGTGATTTTACCAAAAAGACCTTAAAAACATATAGATGATTTATTCTTTTAAAGGCCATATTCCTGTTGTGCATGCATCTAGTTTTGTACACCCATTAGCAGCAGTTACTGGAAATGTTATTATTGGAGAAAACTGTTACATAGGTCCTGGAGCTGCCATCAGGGGAGATTGGGGTGAAATTATACTTGAAAATGGAGTGAATGTCCAAGAAAACTGCACCGTGCACATGTTTCCTGGTAAATCTATAGTGCTACAACAAGGAGCTCATGTGGGGCATGGAGCAATCATACATGGTGCTAATTTAGGCCGTAACACTATGGTAGGGATGAATAGCGTGATAATGGATGGTGCGGTTATTGCCGATGAGTGTATTGTAGGTGCTATGGCTTTTGTAAAAGCCGAAAGTGTATTTGCTCCAAGACAACTTATAGTTGGAAATCCTGCTAAAGCTATTAAAGAGGTTTCTTCACAAATGCTTGCCTGGAAAACAGCTGGTACAAAATTATACCAAAGCCTCCCTAAAGATTGCATTGAAACTCTTAGAGAGGTATCTCCTTTGAGAGAAATCCCTGAAGATAGACCCCAGCAAGAAGATTTTTATAAAACGTTGTCTGAACTAAAAAAAGAAAAAAATTAAGGCAGGACCTTTACCTTTTGAGCCAACTCTTTTGCCTTTTGGGTAATTGCTGTAACATCACTATCTATGGTGTCATAACATACTACAACCCCCATTCTTCTGTAAGGTCTTGAAGTGGGTTTTCCAAAAAGTCTAAAGTCTGTTTTAGGGCTGAGTGCCAAAACATCTAGGTTTTCAAAATATGGATTTTCTGAATCATTACTTGCTAAAAGTACCGCGCTGGCACCATTTCTCTCAAGGGTTATTTCTGTAATAGGTAGCCCCAAAATAGCTCTTAAATGCAACTCAAACTCATTAAAGTTTTGTGTGTTTGCTAGGGTTACCATTCCTGTATCATGAGGTCTAGGAGAGAGTTCAGAAAAATACACTCCGTGTTTATTGGAGATAAAAAACTCTACACCCCACAGGCCACTTCCAGTTAAAGCTGCAGTAACTTTAGCTGCCATTTCTTGGGCTGTTTTTAAGTGATGGTCTTGCATCAAGGCTGGTTGCCAACTCTCTTGATAATCTCCTCTTTCTTGTCTATGGCCTATTGGTGGACAAAATAGGGTATGACCATTATTTTGGGTGACTGTAAGTAAGGTAATTTCATAATCAAAATCAATAAAGGCTTCCACAATTACTTCTGCTACATCTCCTCTAGAACCCGCTTGAGAATACAACCAAGCTTTTTCTATATCTTCCTGGGTTTTAATTGTGCTTTGTCCTTTCCCGCTTGAGGACATTAAAGGTTTCACTACACATGGCATACCTACTTGAGCGACGGCATCTCTGAGCATTTGAGCAGAACTAGCATAGGTGTAGGCAGCAGTTTGAAGTGAAAGCTCTTTTGCAGCCAAATCTCTGATGGCTTTCCTGTTCATGGTGTAATTTGTTGCTTTTGCAGAGGGAACCACACTATACCCTTGCTTTTGGTAGGTGTATAGGCGCTCTGTTCTAATGGCCTCTATCTCCGGAACAATATAATCTGGTTTATGATTTAAAACTATCGCATCAAGAGCGGCTCCATCAAGCATATTTATGACTTCAAACTCATCAGAGACTTGCATTGCAGGGGCATTTTTATAGCTGTCTACTGCAATTACATATTGCCCCAATCTTTGGGCTGCAATTACAAATTCTTTTCCTAATTCTCCGGCTCCTAATAGTAGAATTTTTGCCATAATATTGATAGTTTTAATTATTAACATAACAAAGTTACTACTAATAAATCAAATTTCTAAGTTCCTATTTAGACCGTTTTTTGAGTGTATGTTGTTGTTAAATTTCTCACTTTAACCTCATTTTTTTTAAACAGACATTTAATTATGGGTAGCTTAGCAAAAAAAACTATGAAAAAAATTATGCTCAGCGCTTTTTTAGTGCTTTTTACCTCAGTTATTTCTGCTCAAGTTCAAAACTACAATGTTGGAGATGTTGTAGATGATTTTACCGTAACAGACACAGATGGCAATACATGGAATCTTTATGATTTAACATCACAAGGAAAATATGTCTACCTAGACTTTTTCTTTGACACCTGTGGCCCTTGTCAAGCTACCACTCCCATTTTCAACGAATTTCATGACACCTATGGCTGTAATCAAGGAAACTTATTTATGATTTCTATTAACAATGGCACAGACAGCGATGCAGAAGTAATTGCATTTGAAAACGCTTTTGGTGGAGATTTTAACCACGCACCAGCAGTTAGTGCTGAGGGTGGTGCTGGAGCGGTTGATACTAATTTGGGCATTACTGCCTATCCAACCTATTGTTTAATTGGTGCAGATAACACTCTACTTATTAATGATATCTGGCCTATTTCAAACCTCTCAACATTTTCAAATACTATTCCTGCCGCTGCAAATGCTGAGGTAATGGAATGTTCATTAACAGTTGGTGAGACTACAGGTGTAGATTTTACTATCTATCCAAACCCTAGCTCAGGATCTGATATTCACATAACCTTAGGGTTGGATACTCCCTTTGCTACTGTTGTTGTTTATAATATCTTAGGTAGTACTGTGTACACAAAAACAGTTTCACAAAACACCTTTACTATAGATCCTATAGCAACGAGTGGAAGTTATATAGTGAGTATTACAACACCAAATGGTACTGTAAACAAAAGCTTGATAGTACAGTAAGATTACCTATTGTTAATTAAAAAAAGCACTGAGATATCAGTGCTTTTTTTAGTTTCAAGGATGAAAGTATTACTCAAGTAATGCCTCTTTTATTTGACCCATAGCATTTGTGATATCCTCATCAGATGCTGCATAAGAAATACGTATGCAATTTGGATCTCCGAAGGCCTCACCCGTCACGGTAGCCACTTTTGCGTTTTCTAATAAAAAGAGGGAGAAATCTGTTGCATTATTAATAAGGGTTCCTTTGAGAGTTTTTCCGAAGTAATAAGAAATGTCTGGGAATACATAAAAGGCCCCCTGAGGCATGTTAATTTTAAAACCATCTATATCTGCAAGTAAACCCAAAATCAAGCTGCGCCTTTCTTTAAATGCATCTATCATGTATTTGATTTTAGCTGGAGAATGCTCAAGGGCAGTAACGGCAGCTTTTTGACCAATACAATTGGCGCCACTTGTAACTTGACCTTGCATTTTATTACAAGCTCTTGCTATATACTCAGGTGCTCCAATATAACCAATTCTCCACCCTGTCATAGAAAAGGCCTTTGAAAGGCCATTAACGGTCACAGTGCGATCATACATATCTTGGAATTGGGCCATTGAGGCATGCTGTTGGGTAAAATTTATATGTTCATAAATCTCGTCACTAATTACAATAATATTTGGGTGTTTCACCAAAACATCTGCCAGGGCTCTAAGCTCTTGTTTACTGTACACAGAACCACTTGGGTTACAGGGGCTACTGTAAATCATCATTTTTGTTTTGGGAGTGATAGCCTTTTCAAGCTCCCGGGCAGTTACTTTAAAATCTGTGTCTATAGATGTTTTTATCTCTACGGGTACACCGCCAGCTACCTTAGAAATATCACTGTAGCTAACCCAGTACGGGGCTGGTAATAAAACTTCATCTCCAGGATTTAATAATACTTGTGCAAGGTTATAGAGTGATTGCTTGGCCCCAGTAGATACTACTATTTGAGATGCGGTGTACCTTAGGCTATTGTCTCTTTCAAACTTGGTTATAATGGCCTGTTTAAGATCTGCATACCCATCAACAGGTGTGTAGGAATGGTAGTTATCTTCTACAGCTTTAATGGCAGCATCTTTCACGAAATCTGGTACTGTAAAGTCTGGCTCTCCGAGGCTTAGGCCTATAATGTTTTCTCCAGCTTGTCTTAATTCTCTTGCTTTGGCTGCCATTGCTAGAGTAGCAGAGGTGGCCATATTGTTTATTCTGTTAGAAAGTTTACTAGTCATAATCTTAAGCAGACAAAATAGGTTCTTGCCCCATTTGTTTAAGGTGTTTAAAATGTGCTATAATAGCTTTTCTTGTTGTCTTGTACTCGTTGTATGGCAGGTTAAACTCTAATGCCGTTTCTCTTACTATTTTTGAAATTTTAGTATAATGTACATGACTAATGTTTGGAAAGATGTGATGTTCTACTTGATGATTTAGCCCGCCTGTAAACCAGTTCATAATTCTATTTTTGGTAGAGAAATTAACTGTAGTAAATAACTGGTGTATTGCCCAAGTGTTTTTCATAGTTCCAGATGGTTCAGGGAGCGGCATATCTGCTGCTTCAATTACATGGGCTAGTTGAAATACAATACTCAATATCACTCCAGCTACATAATGCATTATAAAAAATCCAATTAGGATTTTATACCATGCAATATCAAAAAATAGTATGGGGATCACTAGCCAAATAGAAAAATAAATTATTTTGGTTAAGATTAATGTACCCCACTGTGCAGATGGTTTTGGGAATTTACCAAACGAGAGTTTACGCTTTAAATATCTTTTTGTTTGTAAAAAATCTGCAGTTATTGCCCAATTAAAAGTTAGTAAGCCATACAAGAAAATACTGTAATAATGTTGGAACTTGTGCAGTTTATGCCATTTGGAGTGTTTGGAGAATCTAAGTATTCTACCAGCTTCCAAATCTTCATCATGGCCATGTATGTTGGTGTAGGTATGGTGAAGTACATTATGTTGTACTTGCCAGTTGTATACATTTCCAGCCAGTATATAAATACTACTTCCTAGTATTTTATTGATCCATTTTTTTGAGGAGTAAGCGCCATGATTTGCGTCATGCATGACATTCATGCCTATTCCAGCCATACCAACTCCCATCACGATTGTTAGTAATACTTGAATCCAAGTTGGGATCTCCATGGTAAGAAATAAAAAATATGGGACTAAATATATGCAGAACATGATAACAGTTTTTAAGTGTAGTTTCCAGTTTCCAGTTCTTTGAATATTATTGTCTTTAAAATAGGAGTTTACACGCTTGTTTAGTGTTCTGAAAAATTTTCCAGAATCAAGTCTTGAAAACTTTAATTGGTTATTTGTCAACATAAATTACATATTAAGTTATAACAAAAATAAACATCTATAACCTAAAAGGTCTATCGAAAATCATAAAGTTATAAAAGAAAGTTTATTTTTGCCTCCTAATTAAGACAATGGAAGAACTACTTCAATATTTCCCGGGCCTAACAGCGCCTCAAATAGCTCAATTTAAGTTGCTTTCTAGCCTCTACAAAGATTGGAATTTAAAAATCAATGTTGTTTCTAGAAAAGATATTGACGAATTATACCTGCGTCATGTACTACACTCACTAGCTATTGCAAAAGTACAACCTTTTTTGCCTGGCAGCTCTGTGCTAGATGTTGGAACCGGTGGTGGCTTTCCAGGCATTCCATTGGCTATTTTATTTCCAGAGGTTCAGTTCCACTTGGTAGATAGTATTGGTAAAAAAATAAAAGTGGTGCAGCAGGTAGCAGATGGCTTAGGGCTTGAAAATATAAAAGTTACAAATGCTAGAGTAGAGACTATCACAGGACAGTACGATTTTATTGTAAGCAGAGCAGTAGCCCAGATGGAAACCTTTGTGAGATGGGTTAAAAATAGGGTTGCTAAAAAATCAAACCATGATTTAAAAAACGGGATTCTGTATCTTAAAGGTGGAGATTTAACTCAAGAGTTAGCCACCTTTCCAAAGGCTACAATACATCCAATATCTTCTTTTTACAAAGAAGTGTTTTTTGACACAAAAAGCGTGGTTCATCTTCCTTTGAAATTTAAAGGGAAATAGCCCTTTATAAAATTCATATATAAAAAAAGCCCCAACAAACTGTTGGGGCTTTTTGCATTTTGATTCTGTGCTTATTTTATCACTACAAATTTCTTTGTAGTTGTTACCCCAGCATTAGATATTTTAGCCATGTAAGGACCTGCTGCATATCTAGAAACATCAATTGTTTCTAGGTTACTAACATTTGTTTTAATGGTCATTACTTGTCCTAGAATATTATAAATTTCTACAGTTGCATTTTCTACATTAGAAATATGTAATACCGAAGTTGTTGGGTTAGGATATAATTCTACAGTTGCAAAGTCATTGTCTCCAACGCCAAGTACACCATTTGAGTTAAACTCTACAGAAAACCCAGAACCATAATCACCATTAAATGGATACACCACTACACCGTTAGCATCTTTGAGTTCGATACCGCCATTTCCTCCAACAGTAAGTCCATCTCCATAGGCATCAAATGCAGAGAATGTAATACAGTCATCATCAAAGTTAAATCTATATTCAAAGGTTGTAAGGTCATCTGAGCTCTGGTTATAACTATCTGACTCAAGAATTGCACCCGAAGAGTCTCTAAACTCCCAGGAAACTTCTTCTGCCCAGTTATCTGTTGTAACAGTTAAATCTATAGTTCCTGCTGTTTCTACAGCGCTGTCAAAACTAGTTGAGCTTTGGTTGTTGTCATTTAAATCATCATTCCCAACAGAGACATTTATGGTGTTCACTGGTTGTAATGTATAGTCAATCTGCGGTAATTCTATATCTGTACTTTGCAGTGATGTTAGGCTTCCACTCCAAGTATATGTTTGTGATCCACCTCCATTAACATCATAGGTAATGTCTACAGTTGTAATTTCATTTTGTCCTAAATTTTGAATATTTATGGAAGGGGTTACAGAAGTGCTACAGGTAGCTTCAACATCTGCTACAGATCTTAAGTTAACATCATTCGCATTATCAAGTCCTGTGATGGTAGGATATGTACCACTTCCACTTGGTATAAGTTGTGTTGTTTCAGAGACAAATACAACGACCTCAAGTTCTCCAACTTCTACAGCAATACCATTGTTGTCTGCAGGTATTGTGTAAAGAAATTGATTGCTGTAAAGACTTCCTGCTGTTGTGTTTGTAATATCAACACCCCATTGTCCTGTAACCATATCAATTAGACGATGCATGTGATTGTAATTATCACCCTGATTACCACCTACTTGTGGTCCTAGCGTGTTATTTTGAAGAATCGCAACATTAAATTTATTGGTAGGCTCTGGACTATCACCAGTGTAATACGCTTCAACATCTATGGTCATTATGTTTGTTTGAACATTTAAAGATGCATTTACACCAACATTCACGTAGGATCCTTCCCCTAAAGTAGTATTTGCAGCACCTGCCCAAGCGCCTCTGCCAAGAGCAGTTGTCCCTGGATTACCTTGTTCTTGTCCTGGGAAATTTTGACGGTTAATAGTACCGGCTGGATATCCAGCCAATCCGCTTTGATCGTCAATGGCTTCTCCCCATGGAGTTCTAAAGTCTGGTTGATTTCCATTTGGTACAGCATAGCCTCCAGAATGAATATTCACTAAATAAACATTTCCAGGGTTGTTGTCTTGTAAACCTTGTGCAATGGCATGTCCTTGTGGACAAAATGTACAATTAACACCTGTAAATTCCTCGAGGATAACTTTTCTGTTTTCAGGATTTGTGGTTACAATTGTTTGAGCAAAAGCGCAAAATCCAAAAAAGGAAAGAAGTACGCTCAATGTAATTTTATTTTTCATAGTTGTTTTTTTTTAATTTTTTAAAAATACCAACAAAAGCCAACATTCAAATCATTTAAATGTTAAAGTTTACCTACTATGATAAGAATATGAGTTTTTATTCTCTAAATACATTGATATGTTTCATATATTTACGAAAAAAAACAATGAAAAATAAATTTCTAGTAATCGCTTTGTATTTGGTTGGCGTTTCAGCAAATGCACAATTTACATTTTTGGATAGTGTTGGTGCTGCAGTTGAAAGTGGAACTACAGTTACTTATGGCCAAGGACAAGTTGGTGACCCTGATGGGTTTTACAATTATTTTGTTGCAAATGATGCCTCTGAGCCTATTTTTATGAAGGCTGAGTTTGTAAGTGCTCAAAATACTGATGGTTCATCTTTTGAAATTTGTTTTGGCCTTTGCTATGATGCAATAGAGGTAGGACAAAAATTCCCAAATAATGGTTCTGTTTTTATAGAACAAGGTGGGCAAACGCTTCCAGGAAATCATTTAGGGAACACCTTGGCCGACGATCAGCCTAGGACTTTTACCTTTAGATACTACCAAACAGATCAGCCAGGAACAACTGAGCTTGGTAATGATTTTTTTATTACATATAGTTATGATCCTACACTTGGTGTAACTGATTATGCATTTTCAGATTTTGAACTCTCAGCTACTTTAGTTGGAGACTACATACAAACAAAATCTGCTGACAATTATACCCTTAGTATTTATGACAAAAGAGGAAGAAATGTAAAGAAGAAGAAAATAACTACCCAAACAAACAGAATGCCAGTTGGAGATTTACCACCTGGAATGTATTTTGTAAAGGCTGTTAATGAGCAAAACGCATCTAGGACAATAAAAATTATCAAGAAATAACATACATTTAGTATCAAACAAAAACGACCAATGAAAATTCATTGGTCGTTTTTGTTTAATAGTGATTTTTTTTAAAATGCTATGTTAACAGTTGCGCTCACTCCATTACTCTCTGGTACAAACCTGCAAACACCACCCACGCAAATAAGACCTCCACGTTGCCTTCCGTAATTCATAGAGACACGAGAGGTCCCTTTGGTATAACTACCTCCTAGACTATAATAATGTGTTTGTGAATCTTCTCCATCATAACCAAGTGCTCTATAATTCCAGTTATCATAGGCATATACTGCCCAGTTTGAATTGAAATTGTATTCAAGCACAAATGCCATCCAGTTTTTTTGATCTTGCTTTGTCCAAAGGTGTTGCCCAACGGCTCTTATAGATTTTCCAGCATCTAGTTTATAGGTTCCTTCTACAACTCCTACGTTAGATCTAATTTCTCCTTGAGTGCCTATAAAACCACCTAGGGCAATAGATTTGTCAATAAACACATTTTGGTAAGTAAACACAGTACTAAAGGTTTTAGACCATTTTTTCTTTACCTCCATGTTAACATCTCTAAAATACCTGGCTCCAGAACCTAGAAATTTTGCTTTGTAAAATCTATTATCTATGTTGTACTCTGCATCAAGACCTCCAAAGTAAGCAAAGTTTGCAGCTATTTTAGTTCCATATTTTCCTCCCAGAGGTGATCCTTTTTTGATGGAATAGTAGAGGTCTATTTGCCCCCCAAGCTCTCCTGCGCGCTGTTCTGCATTCTCTATTACAAGGGCTGGTTGTGGGTTATATACATAGATATTGGTTAGCAAGTAATCTTGTTGTTTGGTAAGTCCCGGGAGGTAGTTTACTACTTGGTCGTTAAATTGATTTCCTGCAGCTTGTCTGTCTGCAAAGAAGTTGAAATTCTCTAACCTTCTAAAAGTACCATTAATTCCTAATCCTTTTTGTCCATACCCTACGTTTAATTGAAGCGCTGTACCATCATATAATTTTGGTGACACAAGTTGCCCCTCAAAAAACAAGGCATCTTTTGATTTAGATGCTACTTCAAGGCCTCCATAAAAATTGCCTTTTGCTACATCTAGTCTTCCACCTACCACATTGACATTGCTTGGCAGTTCTAGCTGGGTACCTACCTCTTGATATCTACCAACATAACTTGCCCCCATTTTAATATCTATACCCTCTATGGATAAGCCTTGGCTTATGTCAATGTTGGCGTCAAAACCTTGAAGGACCCCCTCTGAGAGTTCAAACCCAATTCTTTGTTGTCCATAAAGGGCTGTAAAGTCAAGATAATCTGTGGGGTTGTACTTAATTCTTACCCCTTTAATGGCATTGTTAATACCTAGTTGTCTTTCTTCCCAGGCGCGAAAAATAAGACCGCTACCAAACTGATCATAAAAATAACCACCGGTAACATCTACCTTTTCGTTTTTATAGTTAACATAATATGTAGCTACGCCATTGCCGTTAGAAAAAGCAGTAGAATACCCCAGTAGTGCATCTGGAAGGTAGGACTCATATTGTACTGCGGCTGTAAAATTTTTATAGGCATAAGAGAGTTGCAAATAGTTATTTGCCCTAAAGGCATTATCTGGCTGCTCGAAATTTAGCCCTTTATCATATAAGAGCCACTGAGAGTTTGATTCAAAACCACCAAAGAAGTACCCCTCCTGCGTAGTTTGTGAGAAGGAAAGGGTCGTATACAAAATAGTGATCCAAAGGAGTAAATATTTCATAATTATTGAAATTTTATGTGATTGTATTAAATGTGTTTGGCGCTATTATTTTGAAGTGTATTCTTTTACTTTTTCATACAATTCATACTCTGCCCCAGGACTATAGCCAGAGTGTCTGTAGACAATCTTATTGTCTTTAACAACAATAGTTAGTGGAATAGAAGAGGCGCCAAGGGCTCTTTTTAAATCATTGTTTGTATCTAAAAGAATGTCATACTCCCAGCCTTTACCATTAATGAGTGATTTGACTCTTTTTACAGTTCTGCTATCATCTACAGAAACTGCTATTAATGAAACACCAGTTTCCTCAATCCAGTCTTGGTAGAGATCACTAATGGCATCTAGTTCTTTAATACAAGGCACACACCAAGTGGCCCAAAGAGAGACAATGGTTACCCCGTCTTTATTGGCCGTTTTTTGAATACTTGTTGACTCTCCTTTAAGCGTTGTAAGAGCAACGGTAGGAAGTTCTTTTTGCGCCACTAGGGCTATAGAAAACAATAGGGTAAAAATTAATGCGATCTTTTTCATTTTGGTGATTTTATTTTTTTTAAACAATATTAGGCAATATTTTACAAATTTGTGAGAGTTATGTGATAATTTGATGGCAACCAAAATATAGGTTAGTGAATTAATCTTTTATATTTGTATTAAAAAAAAGATGAAAAAGAAAATTATAACATCAGCAAGCAGCTTTTTTATGGCTGTGTTACTTTTAGCATCGTGCAGTAGAACCGAAGAGAACGTACCTCTAGGGCAAGACACCGTTGAGATTACTGTCCAGAATTTTGTAAGACCTGTATCCCTTAGAAACCAAGAAATACCCTTTACAGTAATCTCGCAAACGGGTGTTGATGTAACTCTGGAGTCTCAGTTTTATGTAGATGGACAGGCTATTGATGGAAATGTATTTTCTTCTAGTGAGATAGGTGAGTTTGAGGCCTATGCAACCTACCTAGATGGTGGAGTTGAGGTTTCTACAACACCAGAGAATTTCAGTGTAATTATCCCAAAACGTAAAGTGGTATTAGAAGACTATACAGGTACGTGGTGCGGCTTTTGCCCGAGTGTAGCTGCAGCCATAGAAGAGGCGTCTCTAGAGAGTGACGATTTAGCAATTGTTGCCATTCATATCACAGCAAATTCTAATCCAGACCCCATGCATTTTGATAATGTTGAAATTTTAAGAGATGCCTTTGAAATAGACGGTTTGCCACAAGCACGTATAGATAGGTCACAATTTTGGTTTGCACCTTATTTTATATCAGATGCATTAGAGAATGCAGGTAGTGATACCACCTGTGCTATCTCTTTTACCTCTACCTTAGATGGGGACCAATTAATTACGCAAGTAAATGTGGTTTCTGAAACTGGTATAAACCCAGGAGACAAACTTGTAGTGTATTTGCTTGAAGACGGTATTTTGTACGATCAAGAAAACTATTACAATGAAGATCCAACGAGTCCTTATTTTGGTCTGGGAAACCCCATACCAAATTTTGAGCATAACCATACCTTGCGCAAGTCTTTATCTGCACCTCTTGGAGATGATATTGCCCAAGGCGCAGCCCTAGAGGAGTATAGTGTTACTTACAACACCACAATCCCTGCAGATTATGTTACAGAAAATCTAACATTAATTGCCATGTATGTTTCTGCAGATAATCTTGCCTACAACGCGCAGGTTGGAGCTATTAACTCCGTTGTGCCTTACCAATAAAACCTATTTTAACTACATTTTAAAAACCCAGGTCAATGATTTGGGTTTTTTTATGTTGCTTTACTAGTATCTTTACAGGGTGAAAGAAGTTGATTACATTATTGTGGGTATGGGCATTGCAGGGCTAGTGTTCTCTAAAACCTTGCGAGATAAGGGCAAATCTTTTGTGATTATTGACAATCCCAACCAAGGCGCTACAAAAGCCTCTGGAGGCGTTTTAAACCCAACGGTCTTAAAACGTTTTACTCCAGCCTGGAACACAGTAGAGTTTGTTTCAAAGGCTGCGCCCTTTTATGAGTCTTTGGCTAGGGATATTGGCCAACAGGTACTCTCTGGGGTAGCCATTCATAGAATTTTAGCTAGCATTGAGGAGCAAAATAACTGGATGGTTGCCAGTGATAAAGAAATTTTGTCTAGGTTTTTATCTCCCGAGATTTTAAAAAACAAAAACACTGCCATTAATGCCCCCTTTGGTTTGGGTGCTGTTACACAGGCTAGTATCATGAAGCCTTATGCTTTACTAAAAACCTACCAAGACTTTTTAAAAAACCAGGATTTGTACATTGAAGCCCAGTTTGATTACCAGGAGTTGGTAGTTACTAAAACAGCAGTGCAATACAAAGATATTAGGGCGGCAAAGATTGTTTTTGCAGAAGGCTCTGGGGTAGTGCACAATCCCTACTTTACCATAGATGTTTCCCCACACGGGAAAAAAGTTTTTGTTGGTAACAAAGGAGAATACATCATCATAAAGGCTCCTGATTTAAAAAGTGAGGGTATTTTAAAGGGTCCTGTAATGGTAATCCCCCTGGGAGATAATTTGTATAAGGTAGGAGCCAGTTATGGCCGTGATGATTATTCTACCACCACCACCAAAGAAGCTTGTCAAGAAATTTCAGCAAAACTCAGCAAAATGATTTCTTGTGATTTTAAAGTTGTAGATCAAGTTACTGGTATACGCCCCACGGTAAAAGACAGAAAACCACTTGTTGGCTGCTTGCAAAGCACAAAGAGTGTTTCTTTTTTAAATGGTTTGGGCACCCGCGGGCTTACCATGGCTCCTTGTTTGGCGGGGCATCTTTACCATTATTTAGAAAACGATGTTCAAATCCCTGAGATTATGGACATTAAAAGATTTGTGTAGTACCTCCCGTAGTTTTTAATACCTAACTTTTTACATTTTGCTTTTGTCAAAAGAAAAGAAGAAATTAATCCAAATGTTTCTTGACACTCTAGTAATAAGGGGAGACAACACGATAAGGGTTGTTAAAATGGCTACAAAAGATGCTTTTGGCCCAAGGCCAATCATGCCATAGGCAATAGCAAAAGCTGCCACTGCCACCGCTACACCAACGGCATAGCTTACATACATAGCACCATAGAAAAACGAAGGCTCTATTTTAAATTTAGTCTTACAATGTGGGCAATACTCGTGCATTTTCAAGCTTTTTGAAATGCTGTATGCTTTTTTGTATTTGTACATATCACCGCTATGGCAAACGGGACATTTACCTGTAAAAATACTATAGATTTTATTCCCTTTCATAGCGCCAATTTTGTTTTTTTTCCACTACAAAAATAAGCATCTTTGCAAATTGAAATAGCGCATTTCTTTCTAGATGTTATCAAAATAAACTATGCTTAATATACACAATCTATCTGTTTCTTTTCAAGGAACCTATTTGTTTGAGAAAATAACATTTCAGCTAGCTAGGGGGACCCGTGTGGGGCTTGTGGGTAAAAATGGCGCCGGAAAATCTACCCTACTTAAAATAATATCTGGAGAACAGGAGTATGACCAAGGGGCTATTGCCATGGATAAAGACGTGTCTATAGGTTTTCTAAAACAAGATATTGATTTTACCAAAGGGCGTACCGTTTTGGAGGAATCTTACGAGGCTTTTACAGAAATAAAAAAACTAGAAACTCAGCTAGAGGAAATTAATACACAGCTAGCCACCAGAGAAGACTATGAAAGCAGTAGTTATAACCAGCTGATGATAGATTTAAACGATGTACAGCATCAATATGAGATATTAGGAGGTTACAATTACCAAGGGGAGACAGAGCGTATTTTACAGGGTTTAGGATTTCAAAGAGAAGATTTTAACAAGGTTACAGAAACTTTCTCTGGAGGGTGGCGTATGCGTATAGAGCTCGCAAAACTTCTGCTTCAAAACAACGATATTTTACTTTTGGATGAGCCTACCAACCACCTTGATATAGAATCTATTTTGTGGTTAGAAGAGTTTTTGAAAAATTATGCGGGAGCTGTTGTAGTGGTAAGTCACGATAAAATGTTCTTGGATAACATTACCAACAGAACCATTGAGATTTCACTGGGTAAAATTTATGATTACAATAAGCCGTATACTAAGTATTTGGTGCAACGTCAAGAACTAAGAGCCCAGCAATTGGCTTCTCAAAAAAATCAGCAAAAACAAATTGAGCAAACCCAAAAGTTGATTGAAAAGTTTAGAGCCAAGGCCAGTAAAGCTACCATGGCCCAATCTCTCATAAAGAAACTTGACAAGATTGATAGAATAGAAGTGGATGAGGATGACAATAGTGTGATGTCTTTAACATTTCCGGTAAGTGTAGTGCCTGGAAAGGTGGTTATAGAGGCAGAAAACATATCAAAAAGCTATGGAGATACCCATGTGTTGCGGGGTGTAGATTTACGTGTAGAGCGTGATACTAAAATAGCTTTTGTAGGACAGAACGGGCAAGGGAAATCTACCCTGGCCAAAATTATTGTAGATGAGATTAAGTACTCTGGTGCCATGAATTTGGGGCACAATGTGCAGATTGGATACTTTGCACAAAACCAAGCAGATTATCTGGACGGCACCAAAACGGTAGAAGATACCATGCTAGATGCTGCAGATGAGCGTACAAGGCCTCTGGTTAGAAACATACTGGGTTCTTTTTTGTTTAGAGGAGATGAGGCAGATAAATACGTTCGTGTTTTAAGTGGAGGGGAGCGTAATCGTCTTGCTCTGGCAAAACTATTGCTGCAACCTTTTAATGTGTTGGTAATGGATGAGCCTACTAACCATCTAGATATTAAATCTAAAAACGTATTAAAAGATGCCTTGATGAATTTTGAAGGCACATTGCTTGTGGTAAGCCATGATAGAGATTTTTTGCAAGGGCTGACCGATAAGGTATATGAGTTTAAGGATCATAAACTTAAAGAGTATCTTGGAGATATTGAGTATTTTTTAGAGCAGCGTAATCTTCAAAACCTGCGAGAGGCAGAAAAGCGAACGGTTGGTGCAGCTACTGAAATTAAAAACTCTAGCTCTGGTAAGCAGTCTTACCAAGATCAAAAAAAACAAAAATCACTCACCAACAGGCTTAGTAAAATTGAGGCAACCATTAATAAACTAGAACGAGAAATTAAAGAGATAGACCTTGAGCTTGCTATAAATTATGAAGCTACCATAGCCCAGCCAAACTTCTTTGACTTTTATGAGGGCAAAAAAAAGGAGTTGGAAGAAGCTATGAAACAGTGGGAGCTTGTCTCTGAGCAATTGGAAGGCTTACTGTAGTTTGCTTGTGTAAAAATATTTTTAAAATCTGAAATTTTAATATGTACGAACATCATTTTCAATGCCCATACTGCTGGGAAGAAATTTCTATGTTACTAGACCCCTCTGTTAGTTCTAGTTACGTTGAAGATTGTGAGGTTTGTTGTAATCCAATCCAGGTAACTACTACCTTCCAGGCCATGGAACTAGAGGGGTTTGAGGCAGCACCCATAGAGCAATAAATTAATTAATATTTTATTTTTTTATATTAGAAGTACTTGCTTAATCTAAAAAGCATTGTATATTTGCAGTCCAAAATAAGTTTTTCGGAGTTATGATTCGAGAGTTAAAAGCTAAGTAATTTATTTTGTTACATCGCGGGCTTAGCCCAGAGAGGTAGTAAGTTGACATAAAAACCATACTCCTTGAAGATACACATCGCGGGATAGAGCAGCAGGTAGCTCGTCGGGCTCATAACCCGAAGGTCACTGGTTCGAGTCCAGTTCCCGCTACTACAAGAGTAATCAGAAATGGTTACTCTTTTTTTTGCTTTAAACTCAAGTATACAAAGGGTTTATGAGTGTATTGGTTGCGTGTTAAACAGTTTAAAATATAGATCTAAAGCACTTACAAATACTCCATACTGACGTTGTCAATACTTCAAATTTAACCAAATTGACACTAAAATAGGACTTTACTGTCAATAAAACTGTCAGTAAAATGATAGTTTAAAAAGAGAAAACCCCTACTAAATTAATAGTAAGGGTTATAGGGAGTTATTAAAATTGTTTTATAGATTAACTAGGACAGCCTAGTACAACAAGAATATCTTGCCAGCCCTCTATTTCATCAGAGGTTAGTGGCGGTTGTGAACAATCAATTACATCTAATATCGCATTATAATACGCTTGACAATTTTCAAGATTTGTGGCGTCTTCTTGCCAGTTTTCAAGTGCAGTCTCATAATTATTAAATACTGTATCATAGCTTGGGCAACCATTATTTTCATTACCTCCATCCTCACTACTACAAGCAACGATAAGTACAGTTAAAAATAAATAAACTAGTTTTTTCATTACTGACATGGGTCTGTTAGGTTTGTTCTTGAGTAATATTCTGGATATTCTGGGTCATCAGAATAATCAATAATCAAATCATTTCCATTATTTGTAGCAGTTACTGTTGTTATAAATGACACTTCGTCTCCATCTTCAAAACTGAAACTGTCTTCTGTCACTTCAATTAAATTAGAGCTCAAAAGTGTGTCAGAGTCACAATAAACATCTCCTTCCTCAACAAAATAAAATTTTACTGATATTACAGTTCCGTTATTTATTTGCAATCTACTTAAATAATCAGATGATGTTTGTTCTTCCCAAACAACACCATCGTATTTCTCAAAGAAGGTAAGATTAGAGTTATTATTATCATTTGAATCCTCACTACTACACCCAACGATAAGTACTGTTAAAAATAAATAGAGTAGTTTTTTCATTATGTAAATTGTTTAATGTTACCCAAATATAATTAAAAATATAAAGAGGTGTGGTACAACTTTGGTACATGAACATTTTAAAAGGGATGCCAATACAAAAATGATTGCAAATAACAATTAATAAATCTATATTTGATACAATAACTTTAAAACCTATACCATGAAAAAATTATGTATGACTTTTTTGTCAATTGCTTTTTTGGTGAGCTGTGCCAATCAAAATAGCAATGAGACTGCAGAAGTATTGAAAGATACTGCAGTATTTAATCAACACGTTAAAAATTGGAAAACAGCTGTAAGTGGCTTTAGTTTGGAAGACCCAGAAAAAGTAATGAGTATTTTTGCAGATTCCTTGAAATGGAATAATCCGGAAGCTCTTATGAATGTCAACAAGACAAAAGCAGACCTAACAGCAGCGATTAATTTTTATACTGGAACTTTTGATAATATAAAGTTTACCGATGATGTATATTACGGAGGTAGTCTTTATTCTTCTGAAAAAACAGAAGCTTCTCCCGACGGGATGAGAATTTATGGTAATTGGTCTTTCACCGATCCAGCAACAGGCGCTGAGGTAGCCTATAAATGGATGGGTGTTGTGCGCTTTAATACAGCTGGTAAAATTTATGAATTTGCAGATTGGTTTGATGTTAGTAGCATACCCAGTCAAATAGATGGAAGTTATAAGCGGTAATTACAATTCAACGGGCTGCTATAGCTTTAAAATTATACCAGTGTTTAGCTGCTCAATTTATTAAACGTAAAACAAAAACATTAAAAAATGAAAAACATTTATTTAGTATTAGTAAGTATTTTATTATTTGCTTCATGTGGGCAAGCGCCATCCACTGAAATAGAAAATAAAATCAAAGTGGGATCTGTAGGGTTTCATATTGCTTTTAAGGTACCTAACGATTCTATCCAAAGAATGGAAGCCTTTTTGAAAACACATCAAAAATTCATGAGAGAGACCCACCATGTTAAGGGCGAGGTAGAACCTCTAGTTTTAACCTATGCTGTTTTAAAGGCTCCTGAGTTAAATAATCCACTTGATCCAAATAGTGGGGAAACAGGAAACACTCTTTATGGAATTACTGAAATATATAATGGTCCTGCAGGTGCTGCGGCACACATGGAATTGGGTCAACAAAGAGAACAGATGTTTACAGAGTTGGTTGCATTAACCAATCAATACTCTATCTCTGGAATTCTTGGAGCTCCCGTTATTGGAGCAATGTTTGATTAAATGGTTTATCAACTCAAAATATTTTAGAGTAAAACTGATATTCGATATTTTAATAGAGAACTTTACTACACAAGACGGACTAGTATTTTTACTAGTCCGTTTTTTATTCGAATCATTCTTATCTCCTTTAAAGGAATGAATTAATCTAAACATAGGGTTGAGATTTAAGGCTCGATATGTCATGGGTTTTATCTTTATTGAATAGGTTAACTTTATAAAAAAAGTTTGTTTAATGCTAACGAACTTTTTTCTTTATTTAAGAGGCAATAAATCAATACTTTATTTCGATTTATATTTAATTTAGTTAAATGTTTAGCAATTTATTTATGATTGAATTATCTACAATAATTGACCTTGTAACTTTTGGATCTTCCATTATGTTTGGAATCCTATTTTTTTCTTCAAAGATTAAAAATAACAGCGGAAATTTTTACTTGAGTTTATTTCTTTTTTGCATAGGTTATATAACCTTTAAAGGAATTG
>Ga0206126_10001268_pt1 | contig 30891 bp, 27 predicted proteins | sample Helgoland_Spring_5_FD_148621 | JGI IMG/M metagenome (GOLD analysis project Ga0206126, IMG submission 148621) | Pelagic subsurface seawater microbial communities from Kabeltonne, Helgoland, North Sea - Helgoland_Spring_Bloom_20160412_1 | ecosystem: Environmental > Aquatic > Marine > Epipelagic ...
ATTGTTTCTGAATGCGTTCGCGTAGGCTCGTGTTGACATCGACCGTGTAGAAACTTCCTGGGATCCAGCGACTGTACTCATGACAGTTTCCGTATGAATCGCACGACTGTTGCGTGACATATTGCGCCGGATGTTGTCGTGTTTGGTTTGCCACTGGTGCCTGTTGCATGGCACGCACCTCGCACCGAAGCGTATCACGATCCATCTTGGCGACGCTGACGCCTTCTGCGTAATATGTCGATACCGGCAAGCATCCGGTAACAAACACGAACGTAACGGCGGATAATGTGAGACGCATAATAACACGGTGCCCCATTTCCGGCGTTTTGACAACCGCCAACAGAGGACAGCACTGCCAATCGTTGACCGGGCCGGTTGGCTCTGTCATGCAGGGACGCTAAGAATAGCCATGTGTGGGCCTATTCTGGCGAATGTGGCAAAGGACGGGACCGAAGCCCATGAAGGTGATTATCTGTGGTGCGGGTCAGGTGGGATGGCAAATAGCGCGTCATCTGTCAGGTGAGCGCAACGACGTCACGGTTGTTGACAGCGATCCGGAACTTGTGCGCCGTGCGACTGATACACTTGATGTCCAAGGGGTCGCGGGCTTTGCAAGCTATCCTGATGTGTTGGATCGCGCCGGGGCGCGTGATGCGGATATGATCATTGCCGCCACCTATTCGGACGAGGTTAACATGGTGACCTGCCAGGTGGCTCACTCGGTATTTGGCATTAATCGCAAGATCGCCCGCCTGCGTAGCCAGGCTTATCTGACTGCCATCTATTCTGACCTGTATCGCCGCGATCACATGCCAATTGATGTGGTCATTAGTCCGGAACGCGAAGTTGCCGCCGCCGCACTTCAAAGGCTAAGTGCACCGGCTGCCTTTGATACAGAGCTGTTCATTGATGGCACAGCTCAGCTTTTGGGGATCGCCCTCGAGGCTGATTGCCCCGTGCTGAATACGCCGTTGCGGCAGTTGACCGATCTTTTTTCGACGCTTCGGGCAGTTGTTGTTGGTGTGCGCCGCGAGGGCACGCTATTTGCGCCAGATGCAGGGGATCAGTTGTTTGCGGGTGATGAGGCTTATGTCTTTGCCCATGCAGATGATGTGACCCGCACGATGGAGGTCTTTGGCAAGACAATGCGCAAGCAGGAACGTGTTGTGCTTGTGGGGGGCGGCAACGTAGGTCTTGCTGTGGCGCGCGCGCTTGAAAAACGCACCACTCGGGTCCGCGCCAAGGTCATCGAACGCAATCGCCCCTGTGCAGAGCACGCTGCCGAAGCACTGGAGCGCACAATCGTTTTGCATGGTGACGGGCTGGATGTTGCTCTGTTGTCCGAAGCGGGCGTGGCCCGGGCCGATGCCATGCTAGCTGTGACCGATGATGACAAAACGAACATGTTGACCGCTGTGCGCGCCAAGGCAGAAGGCTGCCCTTATGCAATTGCGCTGATCAACGATCCTACGTTGGTGCCTATGATGGGCCCTCTGGGTATCGATGCGTACATTAATCCGCGCGCAACGACCGTAAGTTCAATCCTGCGCCATATCCGACATGGACGCGTTCGTTCGGTCTATTCTATCGGGGATGCCGACGCTGAGATCATCGAGGCCGAGGTCTTGTCGACATCACCGCTTGCGGGCAAGAAGATCAACGAAATCGATTTTCCCGAAGGGGTGCTGATCGGGGCCGTGCGCAAGGGCTCGGAAACCATGCGTCCGGTGGGGCGCACGCGCATCGATGAAGGTGACGTTATCGCGATCTTTGCATTGGCCAAGGATGTTCCTGAGGTGGAGCGCCTAATGCAGGTGTCCATCGATTTTTTCTGATGCCTGAGCGAGCTCCTCAAACGCAAAACGTACGCAGCAATATTTTGAGGCTACCGCTTTTTCTGCTCCTTTTTGGCGTTGTGTCTGGATCGATGTTGGTGCCTGCCGTCTATGCGGGGGTTGTGCGTGAGCTGGTGACGGCAAGGGCGTTTCTGTACAGCGGGTTGCTCGGGCTTGTGCTGTTTGCCCTGATCGGGCTGGCGCATGCCGGGCGCGATCCACATCACGGTACTTTGGGGCCTTTGATGTCGCTGTTCAGCGCATTTGTTTTTTTACCGCTGGTTCTTGCTGTGCCGTTCTACGAAGGGCTGCGCACAACTACATTTTTGAATGCCTATATCGAAATGGTAAGCGCCATAACAACAACCGGAGCGACCCTTTTTGATGATCCTGAGCGTTTGAATGGCCCTCTGCATCTCTGGCGAGCTATGGTGGGGTGGATGGGTGGCTTGCTGATGTGGATCGCGGCCTCTGCAATTCTGGCACCGCTCAATCTTGGTGGATTCGAGATTACAGCAAGGGCCAAAATGGCCGGTCGTGAAGCAATTGATACTGGCATGACTGCGCCGGAGGTGCGGGTGCGGCTTATTAAAGCCTCTGCGGCGCTTTTGCCGATATATGTGGGTCTCACGATCCTGTTATGGATTTTGCTTGTGGTGGGCGGTGACCGGTCGCTTGTGGGGCTTTGTCATGCAATGTCGGTTATGGCCACGTCCGGAATCTCGCCGGTCGGTGGCTTGGGGCAAAACGCTTCTGGCATTGCAGGCGAAGTGCTGATGCTGTTGTTCATGCTCTTTGCTCTGTCGCGCCTAACATTCTCAACTGATACCGTTACATCGGATACCAGAGGCCTACTGCGCGACCCAGAGTTTCGAATTGGCCTTGGTTTGATGGTTATTGTGCCATTATTTTTATTCTTACGGCATTTTGTGGGGGCAATCGATGTCTCTTCAGGGGCGGAAGTTAATGATGCGTTGCATGCACTTTGGGGCAGCGCGTTTACGGTGATGTCCTTTTTGACCACGACTGGCTTTGCGTCTGCGAGCTGGGGGGATGCACAGGCATGGTCGGGGCTAAATACGCCGGGCGTGCTTTTAATGGGGCTTGCATTGATTGGCGGTGGCGTTGCAACAACTGCGGGTGGCGTAAAGCTGTTACGGGTTTTTGCCTTGTACCAAAATGGCCTGCGCGAGATGCAGCGGCTGGTGCATCCTTCGTCTGTTGGCAGCGGTGGTGCGCTTGGGCGCAGGGTAAATAAGAGCGGCGCTTTTATTGCTTGGATATCGTTTATGCTATTTGGCCTGTCGCTGGCTCTTGTGGCCATTGGGTTGACTGCGTCTGGCGTAGCTTTTGATAAGGCTTTGGTGGTGACTGTGGCGGGCCTGTCGACCACTGGCCCGCTCTTGGAATTCGCAGGTGATGACCCAATCCGCCTGATCGAGATGGGTGGCGTTGCCAAGGCTATATTTGCGGCAGCTATGGTGCTGGGTCGCCTTGAAACACTGGCGATCATTGCATTGTTCACGCGTGATTTGTGGCGTGGCTAGGTAGGGCCGTAACGGACCATTTTTTGGGGTGGAATCTTGGCACACCCCGCGACATACTCTGCAGGGTTGGGCGGCCTGATCCGCAGGCCATTGCAAGAATAAAAGGGCTTAATAAAATGGCTTCTGATAGACAGAATTTACAAGACGCATTTTTGAACCACGTGCGTAAAACCAAGGTGCCTGTGACTATCTTTCTGATTAATGGCGTAAAGTTACAGGGGGTTATTACTTGGTTTGATAACTTTTGTGTATTGCTGCGTCGTGATGGACAGAGCCAGCTTGTTTACAAGCATGCGATTTCGACGATCATGCCCAGTCAACCGATCAGCCTATACGAGGGCGAAGACGCTTCTTGATGGAAGAAGAGCAGGAGCACACGCACACTTGGGTATTGCATCCCGATATTAAGACCGATCCTGAGAGGCGCGCTGCTGATTTCGCGATCTCTGAAGCGGTATCTTTGGCCCGTGCGTTGCCGGAACTGGAAATTGTCGGATCCGAGATTGTACCGCTGCCAAAGGTGCGTGCGGGGATGTTGTTTGGCAAAGGTAAAATCGAGGAGCTTGGGCAGCGTTTTGAAGCCGCTGAGGTTGAGCTTGTTGTGATTGATGGGCCGGTGACACCTGTTCAGCAGCGTAACCTTGAAAAAGCGTGGAATGTTAAAGTGCTCGATAGGACGGGCCTTATTCTTGAAATCTTTTCCGACCGTGCTGCCACCCGTGAAGGGGTCTTGCAGGTCGAAATGGCGGCGCTTAGCTATCAGCGCACCCGTCTTGTGCGGGCTTGGACACACCTAGAGCGTCAGCGTGGCGGCTTGGGTTTCGTCGGAGGACCAGGAGAAACCCAAATTGAGGCGGACCGGCGCGCGATTGACACACAGCTTGTAAGGCTGCGTCGTCAGCTTGATAAGGTGGTCAAAACGCGGTCGCTACACCGTGCTGCGCGGGCCAAGGTACCCTATCCGATTGTTGCGCTTGTGGGCTATACAAACGCTGGAAAGTCCACACTTTTCAACCTTTTGACTGGTGCTAAAGTCATGGCCAAGGACATGCTTTTTGCCACGCTGGATCCGACAATGCGTCGGGTGCAGTTAGAGGAAGGACCCGAAGTCATTCTTTCTGATACGGTGGGGTTCATCTCGGATCTGCCGACAGAGCTTGTCGCTTCGTTCCGTGCCACATTAGAAGAGGTTCTTGCAGCTGATATCGTTTTGCATGTTCGGGATATTTCCCACCCCGAAACCGAGGCTCAGGCTCAGGATGTGATGTCAATTTTGACGGACTTAGGTGTAGGGGCCGAACGTGTGCAGTTCGAGGTTTGGAACAAGATAGATCTGCTGCCACAAGACCATGCAGAGGCAGTGCGCGCTCGCGCAGCGCGCGATGAAAATGTCTTTGCGATGTCGGCGATCACAGGCGAGGGGATCAGTACGTTGCTTGCTCATGTGGCGGAAGCTTTGCAAGGAACAACGATAACCGAAACTGTTTTTGTTGACTATTCCGGGGGCCGCAGACGGGCTTGGTTGTTTGACCAGGACGTGGTGAAAGCAGAACGGCAAAGCGATGATGGGTTTGAGTTTGATGTCCATTGGACTGCAATCCAGAAAGCGCGGTTCGACGGACTGTCATAGGCGGTCAACCAATGCATGATAAAGCATTCGCTTTGGGTTTTTTGCTTTTGCATATACAGAACTTGGCAGAAGCATCATGTTAACTTTAAAAGAATGGCTGCGTCATGTTGAAATACGGCTAGCACTGGGGTGCTGTTTAATTGTTTCAGGTCACTTGTTCGTTTTGGTACTGTCTTGAAAATAGTTTGAAGATTGAATGGATATTCGCCTTACTTTCAACAAACAAAGACGCGAAACTGTTCGCATTCGGGGCGCATTATGAGCAGTAAAATTCCAAAAACGATAAAGCGCCGCCGGGTTTTCTACATTCCCGGTTATGATCCAATTCACCCGCGGCGCTACCGAGAGCTCTATCGCGCCGAAGGTCGTGCGCAGGCCGAGATATCTGGCTTTGCCTTGAACTTAAAACCTGCAAAAGGAACCAGCGGCTTTGGCTGGCAGGTCGACGCTCAGATCGAGGGTGAGGCCATACGTGCCGATTTTGAAGTGTTGGTTTGGTCGGATATCGTACGCGAAAGCATGACTGCATCGATCTTGGGTACTTATGTTCAATTGGTGTGCACAGCATGGACATATATTGCATCTGGTGCTTTGCGTCGGTTGGTGCGGTTGCGTAAAGGGCCCGTGATCGCAGCGCTCTATCCTGTAGCAATGTTAATCATCCAGCTTGCCCTCGCGCTTGTCCTTTGGGCAGGGCTTTGGCGTTTGGGTGGCGTTGTTTCAAATGGCATCGGCGCATGGCTGGGAGCCATAACAGGGGCCGTCGCTTTTTTTATGCTTTTGCGTTGGTTCAAGGTGAAAGATGGCACATTTTTTGCATACTACTTGATGCACGACTATGCTTATTCTGCGCGCTTGAAAGGGGCTAATTCACCTGCTCTTGAGACGCGCCTCGCTGCATTTGAAGATAGGATAGCCGCTGCGTTGTGCACAAATGTCGATGAAGTTTTAGTGGTTGGACACTCTTCAGGCGCGCATTTGGCTGTTTCAATACTTGCTGATTTGATCCGATCTGATCGGGTTTGTGCCGGTGGTCCTTCTTTGGCATTTTTGTCGCTGGGGCAAGTTGTGCCGATGGTGTCTTTTCTGCCAAACGCGCATCGGCTCAGAGCCGACTTGGCATATCTTGCCGCGCGCGATGAATTGACGTGGGTTGATGTATCGGCACCGAGCGACGGGTGCGCCTTTGCTTTATGTGATCCGGTAGCGGTTTCTGGCGTGGCACCACCAGACAAGAAATGGCCCTTGGTGCTTTCGGCAGCCTTTACTCAGACGCTAAGCCCAAGCCGTTGGTCTCAATTGCGTTGGCGCTTTTTTCGGCTTCATTTCCAATACATGTGCGCTTTTGATCGGCCCAAAGATTACGATTACTTCCAAATCACCGCAGGGTCGCTCACATTATCTGACAGATATGCCAACAGGCCCGCGTCAAAATCGCGGATCGATATTGCCGTTTCGAAATATACATCTGTTGCCGCATGACCCCGCCAAAACCGCCCAGCAGACCGGATCGCGTATCGCTGTGGCGTTATATGAAACTGTTTCGTCAGGATATAATTTCGGCGCAGCCCGCTCGACTTTATCGCGCGTGGATGGCTGAGTTTCGGACACCTTTTTTCCGTAGTTATTTGGTCAATCAGCCGGAACTTGTCAAAACCGTACTCAATAAGAGGCCAGATGATTTTCCCAAGTCCAACCGCATCAGCGAAGGGCTTCGCCCGTTACTTGGACATTCGGTGTTCCTGACCAACGGCGCGGTCTGGAAGCGGCAAAGGCGGATCATTGATCCGGCATTTGAAGGGGGACGACTGCGCGAGACATTTCCTGCGATGTGGGCTGCCTCAGTGGCCGCCGCAATGCGTTTGCCGGATGGCATCGTCGAGATTGAAGAGCATACCAGCCATGCAGCGGCAGATGTGATTTTTAGAGCGTTGTTCTCCATTCCGATCGAGGACGCGATTGCAAGCGCAGTGTTTAAAGAATTCCGCACATTTCAGCGAAGCCAACCAATACTGAACCTTGCTGCGTTCGTTCCCATGCCCAAGTGGATACCGCGGCCGTTTCGTCGTAACACGCGGGCCAGTGCGGCGCGTATCCGCAAACTGATCGGCCAATTGGTTGATAGCCGCGCCGAACAGATTGCGGCGGGCACTGCGCCGGACGATTTGGCTACCAAAATCATGACAACCCGCGATCCTGAAACGGGCGACACCTTCAGCCCTGACGAAATGGTCGATCAAGTCGCGATTTTTTTCCTTGCGGGCCATGAAACCAGTGCTGCTGCTTTGGCATGGGCGTTGTATTTGGTGGCTCTTTATCCTGATTGGCAGGACAAAGTCGCGGCCGAGGCGCAGGCGCTCGACGTTTGTGATTTTGCGGTGATGTCCAAGATGCCAATCACTCGTGACGTGTTTCGTGAAGCGCTGCGACTTTACCCACCTGTGCCGATGATGGTTCGTGAGGCCGCTTGTCCCGAGAGATTTCGTGATAGAAATCTTCAACGTGGCAGCCAGATTGTGATCAGCCCTTGGCACCTGCACCGACATGAGCGTTTGTGGAATAATCCTGATGAATTTGATCCAAGCCGCTGGCAGACCGAGAATGGTAAAACATGCCAGCGTGACGCCTATATTCCGTTCTCGTCTGGTGCACGTGTTTGCTCAGGGGCGGGGTTTGCCATGATCGAAGGTCCGTTGATTCTTGCGCGGCTGTTGCGAGATACACATGTTGCGCCTGTCCCTGGGAGAGCTCCGGTGCCGGTGGCGCACCTTACAGTGCGAGCAAAAGACGGTATTTGGCTGAATTTATGCAAAAGACAGCGCTAACAGCACCGTGATGGGATTACGCCGCTGAGCTAGGTAGGTTAATTGTGAGCAAAGAGTGAAACAAAATGCCGCGGGGATATTTAAATGAGTGATTTTGAAAAGATGCATACGCAGATGGAAAGCGGTGCCGGCTTTATTGCAGCGCTCGACCAATCGGGTGGATCAACGCCCAAAGCTCTGGCGCTCTACGGCGTTGATGCAGAAAACTATAACACCGAAGAAGAAATGTTTGCGGAAGTTCAAAAAATGCGCGCCCGCATTATCTTGAGCCCGGATTTCACTGCAGAAAAAGTGATTGGCGCCATTCTGTTTGAAAAGACGTTGCATGAGCAGATCGAAGGACAATCTGTACCCGCTTATTTGTGGAATGAGCGTGGTGTCGTGCCGTTTCTGAAAATTGACAAGGGCCTTGATGCAGAATCGGATGGCGTACAGTTGTTAAAGCCAATCCCAGGGTTGTCAGAAACGCTTTCCGCGGCCAAAGCGATGGGTGTTTTTGGCACAAAAGAACGGTCAGTTGTGAACGAGGCGAATGCGCACGGGATAGCGGCAATTGTGAAAAATCAGTTTGATGTCGCGCATGAAGTGATTGCCGCAGGTATGGTTCCGATAATCGAGCCCGAAGTGAACATACATTCTGCAACAAAGCAAAAGGCAGAAGCGCTGTTGGCCGATGCGCTGATGAAGCATTTAGATATGCTGCAAGAAGGGCAAGATGTTATGCTTAAGTTGACTCTGCCCGATCAGGCCGGGTTATACGATGCGCTCGCCGATCATGCGCGGGTTCTTCGCGTTGTGGCCCTTTCTGGAGGGTATTCGACCGATGACGCGAGCGCTCGATTGGCGCAAAACCACAAGATGATTGCCAGTTTCAGCCGTGCACTCACAGAAGGGTTGCAACGTGGTATGACTAACGCGGGCTTTAATACGGCCTTGGGTGCAAATATTGACAAAATCTATAAGGCGTCCATCGCTTGAACGCTCTTTGATACAGTCGAAGGCGGCAACGGGTCTGTGTCGTCAGAGATATCATTCAACCTTTAGCTTTGAACCGTGCAATGGCCGTACCGTTAAAGCTTCCATAAAAGGCGTGCGCGCCTGAAATAGCGATCTACTTTTTGTAATTAGGGTCGTGTCACTACACCGAAATGGGCGGTTCGCGCGTTGAAATATACTTTTAAGCCGATCGGGCTATGGTCTGCTAAATTTGTTCAGCACGCTGCAATGGCATGATCAAGGTTGTCTGAAACGTACCAATACATAGACCCGAATGGCTGAAGCCAGACCAACCGACGGGTCCCGCCCTGAATCGATCTCACTGGCCAAAGCGTTTATCGGTTTGCCGTCTTGGGCTGCAATCTGTCGAAAAGCATCCCAAAATTCTGTCTCAAGCGAGACGCTGGTGCGATGCCCCTTTAGAGTGAGAGAATGTTTTTTCGGCCCTTCAGTCAATGTGCCGGCCAAAAGTCTCTAACTGGGTCACGTGCGACCTCATTTTGGTACGCGTTCAAAACACGTGCCAAAGACCCTTCGTTGGCGCGAATATACCTGCGCGCACGGCGCAGTGCACGCCTTTGGCGTCGGCTTTCACGGTCTTGGTTCGTCTTCTCGGTCATTTTAACACCTGTCACTGTAACCTGGCCAACATTGTGCTCCAAGATTACGGCTTTTTCGTGCGGTCCTCCGCGCTATTTTGGGGCGTTTCAAGGGTGACTCCGTCCAAAATTTCATTGCGCCGGCTAATTTCTTTCTTGTTGAACAACTTCTCAGATCTAGACTGACCAAAGGCTGCGGCGTTGGAAGCAGCCCTTGCTGTTTTCGCGATTTTGGCACGGGCCTTGCGAACTTTGTTTAGGTTGATGGGGGCGCTCACCGTGGCCCAATCATGTTTTCGGGCCGAACCACACGATCAAAGGTTTCCTTATCCACAAAACCAAGCGCGATCGCCTCTTGTAAAAGAGTGGTGCCGTTTTTGTGAGCGGTTTTGGCCACCTTGGTCGCGTTGTCATAACCGATCTCTGGCGCAAGAGCTGTCACCAGCATCAGGGATTCACGCATCAACTTGTCGATCCGCACCTCGTCTGCTGCCAGCCCGTCAATCAGATTGTCCGTAAACGCCGAGGAAGCATCGCCCAAAAGTTGCATGGATTGCAATACGTTATAAGCCATCATTGGCTTGTAGACATTAAGCTCAAAGTGGCCTTGGCTACCGGCAAAGCCGACAGCGGCATCATTGCCCATTACGTGGATGCAAACTTGTGTCAGCGCCTCGCATTGTGTTGGGTTCACCTTGCCCGGCATGATCGACGAACCAGGTTCATTTTCTGGCAAAACCAATTCGCCCAATCCACAGCGAGGTCCCGATCCCAGCAGACGGATATCGTTCGCAATCTTGAACAGTGACGCTGCTACTGTTTTCAGCGCGCCAGACATCTCGACCATTGCGTCATGCGCAGCGAGTGCTTCGAACTTGTTTGGGGCGGTGACAAAAGGCAGGCCGGTGATGTCGGCCATGTGCGCTGCGACGGCTTCGGCCCAACCGATCTTGGTGTTAAGACCTGTGCCAACCGCGGTCCCACCCTGCGCCAATTCGTAAATTCGTCCAAGCGCATCACGGACCCTCTGGATGCCCATAGCGATTTGATGGGTATAGCCCGAGAATTCCTGGCTTAGCGTCAAAGGCGTTGCATCTTGCGTGTGGGTTCGTCCAATCTTGATGATCCCGTCAAAGGCCTCGACCTTGGTTTGCAGCGCCGCGTGCAATTTCTCCAACCCTGGCAAAAGGACGTCGTGCGCGGTCATTGCGGTGGAAATGTGCATTGCTGTCGGGAACGTATCATTGGACGATTGACCCATATTGCAGTGGTCATTGGGGTGTACTGGGTCTTTTGATCCGATCACGCCACCCATCAATTCAATGGCGCGGTTGGCGATTACCTCATTGGCGTTCATGTTCGACTGAGTGCCAGATCCGGTCTGCCAGACAACAAGTGGAAAGTTATCATCGAACTTGCCTTCGGCCACTTCACCAGCAGCCCGGATAATCGAATCTGCTAATGTTGGATCGAGGTCGCCTTGCGCCTTGTTTTGCATCGCGCAGGCCTTTTTGATCACGCCAAGCGCGCGTACAATTGGGATGGGTTGTTTTTCCCAACCGATAGGAAAATTCATGATCGAGCGTTGCGTCTGCGCGCCCCAATACTTCTCAGAAGGGACTTCGAGCGGTCCAAAACTATCGGTTTCCGTGCGCGTATCGGCCATGGGGCGGCTCCTGATTGATGATGGGACGGTTCTACTGGGCTGCAGATGTGCAGACAAGTGTGGCGCGGTTCACAATCTTAAACATTTTTCATTTATCGCGTGTATCGCTGTTCGGGCGCGCCTATATGAGAGGCTGAAAGAAATTTAACGTACTGAGAGGTTTCAGAATGATGTCTATGCACGTTAGGTCGGGTTCACTATTGACGCGTTGCTTTGCGGTGTTGGGCGTGTTCTTTTTCCTTGGGTTGAACGCGACTGCGGCACAGGCCGATATCAAACGGTTTGTGGGCAAATACGCTGGATCCGCTCAGCTCAATTTAGCCGATGGCAGCGTAACCCCGCGCGATATGAGCGTCGAGATATCGCAGACCGATGAAGGTTTTCGCGTGACATGGGCGTCAGTCACGCTGCGTTCTAGTGGTACGCGCAAGGAAAAGTCATATACGATCGATTTTGTGCCCAGCGATCGGGCCTCAGTTTTTGCCGCCGCGATGCGGAAAAACGTTTTTGGACACGAAGTGCAGTTAAATCCAATGAAGGGTGAGCCTTATGTTTGGTCACGGATCACTGGCGATACTTTGACTGTCTATTCTTTGTTTGTAGATGCAGACGGTGGATATACCATGCAGCAATATGACCGAACTCTGGCTGAAGGTGGGCTTGATCTGCGGTTTCAGGCCATCCGCGGCGGGAAAATCCTGCGTGCTGTAGAAACTTTTCTGACTAAAGGCTAATCTTCAAGCCTTTCGCTAACTTATTTGCGGAAACTGTCGAGAGAAACGATATCAGCCGGTTTTGTATCAGATTTTTCGGCGTCGTCATTCACATCGGACGGCGTCGGCGTGGCTCTTGGCAGAATTTCAGGCGCCGCCGCCTGTGCGTTTTCTGCCGCGTCGTCTTCCTCTTGGTTTTCAAATCGCAGACCGAATTCGACCGATGGGTCAACAAATGTCTTGATCGCGTCATAGGGAATGAACAAAGGCTCGGGCGCATCCCCGAAATTTAGGGTGACAGCAAAGCCATCTTCGCCCACATCAAGATTATCATACCAATGCTGCATCACGACTGTCATCTCGCCCGGATAGCGGTCGGACAGCCAGTCGGCCAATTCAGCGTCTGGATGACTGGTATCAAAAGTGATGAAAAAGTGATGTACGCCCGGAAGACCGTTTTCGGAAACATCGGTCAGTACCGTACGGATCAGGCCACGCATGGCATCATGCATCAAGTTGCCGTAATCAATGCTCCGGCTCATAGTAATCCTCGCGAACTCTGTTGGTACAATATCCCGATTCGCCTGTAAGGAAAGAGGAGATCTCGTACTTATCTAGTATTCAACTGAAACCAACTCGAGACAAAGTGCAACCCGCCATAGCCATTAACGGCAGTGTCAATAACAGCTGGGCGTTTAGTGCAAACAATAGAGGCAGCGAAAAAAGTGGTAGACTTGAGGCTGATGGATGCCAGCTGAGCATATTCGCGCGCCGCAGGGCATGGACGCCTGCGCGCCCCACACTTTCACACAGGACATGCAGCGCGAACCCTATAGATAACTCGAGCATTGCGCCGGCAACCGATGCCGTGTCGCCGACAGTTCAACGGTTAGTCGGTGCCGTTTGGCAAGAAGAGAGGACTAAACATCCAAGGCTATGGTTCGCACTCAGAAGCTGGTCATTCCTGTGGGTGAGGCTCAAACCTTCTTTCGAAACTATGTCGGTATCGCTGTTCTCTGTAATCCATTTGTTCAGCGTCGAATTGCCCACGCCCAGATCATAAGCCGCTCAGCTCGTTGGTCCGCACCCTAGCGGACTTCGTCCGTGCGTTTTAGTACCAGAGTTCGTCTCTATTTGTCGCAGTAAAAGCTATTACAGGACCTGCATCAAATCGCGACAGGTTCATCGCCCGAGACGGGTTAGCTTTCGGGTACTGAATTTTTGCGCTATGTCGCGATCATGGCACAGACACCCGATTTACATCCAATCTTGCAGCGTCACTTGCCCAAGGATATGCGCGCTGGGCGTGCATTGCCCGGCGTCCAGCCAGAGCATGGGGCATGGTTGCGCGTGGACGAAGCTTATGCCGCGCAGATGACGCACCGGTTGCATTTGCTAGAACAACGACCCGACGAGGTGCTGTATCAAGCGCCGGAGGCCGCGCCCGCGGCACTAGAACTTTTAAACGCTGTCATTGCCGAGTTGCCGGGCCTTGGATTTTGCGTTGATAGGTCCACGGTGCGTTGCCCTGATGGCCGGATGGTTGATCTGTCCGATGATGCCAATCCGATGCACCTGCTGGGCAGGTTGTTGCAAAATGATTTTGTGCTGATGGAAAAACGCGGTGCCGAACATGTGCTAAGCGCGGCTGTGCTGTGTTTTCCAGCCTCGTGGCGTTTGCACGAAAAGGCGGGGCAGCCCTTGACGAATATTCACGTGCCTGTGGCCGAATATGACAACGATCTCGCGCGCCGTGTGCAGCGCTTGTTTGACGGAATCCAAGTAGGGCGACCGTTGTGGCGGTTCAATCAGCTTTGGTACGATGACCCCGGGCTGTTCCAGCCACGTTCAGCCTTGGAACCGCGCCGTGTGACTGGTGGGTCCTCGCGTGGGCCCTATTATCGAAGTGAGCGGCAAACGCTGCTGCGCTTGCCGGAAAGCCGCGCGGTCGTGTTTGCAATCCACACCTATGTGCTGGCTCGTGCCGACGTTCGACCGGTTGGACTGTAATCAGACGGTTTGACCGCCCGAAATCTGGATGCACTGACCATTGATACTTTGCGAACCGGGACCAGTCAGCCAAAGGGCTGCGGCGGCAACTTCCTCCACATCAAGCAGCCGTTTGTGCCGATTGGCATCGATCATCATCTGTCGGGCCTCATCACTGCTCATACCGGTGCGGGCGGCGATGGAATCCTGATTGCGGGTAACAATAGGCGTGTCCACATAGCCGGGGCAGAGCGCGTTAAAGGTAAAAGGCTGGCCCATGTAATCTTCGCTGAGTGACCGGATCAGGCCAATCAGCCCGTGCTTGGACGCTGCATAGGCGGCACCGCCCGGCAACCCGCGAAGGCCGGCGATCGACGATACTGCGATCACGCGGCCCCAATCGGTTTGTCGCATACCAGTCAGACACTCTCGGATTGTAAGAAAGGCACCGTCAAGGTTGGTGGCCATCATGTCGCGCCAAAAATCCATGTCGGTCTTGTGCAGGCTGCGGCCAACGGCAATGCCAGCATTGGGTACGCAGATCTGCACCGGTCCGCGCGCATCGACAGCTGCTGCGATCACATCACAAACGGAAGCTTCGTTTCGCACGTCCATAGCTGCGCCAAAAAGACCAGGACCCGCGACAGCATCCAGCACCTCTTGCCTGCGGCCGGTGATGGTGACCTGTGCGCCCTGATCGGCTAGCCCCTGTGCTATGGCAAGACCAATGCCGGTACCGCCGCCCGTAACCAAAGCGTGTTTGCCTGAGAGTGAGTTATCGGATGTCATTTGCTTACCCTTAATATGTGCTTATAACAGAATGGGCTGCTTGCGGGGCGGGATCAAGCGCCTATGCGCGTCACTGCGCCACGCCCTGTCTTTGAAGTTTTTGATCGGTGAGATCAGTATCGTTGCCAAAGGCAGGATAACGCATCGTCAAAAAGTGGGCGGTCTGCGCGATCCTGCCAGTCTAAACTTTGGCGTAGATTGCATCGATACGGTTGGCCAGACGCCTCATTGTGTAGGGAGCTTCAAGACTGTTCGTATTGGTAGGGAAGGGCATAGATTATTCGCGTTATTGTAGCATTTTGCGTGGGATATAAACCGGTTACGTTCTACCAAACTCTTGGCGAAGTGGCCGTGTCAGACACATTCCAGTCTGGGCACTAACTGATGCCATAGCGAGATGTGCAGCTCATAAGGGACGTGCTCCGCGACCTTATCTGAAGCATTTGTTCCACATGCAAAGGTTTTGAGTCAGCAATACACACGCCTAGCTTTAATATTTTTTCACGGTCGGATTCGAAGTTTATTCGGCACAGAATTTCAGCGATGTGAACAAAAGTGCGTGACGGGGCGAAAATCTTTGCATTTATTTCGACCCGCAAGGCGCAGGCCCGCTTGTATCTTGGGTCTCACAAAGTTAAACGGCGGCAGCGCGTGATGCGCTTTGTTGAATGACTGATCAGCTATTCAAGACTGTTTAAGACGGGGGATCTGTTCCTATGAAGATCGGAACACCAAAAGAAATATATGCCGGAGAGCGGCGCGTTGCTATGACGCCTGACAGTGCTCAGGCGTTGAAAAAACTCGGCCACGAATGTGTTATCGAGACGGGCGCGGGCCTTGAGGCTGGGTTTGATGATGCGGCCTACAAGGCTGCGGGGGTCACGGTAGTCAAGACCGCTGCGGCACTTTGGAAGGCAGCGGATGTGGTTGCCAAGGTGCGCGCCCCCAACGACGCCGAAATGAAACGGTTGCGCAAGGATCAGACGCTAATTTCGTTCTTCAGTCCGGTCGCAGACGAAGACAAGATGGGTCAGGCCGCCACCAAAGGCGCCACCGTCGTAGCAATGGAGATGATCCCCCGGATCAGCCGTGCACAAAAGATGGACGCCCTGTCGTCGATGGCAAACATCGCCGGTTACCGTTCGGTGATTGAGGCGGGAAACAACTTTGGCCGTTTCTTTACGGGTCAGATCACAGCTGCGGGCAAGGTTCCTCCGGCAAAGGTTCTGGTTGTCGGCGCAGGCGTTGCGGGCCTCGCAGCGATTGGCACGTCAACCAGCCTGGGGGCCATCACATACGCGTTTGACGTGCGGCCAGAAGTGGCTGAACAGGTCGAATCGATGGGTGCTGAATTTGTCTATCTTGACTTCGAAGAAGAACAGACAGATGGCGCAGCGACAGGTGGGTACGCTGCAGTATCTTCCCCTGAGTTCCGCGAGGCTCAGCTTGCCAAGTTCCGCGAGCTGGCCCCCGACATTGATATTGTTATCACCACAGCCCTGATCCCCAACCGCGAAGCGCCAGAATTGTGGACCGAAGATATGGTTGCGGCGATGAAGCCGGGTTCGGTCATTGTCGACCTCGCGGCAGAAAAGGGCGGCAACTGCAAGCTCACGGTGGCTGACGAAAAGATCGTGACTGAAAACGGTGTGACCATCATAGGCTATACCGACTTTCCAAGCCGTATGGCGACACAATCTTCGACCCTTTACGCGACGAATATCCGCCACTTGATGACAGATCTGACGCCGGAAAAAGACGGGGTTGTGGATCATAACATGGAGGACGACGTGATCCGAGGTGCGACCATCGCACACGCGGGCGACGTTACCTTCCCGCCACCACCGCCCAAGGTGGCGGCAATCGCTGCAGCGCCAAAGAAAGAAGCACCTAAAGAACTGAGCGCCGAAGAAAAGCGCGCCAACGAGGCCGCAGCTTTCAAAAGTGAGACCAAGCAGCAGGTAACTTTGCTGGCTGTTGGGGCAGTGCTGGTTCTGGCGGTTGGATTGGTTGCGCCTGCGTCGTTCATGCAGCACTTTGTCGTATTTGTATTGTCGGTGTTCATTGGCTTCCAAGTAATCTGGGGTGTGGCACATAGTTTGCACACGCCTTTGATGGCAGTCACCAACGCGATTTCGTCGATCATCATCCTTGGGGCGCTGATCCAGATCGGTTCGTCTTCAACGCTCATCACGCTGCTTGCAGCGCTGGGCACTTTCATGGCCGCTGTGAATATTTTTGGTGGCTTCCTTGTGACACGGCGTATGCTCGCCATGTTCCAGAAATCGTAAGGGGACCGGGCACATGGAATTCGGATTTACGATCGCGGCCTATGCAGTGGCTGCTGTTCTTTTCATCCTTTCACTTGGTGGTCTGAGCGGTCAGGAAAGTGCAAAGCGTGCGGTTTGGTACGGCATTGTGGGCATGGCAATCGCGGTGATCGCAACGCTCACAGGGCCGGGGCAGGGGCTGTGGTTTGCCTCTCTTGTTTTGATCGCGGGCGGTGCGGCCGTCGGGTATCAGCTGGCGACGAAAGTGCAGATGACACAGATGCCGGAATTGGTGGCGATCATGCACTCGCTTGTGGGGCTGGCGGCCGTGTTTGTCGGCTTTAACGCTGACATTATGATTAACGATATCTCCGCGATATATGCGCAGCAGGGTCAGGTTCTGGGTGTGTTGGCCGCAGACGGATATTCGGCGATTGGCCTGCCCAAAGAGATACACAAGGGCCTATCTTCCTTTGGACAACTTATTGCCAAGAAAACATCCGTAGAGATTACGATTTTGCAGGTCGAGCTCGTACTTGGCATCTGGATCGGTGCAGTTACCTTTACCGGGTCGATCATTGCTTACGGCAAGCTTGCTGGCCGTGTTGATTCAGTGGCCAAAAAACTGCCCGGCGGGCATTTTTTGAACGCTGGCGCGGCTGTGCTGTCCGTTGTGTTTGCTGCGATGTACCTTGCCGGATCTGGTAGCTTTACGCTTGTCTTGCTGACGGTTTTAGCGCTCTTTATTGGTTACCACTTGATCATGGGGATCGGGGGCGCGGACATGCCGGTGGTCGTGTCCATGCTGAATTCGTACTCTGGGTGGGCAGCTGCCGCGATCGGCTTTAGTCTGGGAAATGACCTTTTGATCGTTGTGGGCGCTCTCGTTGGGTCGTCTGGTGCGATCCTGTCTTACATTATGTGCAAAGCTATGAACCGTTCGTTTGTTTCGGTCATTCTGGGCGGCTTTGGCGGACCTGCTGGCGAACAGATGGCCGTCGAGGGCGAACAGATCGCAATCGAAGCAGACGGCGTGGCTGCGGCTCTGAATGATGCAGACAGTGTAGTTATTATCCCCGGCTATGGCATGGCGGTTGCACAGGCGCAGCAAGGCGTGGCTGAATTGACACGAAAGCTGCGTGCTAAGGGTAAGAACGTACGGTTTGCTATTCATCCTGTTGCCGGGCGTTTGCCGGGGCATATGAACGTCCTTTTGGCCGAGGCCAAGGTGCCCTATGACATTGTCATGGAGATGGATGAGATCAACGATGACTTTCCCGATACGGATGTCGCCATAGTCATTGGGTCAAACGACATTGTGAACCCGGCCGCGCAGGATGATCCGAACTCGCCGATTGCGGGGATGCCGGTTCTGGAATGCTGGAAGGCAAAGCAGGTCTTTGTCTCCAAGCGTGGTCAGGGTACCGGTTATTCGGGCATCGAGAACCCGCTTTTCTTCAAGGAAAATACGCGGATGTTCTACGGCGATGCAAAAGCGTCGATCGACAAGTTGATGCCTTTGATCGATTGAGTGGGTCAATAGGTATCACATTCAGGGGCGGGCCAGTGGCTCGCCCTTTTCATTCCAAGCAGGTCCAATAACGCGTGCCCGGATGGAAGTCGCTGAAATTACAGTGTCTTTGAGCAGTTTGATGTACGAATAACAAGGTGGATGATCTTATTGCATACCGTTGCATTCATTTAACTAATTGAAATACAATATTAATATATTTGATTTCCTCGTGCGTTGGGTTATTTATCCCTAAGGTAATTGGAACTGAGTATGACCCCCATCGAAGATCATCCGCTGCGTTACAAACTGGCTAATGAGCTGCATGCGCGCCCGTTTCCTTCGATGCGCGCGCCTTGTGCGGTGGCCTATGTCGCATTCAAGCAAGCCGAAATGGCAGCAAATCGCGATCGGTCGCAGGACATTGCGCATCTCCAAAAGCTGCTGGATCGCCACGCAGCGCCGCATCCGCAACCTGGTGCCACGCATTATTACGGGCAAATGGGGCGGCATTGGTTGAAGTGGGAACAGCACACAGAATTCGTCACATATACAATCTTTTCTGAAGGCATAGAAGAACGGCCCTTCGATCCTCGTGCCTTTGAACCGTTTCCTGAAGATTGGCTTGCGGCCGCACCAGGGCAACGTATCACGTCAATCCTGTTACGGGTTGAGGAGCGACCCGATGGTGACACCATCCGGGCTAAGCTGGGTGATTGGTTCGTGCCGGAAAGTCTGGCCGTAAGTACTGTGCTGGATGATGCTGCCATAATGGCTGGGGATTTCCGAATCGATCAAAACGGTCACATGCGATTTGCCGTCTTCGCGTCTGACGCGATCGGTGAGCGTCGGGTTGGCCGCATCGTACAGCGGCTGTGCGAGATAGAGACATACAAGTCGATGTCTATGTTAGGCTTTGCCCGGGTAAGGGACATGGGCGCGCAGTTGGGAGCATTAGACACTCGCCTGACCGAATTGGTAGAAGCGATGTCAGCTGTTGGGTCGAAGGCGGAAGAGACGTTGCAAGCGCTGCTGGCGATCTCAGCTGAGTTGGAAACGCTATCGGCGCAGTCATCGTTTCGGTTTGGGGCAACCTGGGCGTATGAAGCATTGGTGAACCAGCGCATCGAGGCACTGCGTGAGACCCGATATGATGGTCGGCAGAGCTTTGGCGAGTTTATGATGCGGCGCTATCAGCCGGCGATGCGTACGGTCAAATCTGCGCAGGAACGATTGGATGCAATGTCAAGCAGGGGAGTACGCGCAGCAAACCTCCTGCGGACGCGTGTGGATGTGGAACGTTCGGCGCAGAATCAGGCATTGTTGGAGAGTATGGACCGCCGGTCAGACCTGCAATTGCGTTTGCAGCGTACGGTTGAGGGTCTGTCAGTTGTTGCAATTAGCTATTACGCTGTCTCGTTGGCGTCGTACATGCTGTACCCGCTGACCGAAGCGACGGGCTTTACCAAGGGTTCACTTACGGCTGCTGCAACGGTGCCAGTTGTCTTGGGTGTGTGGTGGATGGTTCGGCGGTTACGTCAAGCGGTTGATAGGTAGTGCCGTTGGGCAGCTCTGTTTTGGCTTGCGCCAAAATGCGCCCGCCCACCGACCCGTGGGCAAACGCGTGCGGATAACAAGTTTATCAGCCTTGTCAGCGCCCTCGAATTCGAGGGTCAAGTGCGTCGCGCAGGCCGTCACCAAGGTAGTTTACACCCAAAACTGTCAGTGAGATCATAATGCCGGGAAGCATGACACGCTCGGGGTATTCCTGCATGCGCGGCACGGCGTCCGACAATAGCTTGCCCCAAGTTGGGAAGTCGGAAGGGAAGCCTACGCCAAGGAAGCTAAGAGCACTTTCTGTGATGATGGCGGTGGCTAGACCGAGTGTGGCCGAGACCATGATTGGCGAGATGACGTTGGGCAAAAGGTGCCGTCGGATAATGGCGCTAGAGGACGTCCCGATCGAGCGGGCGGCAAGTATGAACTCGCGTTCCTTCAGGGCCAGAATATCACCGCGCACGATTCGTGCGGTTGGCATCCAGTTGGTCAGACCGATCACTCCAACAATGAGGACGAACATGCCTGCTTCTGGGCTGCCAAAAGCAGAGTTCAGCGGCTGCCGAAACAGTGTGACCGCCAACAGGACCAGAGGCAGGATGGGCAAGCTAAGCACGAGGTCGGTGAAGCGCATCAACCAAAAGTCGAGCTTGCGGAAATAACCTGACAGAACGCCCACAAGTGTGCCGATCACCAGTGCCAGCAGCATTGCCGCCCATCCAACGGCCATGCTGACGCGGCCGCCTGCGAGGATGGTAGCAAAGATGTCGCGCCCCAGATTGTCGGTGCCGAACGGGTGTGCCCAGCCTGCGCGGGCCTCTGAACTCCAAAGCAGCACCCAAACTGGGCGCCAATCCTTGCTGCGGATATTAATTTTTTGTGGGTCAAGCGTCCAAAGATAAGGACCGATGATGACTGCAAGCGTGATAAAGATCAGGAATCCACCGCCAAACAGCGCGCCTTTGTGTTTGCGGAACTGGTGCCACACGTCCTTCCACTGGCTGGACGGATCGGTTGTGGGGATCTTGTCCTGCAGGGCCGAGGTGAAATCGGTTTCGTTCGGGGGCATGGGTGCAGCGGGCTCAGTCATAGCGGATCCTCGGGTCTAGCACGCCATAAAGAATGTCAGCGATCAGGTTGAAGAACACGATCAGGATGGCAAAAATGAACGTCAATGTCATCACGCCGGGCATGTCATTCGCAAAAAGCCAGGTGAGCAGCAACTGCCCAATCCCGTTCACCTTGAACACGTTCTCGGTAATAATTGCGCCGCCAAAGATGGACGGCACGCCGAGTGCGATGACGGTTACGACTGGGATCATGGAATTGCGCAGGACGTGAACCATGACAACGACGCTTTCACGCAGGCCCTTGGCGCGTGCGGTGCGGACGTAATCCTGGTTGAGGTTGTCCAGCATAGAGCCGCGCATGTAACGGCTGATTTGCGCTGTTGTTTGCAGTGCGAGCACCATCACGGGCATGATCATCTGGAAGAATTGAACTTTGAAGCTGGCCCAGTCGGTGACGACGTGAGTGGTGTCATATATCGATGGGAGCCAGCCCAGATATACGGAAAAGACCACGATCAGCAGTGGGCCTGTAAAGAACGGCGGGATTGAAAAGCCGATCATTGTCACGAATGTGCCAGTTTGGTCAAAGATCGAATAGTGTCGGTAAGCTGAATAGATCCCGATCGGTATCGAGATTACGATGCCCACGATGTAAGCAAGACCAACAACCCAGAGAGTTTGGGGGATCCGCTGCACCACTGTGTCCATTACCGGGCTGCGGGTCTGCCAGCTGAGCACGCGTTGTTTGCCTTCGGCAAAGCTGGTGCCGAACAAGTGGTCAAACAGCACTTGCGGTTCGACCCAGAAAAACTGAACCAGCCATTTCCAATACTGGATATACCAAGCCTGCCCAAGGCCAAGTGCTTCGCGCATGCGTTCTTTAACTTCGGGGGGAACTGTCAGAGGTACCTGTGCCATGGGGTCGCCCGGGGCAAGTTGAAGCAGCCCAAAGATCACCAGGCTGATGAACAAAAGCGTCGGGACCGAAAGGATCAACCGGCGGATTGTGAAGGTCAGCATGAAAGCCTAGTCCTTATAAGCAGGTCTTGTCTTGTTGATTTAGAGAAAAGGGCGGCACGGAATCCGCGCCGCCCACAAGCTAAGGCGGGTTATACCCCGCCTATCGGCTTATTTCATGCGGTACCAGTCGGCAACATTCCACAACTCGCTATCCCAAACGTTCAGTTTGACGCCACCCAGGTTATTGGCATGGGCAGAGACGCGGCCACGGTGCACAAGTGGCACGATGGTATAGCTGTCTTTGGTGAGCATGTTGTTCATCTTGATCGCGATATCGGCACGTTGGGCGATGTCGCCTGTCCGGGCCAGTTCGTCGATCAGAGCATCATACTCAGGATCACAGAAGCGGTTGATGTTCTCACCTTGCCATTGGCTGGAGGGCTTGGGCTCGTTGCCACAACGGTAGGCCGCCAGGTACTGCTGGGGGTCTGTGCCGTTAAAGGTGTTGGCATACATCTCGACGTCTGCATAGAACTTCTGGAACGTGTCGGGCGAGCCCGGATCACCGCCAAAGAAGACCGACGCGTTCAGGTTGCGCAGCTCGGTTTCAACGCCGATTTCGCCCCACCACTGCTTGATTAGCGCTTGGAAGTCCTGACGGACGGCGTTTGTCGAGGTCTGGTAGAGGATGTTGAGCTCAACGCCATCCTTGTCGCGGATGCCGTTGCCATCGCTGTCAACCCAGCCTGCTTCATCCAGCAGTGCATTTGCGCCTGCGATATCCTGCGTTTTGCAGAAATCGTTCTTGGCCGAGAATGCATCGGGTGACGGGACCAGATCACAAGTTACTTTTCCAGCTTGGCCATAGCCAATTTCCACCAGCAACGCGCGGTCAATGGCCATCGAAAGGGCCTTGCGTACCGCGATATCCGACAGGAACGGGTGCGGCTCGGCAACTGTTGCACGTGTTTCTGGCGGCAGGTCTGGCGATGGGTTCGTCAGGTTCATTTCCAGACGTTCCACGAGCGGGCCAAAGCCTGCAATTGCCACGCCTTTGCCTGCTTCTTGCATGCGCGCGATCACGTCGGGTGCCAGCTGCAGGTTCCAGGCGTAATCGAACTCGCCTGTTTCCAGAACCGAACGGCCAGCCGCCGTCGCATCACCACCACCTTTGAACGTCACTTTTGCAAACGCGGGCTTGGCCGGATCACGATAGTTTGGGTTGGCCGAATACTGGATCACGTCATTGGGGCGGAAGTCGTCCACAACGAAGGGGCCGGTGCCAATCGGGTTAAAGTTGGCCTCTGTGCACTCGGGCGCTTTGGCGCCAAGGCAATCGGCAAACTGAGCCGCCTGAATGATTGGAGACTGACCGCCAACAAACGGGCCGTATGGGTTCGGCTTGGGTGAGTTGAACGTCACTTTGACTGTTAGGTCGTCCAAAGCATCAACGCTTTCAACGCCATCAAAGAATGCGGCCTGAGCACAGCCACCTTCGGGGTTCATGCAGTATTCAGCGGTGAACTTCACGTCCGCCGATGTGACAGGCGATCCGTCAGACCACAACATGCCTGGCGCAATTTTCCATGTGATCGACGTCAGATCTTCGCTCACGCCGCCATTGCCCACTGTCGGGATTTCCTCGGCAAGCCAGGCTGTCAGCGCACCGGTCTCGTCGTAGCGCGCCAGAGGTTCAACCACCAATGAGGCCGATTCGATATCCTTGGTTCCACCCGAAAGATATGGGTTCAGGATCGACGGGGCCTGCCAATATATGATGCTGACCTCGCCGTCGGCACCACGTTCGGCAAATGCTGCCGGCGCCAGTGCGACCGAAGCCACAGCACCCATAAGAAGGGTTTTAAGTGTCATAGTATACTCCTTGTTGGACAGCGGGCCAAAGTCCCGATGCCGGTCGTGCGTCGCGTTTACTGCGATCGCGGTTTACTGCAAGTATGGGACGTTTGCGGGCCATAACGTAACCTGCGGTTTCGTCACAGTTTTCTCTAGTCCCCCATGCGGATGCGCCCATCGAAACACAACCTGCTGAAAATGCAAGCCTTGCAGGATCAAATTGTTGATTAATTTGCTTCCGGGGTTTGACAGTGCCGCAATCTTGACCATAGCGTTGACCTGCATTTCCCGCGCATCCAACTGAGGAATTACAATGCTTGATGAGACCGGCAACATGCCCATTGCTGAAATTCAAGGCCTTAGGGTCGAGTTCCAGACCAAGGACGGTCCGGTCGTCGGTGTCGAGGATGTATCGTTTTCTATCAATCCTGGTGAAACCGTCTGTGTTGTCGGCGAGTCCGGGTCTGGAAAATCAGTATCCTCATTGTCGTTGATGCGCTTGGTTGAGTTCGGAGGTGGCGAAATCGCGGCCGGTCGCATGATCTTTAATCGCGAGGACGCCGGTTCAATCGATTTGGCGGATACCGATCAAGACCTCATGCGCACGATCCGTGGCAATGAGATTGGGATGATCTTTCAAGAGCCGATGACAGCGCTAAACCCTGTGTTCACCGTTGGGCGCCAATTAACCGAAGGCCTGCGGCTGCATCGTGGCATGTCGAAGGCGCAAGCCGAAGAACGTGCGCTGGAATTAATGAAGCAGGTTCGGATCCCCGAACCCGAACGGCGGCTCAAGCAGTATCCGCACGAACTGTCTGGCGGCATGCGGCAGCGTGTTGTGATTGCAATGGCGTTGGCGTGCAAACCGCGGCTGTTGATCGCGGATGAACCGACCACAGCGTTGGACGTGACAATTCAGGCCGAAATATTGGCACTGATGGACCGGCTAAAGCGTGAGACCGGAACCGCCGTTATGTTTATTACGCATGACATGGCAGTCGTGGCCCAGATGGCCGACCGCGTGGTCGTAATGTTCCGCGGCATCAAGGTCGAAGAAGGCCCTGTTGAACAGATTTTCGAAAATCCTCAGCACCCTTATACCAAGTCGCTGCTCGCAGCTGTTCCAAAATTAGGCGAAATGACGGGTAAATCATACCCGGAACCGATGAAACTGATGGGCGCTTCCCTGGATGAGATCGCGCCCATCGTCGGGACCGAAGACCCTTTGTTGCAAATTAAGGGGCTGACCACGCGCTTTCCGGTCAAGGGTGGTTTCTTTCGCCGACTGGTGGCCAATGTCCATGCGGTCGAAGACGTTTCGTTCACAATAAACAAAGGCCAGACCCTTAGCCTTGTTGGTGAGAGCGGTTGTGGCAAGTCCTCAGCTGGTCGGTCAATCCTGCGACTGGTAGAACCGCAAGCCGGGCAAATCCTGCTGGATGGCAAGGATGTTATGGGCCTGAACCCTGCCGAACTTCGCGATGCGCGGCGCGACATGCAGATGATCTTTCAGGATCCTTTCGCGTCGCTCAACCCGCAGATGCAGCTGGCCGATCAGGTGGCTGAACCGATGCAGAACTTTGGCCTGTTTAAAGGCGATGAAGGCCGCAAGCGTGTCGAAATGTTGTTTGACAGGGTGGAATTGCCCCGCAGTTTCATGCGGCGTTTTCCGCATGAATTGTCGGGCGGTCAGCGCCAGAGGGTGGCCATTGCCCGGGCCCTCGCACTCAATCCTAAACTGATTATTGCTGACGAAGCCGTGTCGGCGCTTGATGTGTCAGTGCAGGCGCAAGTGCTGAATCTGATGATGGAATTGCAGGCAGAGCTTGGCCTGTCGTTTTTGTTCATCAGCCATGACATGGCGGTGGTTGAACGTGTGAGCCACCAGGTGGGGGTGATGTATCTGGGCCGAATCGTCGAACTTGGCCCGCGGGCCCGCGTTTTCGAGAACCCTCAGCATCCCTATACCCAAGCGCTGATGAAAGCGGTTCCGATTGCCGACCCGCGCAAGCGCAAGGCTGAAAAGGACCTCAACTTCAAGCCAATCCCATCGCCGATCCACAATCTGGACTACGACCCGGCCCCGTCCGCCTACAAAGAGGTCGAACCGGGACACTTTGTTCTGACAACGGACAGCGGGTATTGAGACGTTATCCGGCATGAGCCCCGCGCCCGGGCAAAAGGTGGCGTTGGTCACAGGGGCTGCGCGCGGCATCGGGCGTGCCATTGCGCTGGACCTGTCGCTCGATCATGCTGTGGCGATCGGCCATTGCTCAACAGCGGCAGAGGGGTTGCCAGACCCCATATTGACCGTTGCGGGCGATCTGGCCGATCCAGCTCACCACAAGGCATTGATTGCCGCAGTGATTGATCGGTTCGGGCGGATCGATGTGATCATCAACAATGCGGGATCTGTGGCATCTTCGCCCGTTGATGATTTTGATCTGGCCGCCTGTCGCGCGATGCTGGACGTAAATGTTTTGGCACCCCACGGGGTGCTGTCGGCCGCATTGCCCTACCTGCAGGCGGGATCTGTCGTTGTGAATATCTCGTCCGTCAACGCGGTTTTGCCGCCGGGCGGGGCCAGCCTCTTTGGGGCGAGCAAGGCCGCGCTGGAGCTTTGGACCCGCGGGATGGCCAAAGAGCTTGGCCCGCGCGGCATCCGCGTCAATGCTGTGGCGCCGGGCGCCATCGATATCGACGACGCGCCGCGCAGCCCCGAACTGCGCCAGAGGTTTCTGGATGCAACAGCGCTTGACCGACTGGGTACGCCCGGCGACATTGCAGCAGCGGTGCGGTTTCTGGCCAGCGATCAGGCCGCATTCATCACCGGTGAGGTGCTCACCGTTTCCGGAGGATATCGATTGTGACTGCCAGACTGACCCCGCTGGAGCTGATGACCAAGCTGATCAGCTTTCCCACCGTGAGCCGAGACACCAACCTGCCGTTGGTGGATTGGGTAGAGGAGTATCTGAACAGCCACGGCATCACCGCGCACCGCTACACCCATCCAGATCAGCCAAAAGCCGCGCTTTTTGCGCATGTGGGCCCCGAGACTGAGGGCGCTGTCGTGTTGTCGGGTCACACTGACGTGGTGCCGGTCGATGGCCAGCCGTGGGAATCGGATCCGTTTGTCGTGACCGAGAGGGATGGTCGGTATTTCGGACGTGGCACCTGCGACATGAAAGGCTTTGATGCTCTGGCACTGTGGGCTCTGGTCGAGGCACATTATGCAGGCGTGGCGCGGCCGATGCAGTTGGCGCTCAGTTTTGATGAGGAAGTAGGGTGTCTTGGCGCGCCGCCGATGATACAGGCGATGCAGGGTGTTGTCCCCAAGGGTGGCCCTGTGATCGTTGGTGAACCATCAATGATGCAGACCGTAACAGGCCACAAAGGCGGGCAGGGGTTTGATACTCATGTGATCGGCTTCGAAGTCCATTCATCCATCCTGAATGTTGGTGTCAGCGCGATCCTTGAGGGGGTAAAGATCATCGACTTTGCAAATCAGCGCAATGCAACGGCCTTTGCGTCAGAACCAACAGCGTTGGGTGCAATGTTTGATCCTCCGGTCACGACATGGCACGTTGGTCAGGTGTCAGGCGGGACGGCCCATAACATCACCGCCAAGGATTGCTGGTTTTCGATGGATTTCCGCGCCGTGCCGGGCGATGACGTCGCAGCGCTGAAACGCGACTACCTTGATCATGTTGCGAAAATTGAGGCGGGTATGCAAGCCGTGCACCCCGACGCACGCGTCGAAGTCGAAACCAGGTTTTATGTGCCCCCGCTAACGCCTGAAAAGGACGGCATAGCTGAGGCTCTGGTGCGTCAAATCACCGGAGACAATGGCAATCATGTGGTGAGCTACGGCACGGAAGCGGGCCAATTCCAGGCGGTGGGCTATTCGGCGGTCGTGTGTGGTCCGGGCGACATTGCACAAGCGCATCAACCCAACGAATTTATCACCGTTGCGCAATTCGAGGCGGGGCACGCATTTATGCAGAAATTGGTTGCGCGACTTGCGTAGGTCGGCGTTTTGTATCTCTGAAGATGGCTTGGGTCGTCATCCGTTTTCCGGTCGCGTTGGATGGGGATCTTGGAGACAGCGGAGTGACGCTGATGCCTGCCGCCAGATGAAAACCAGATATTTTTTCGTTGAAATTCACGATTTCTCTGACCAATGCTCCAACGGAATACGCTGATGCCCGGTGCAAGCTTTGCACGCATATCTGGATAACCACGTCGCAAACGCGAAAGGTTTTAGGGGCAGAGTAAGCATGATCGATATCACGCCCGATGTGGTGTCAGTGGTGGATAGCGCATCAATAATCTGCGGCGGGACGGTAAGCGCGGCAATGTCCGGCCATGACTTTAGGATGAGCCCCGGGGATGGGTCGTGTGTTATCGGCTCTGGTCACTGGCGAGGATGTGGGCCATGCTCTGCGACGGTTCTGTCTGAACCCGCTTTGCCGATGATAGCGCGACACGTCTTGGCACCTCTGTTTGAATAAAGAAAGGATTGCCCATGCCGATCAAAAACCGTCTTGCCGAGACCCATGCCGAGATCACCAAGTGGCGTCGCCACCTGCATGCGCACCCTGAGTTGGATTTTGATGTGCATGAAACTGCGGCTTTCGTGGCGGAAAAGTTGCGCGCGTTTGGTGTGGATGAGATTACAACCGGCATTGGAAAAACTGGTGTTGTTGCGGTGATACAGGGGCGCACTGACACCAAGGGCCGCGTGATCGGACTGCGCGCGGATATGGACGCATTGCCAATCAACGAGGCGACAGGGCTTGACTATGCCTCGACTGTGCCGGGCAAGATGCACGCCTGTGGTCACGATGGGCATACTTCGATCTTGCTGGGGGCGGCACAGTATCTGGCAGAAACCCGCAATTTCGATGGAACTGCCGTTCTGATCTTTCAACCTGCTGAAGAAGGCGGCGGCGGCGGTCGTGAGATGGTCAATGACGGCATGTTGGACCGTTGGAACATTCAAGAAGTCTACGGCCTGCACAACGCACCGGGCTTGCCGACAGGGCAATTTGCGATCCGACCGGGCGCGATTATGGCCGGTGCAGACGAATTTCAAATCGTTGTAAAAGGCAAGGGCGGCCACGCAGCAGCCCCGCATGAAACCATCGATCCGAATGTCACCGCAGCGCATATCATTTTGGGTTTGCAAAGTATTACCAGCCGAAATGTAGACCCGCTGGCATCTTCGGTTGTATCGATCTGTGCGCTGCATTCAGATGTGGATACGCACAATGTAATCCCGCAATTTACCCGCATGACCGGTACTGTTCGGGCCTTGGATCCAGCGGTTCGCGATCAGGTCGAAGCGCGGGTGAAAAAGATTGCGATGGCCACAGCAGAGGCTTACGACTGCACGGCAGAAGTCGATTATCAAATTGGTTACCCGGTCACCGTAAATCACGACCTACACACAGAATACGCGATTTCCGCCGCCCGTGCCGTGGCCGGAGACGTGATCACCGACATGCCACCGATCATGGCAGCCGAAGATTTTTCGTTCATGCTGAATGAACGGCCTGGCGCTTATATCATGCTGGGCAATGGGGACGGAGCGGTGGTGCATCACCCAGAGTATCAATTTGATGACGATGCTATCCCGGCAGGGTGCAGTTGGTTCGTGGAATTGGTGGAACAACGCATGCCCGCGCACTAAGTATGAGCTAACTAAAACAGAGGACATCAGTCATGCCGATCAAAAACAGTTTTGCTGAAATGCACGCCGACATCACAGCATGGCGGCGCGATATCCACCAAAATCCAGAGATTCTGTTCGAAACCCACCGCACTAGTGCATTGGTGGCAGAAAAACTGCGGGAGTTTGGCTGTGATGAGGTCGTCGAAGGTATCGGACGCACCGGCGTTGTTGGTGTGATCAAAGGCCGAAGTGATACTGCGGGCAAGGTAATCGGGCTGCGTGCGGACATGGATGCGCTGCCGATACACGAACAAACCGGTGTTGAATACGCGTCCAAGACCGATGGGGCAATGCATGCGTGTGGCCATGATGGACACACAGCCATGCTCTTGGGGGCTGCCCGTTATCTGGCGGAAACCCGCAATTTTGATGGTACCACGGTGGTGATTTTCCAGCCTGCCGAAGAGGGCGGCGGCGGTGGCCGCGAGATGTGCGAAGACGGCATGATGGAGCGTTGGGGCATTCAGGAAGTCTATGGCATGCACAACTGGCCAGGCCGGCCCGTAGGTGAATTCTCCATACGATCCGGAGCGTTCTTTGCTGCGACCGACCTGTTGGAAATCGAATTCGAAGGTCTTGGTGGTCATGCCGCCAAACCGCAGGAAACGGTGGATACCGTGGTGATGGCTTCGCACGCAATAACTGCGCTGCAAAGTATTGTTAGCCGCAATGCCGACCCGATTGACCGCGCGGTTGTATCAATCACTTCGTTTGAGACGTCATCGAATGCGTTCAACGTGATCCCCCAAAAGGTGCAAATCATGGGCACCGTGCGCACCATGTCGACCGAGATGCGTGATCTGGCTGAAAAGCGGGTGAACGAAATCTGTTCTGGCATCGCCACGACTTTTGGCGGCGTGGCGCGGGTCAGCTATCATCGCAATTACCCTGTGATGGCGAACCATGATGAGCAGACCGAATTTGCGGCAGACGTGGCTCGTTCTATCTCGGGACAGTGCGAGGAAGCGCCGCTTGTAATGGGTGGTGAAGATTTCGCCTTTATGCTCGAAGAGCGGCCTGGTGCCTATATTTTGGTCGGCAATGGCGATACAGCGAATGTGCACCATCCCGAGTATAACTTTAACGACGAGGCAATTCCGGCGGGTTGTTCTTGGTGGGCCGGGATTATTGAACAGCGCTTGCCCATTTCTTCATGATCTGATGTGGACTGGTGGGTGACGCTCCTGGCCCCTGTGCGGGGCACAGGTCGCCCCACCCACCGTCCCTTACAGCAGTCTTATTTCCAATTAAGAAGTGCACCCTCTAGTTGCTGAGAAGTTGGCGATAAACCGCGATGAGCGCATCCGCCTCTTTTTGTAGGCGAAAGTTAAGCTCCATGTGCGCGCG